>TARA_R110002073_G_scaffold55697_1_pt1 | contig 25315 bp, 11 predicted proteins | sample TARA_R110002073 | Tara Oceans TARA_R110002073 (sample SAMEA4397174) | marine metagenome | biome: Polar Biome; feature: [DCM] deep chlorophyll maximum layer (ENVO:01000326); material: water (ENVO:00002006), including particulate matter (ENVO:01000060) such as... | depth 40 m | reverse complement strand
ATCGGCTTTTTAGAGGATAACTTTGAAATGATGAAACAATGGGTGGCACATCATGAATTAAAATCTAAGAATTATATATCTAATATGATGTCGTTTTCTGATTGGCTACAGCCATATCCCGAAAGTGGTGATAATAAAGGTGATACATCAAGAAATTTAATAGGAACTGCATTTTTTGCGCATTCAGCTAAATTAACGTCTAAAACCGCAGAAGTACTTGGAAAAACAGAAGAACAGGCTAAATATGAAGCATTATATAAAACTGTTGCTAACGCGTTTAACCAGAAGTACTTTGATGAAACAGGAAAGGTAAAAGGTGTAACAGAAACCCAAACGTCCTATTTATTAGCACTAGCCTTTGATTTGTTACCAGAAAACATAATAAAAAATGCGCAGGCTAATTTATTACGCAAGTTAAAAGATGCAGATAACCATTTAAGAACAGGCTTTTTAGGAACACCATTGTTATCCAAAGTTTTAGATGACATGGGTGAAGTAGATTTAGTCTATAAGTTATTGTTTAACGAAACCTATCCATCATGGTTCTACTCAATCAACCAAGGTGCAACCACGATTTGGGAGCGATGGAATAGTTACAGTAAAACGGAGGGTTATAATCCTATGAGCATGAATAGTTTAAATCACTACGCATATGGTGCCATTGGCGAATGGATGTACGAGCGAGTTGCTGGTATTGCACCATTAAAAGCAGGTTATAAAACGATTAGAATTGCACCTGAACCAAGACAACCATTAACATCTGCATCAGCAAGCTTAAATACTCCTTATGGAGATGTTTCCTCTTCTTGGAAAATAGAAAATGCAACGTTTTATTTAGAAGTCGTTGTTCCGCCAAATACAGAGGCTCAAATCACAATTCCTGCAGATACAGAAAAAGAATTAATGTTAAATGAAGTTTCATTTAAAGAAAATTCAAACATAAAACTTTTGAATGCAAGTGAAGATTCTTTTGAGTTATTAGTACAACCAGGGAATTATAAATTTAGTTCTAAATTATAGTTTTAGAAATACGAATTGTAAACTTTCTTTTATTTTTCTGATGATTCTTATGGCGATTTGTAATCATCATAAAAAAGAGACAATCGATAAAAAAAGCAAGAAGTAACCACAGAAAAGACTGAAAACAAGATGGCACTATCCAAGAAATTTTCGCAACCAAATCAGGTGTTAATAAGGTTAAATAAAAACGAATGAAACAAAATAGTAATATGCTTAAAACTAATAAATTGCCTTTGCTAATTGTAATGGCCTTAATGACCTTAATGAGTTGTAAGGAAAAGGTAAAATCAACTTCAGAGGAAACCAAAGTAAATAAACCCAATATCGTTTACATTTTAACCGACCAATGGCGTGGTTCTGCTTTGGGGTATGCGGGAAACCCCGACGTGAAAACACCAAATTTAGATGCATTTGCTGGAGAATCGGTTAATTTTACAAACGCAGTATCCGTAACACCAGTGTGTACGCCACATCGTGCAGCGTTGCTAACAGGGCGATTTCCAACAACAACAGGAATGTTTTTAAACGATTTGTATTTGCCTGCGGAGGAGTTAACCATGGCAGAAATTTTTAAAGCTGAAGGTTACAACACCGCATATTGGGGAAAATGGCATTTAGATGGTCATGGACGATCAACTTATATTCCAAAAGAAAGAAGACAAGGATTTGATTTTTGGCGGGCGTTAGAATGTTCTCACAGCTATACAAAAATGCCGTATTATGATAATGATAATAAAGAAATGAAAATTTGGGGTGAGTATTCTCCATTTGCCATTACAAAAGATGCTAATCAATATTTAACAGCGCATGCTAATGATGAAAAACCATTCTTGGCTGTAATAGCATTGGGAACACCACATTACCCACATGGTTCTGCACCTAAAAAATACAAGGATATGTATCCGCCAGAATCTTTAACATTAAATCCAAACGTTACAAAAGAGCAAGAGGAAAGAAGTCGTAAAGAGTTACAAGGCTATTATGCACATGCCACAGCTACAGATGAGGCTATTGGAAACGTTTTAGATAAAATTAATGAACTAGGTTTGTTAGAGGATACTATCATCGTATTTTCAGCAGACCATGGCGAAATGATGGGCGCGCATGGCGTTAAAGCATTCACTAAACAATTAGCTTGGGATGAATCGATAAGGGTACCATTTTTAATTAGCTATCCTTCTATAGGAAAAAATAAAGGCCTAACGGTTAACGCACCATTGACAACGCCTGATATATTACCATCTTTATTGGGATTAACAAATATTAAAATCCCTGAAACTATAGAAGGTGAAAACTTAGCAGAACTAATTAATAATCCTGACCCAAATACAGACAGAGCTGCATTAGTCATGAATGTAGCGCCTTTTGGAGCTAATTTTAAAGATGCACCTTATCGAGGGATTAGAACAAAACAATATACTTATGCGATAACTCCTGATGGACCAAGTATGTTCTATGATAATATTAATGATCCTTATCAGCAAAATAATTTACTAGGAAAACCAGAGTTGGCAGCTATTCAAAAAAATTTAGACATTAAATTACAGCAACAACTTAAAAAAATTGGAGATGAAGTAAGACCAAGAGATTACTATATGAAAAAATGGAATTACGTATTTAGTATGGATAGAAGAGCCATAGATTGGTGGAGCTTCGATAAAGGAGATGGGGTTGTACAATCCCCGAAACCAAATACGGATTAATTAAGTTATTTGAGCGTTACCCGCAAGGGGCGGCTTTCACTAGTCGCTCCTCCTTAGGTCGGGAGCTCCAACATGCCGTTCAATCCCTAACACTGGTTAGTCTGCTAAAGCATTTTATAGACCTTAACAATAAGTTTGTCAATACATTAAAATAATTTTAAATGAAAAATATAATCCTATTAATTTGTGTTATTTGCGGTATTTTAAAAATTTCTGCACAAAGCGAAAAACCAAACATACTAATTTTTTATGTTGATGATTTAAGAGCAGAATTGGGTTGCTATGGAAGCCCTACAGCAATAACACCAAACATAGATAAATTAGCAACAGAAGGTGTTTTGTTCAATAAAGCTTATACGCAACAAGCCATTTGTGCGCCATCAAGAATGAGTACGTTATCAGGTTTACGTCCAGAAACTTTGGGTATTTATAGCATTTTCACCAAACTTCGTAAAGTGCACAAAGAAGCGGTGACCATGCCACAACTATTCAAAAACAATGGATACAAAACGGTAAGTATTGGTAAAGTATATCATCATACCTCAGACGATAAAGCCAGTTGGACAACTCATTTTCCTAAAGAATCAAATAGTTATGTTAAGCCAGAAAATATGGCTTTAATGGAACGCTTAAAAACTGAAGGAGTAAAACCATTAAAAGGTCCTGCTTTTGAAGATGCCGATGTAGAAGATGAAGCCTATAAAGATGGGCGTGCAGCCAAATATGCTATTGAAACTCTAAACGAAATTAAAGACGATAAATTTTTGATGTTTGTGGGTTTAAGTAAGCCACACTTACCATTTAATGCGCCCAAAAAATATTGGGATTTGTATGACAGAAGTGAGTTTAAAGTCCCTTCTCGAGAAAAACCAGAAGGTATGTACAGATTGGCTTTAAGCAAATGGGGAGAACTAAAAGGCTATCATGGCATACCAAAAGAAGGCGATTTAAACGATGATTTAACACGAACTTTAATTCATGGCTATCATGCTTCTATCAGTTACATTGATACTCAAGTTGGGAAAGTGATGCAAACGCTAGAGGAATTGGATTTGCGTAAAAACACTATGGTTATTTTTATGAGCGACCATGGATACAAAATTGGCGAATATGGGGCTTGGTGTAAACATTCTAATGTTGAAATAGATGTGAGAGTTCCATTAATTATTAGCAGGGAAACAGATTATGAGAAGAGAATAGCTGGTAAAACTTCTGACGCATTGGTTGAAAATGTTGATATTTTTCCAACTTTAGTGGATTTGTGCAATCTTGAAGGGCCTAAATCTGATGGAAAAAGCTTGCTACCCGTTATTGATAACCCTAATTTAAATTGGGATGAAGTGGCCACAAGTGTATATGCCAGAGGCAAAAACATCATGGGCTGCACTGCCACAGATGGTCAATGGCGTTATACGGAATGGAGAAATTCGAAGACACATGAAATTCTTGGAGCCGAATTATATGAACACAAGAATAGTTTATTATCGTTTGCGAACGTTTCAGGCAATGATGAGTACAAAGAAATTGAACAACGAATGAAAGTACTTTTAGAAACTCAATTCCCAAGAAATGGTGAGCCTTTTCTTCAAAATGATATACCTAGAAAAAAGTAACAAGAATGGAGTAGGAGCATGTAATGGTCTTAAAATAGTCATGCTAAATTATATTCTTAAAATATTTACTAGTTGAGGGTGTCTTATTTTTCAAAATATTCGTGATATTACAGGACACAACAGGATTAATTTAACCCTGTTATAAGTTAAGTTTGTTTTAGTCATTGCTATTACAAAACAAATAATGAAAAACATCCTTACTTTCTTATTATTCGCACTATATGTTTCTTATGGATGTGCGCAACGTAATACGACTAATTTCAACAATAATTGGCAATTCATTCTAGAAGATAATTCATCGTTTTCAACCGAGAATATAGATGACTCTTCATGGCAAACTTTAAACGTACCTCATGATTGGTCTTTTGAAAAAGGTGTTAGAAAAGGAGGCGACCAAGGTCAAGGTGGCGGTTATCATGATGGAGGTATAGGTTGGTATCGCAAGCAGTTCAATGTAAATAAAGAGAGTCTTTCTAAAATCACATACATCAATTTTGATGGTGTTTATATGAATAGTGAAGTTTGGGTAAATGGTAATTATTTAGGAAAGCGTCCTTATGGCTATATTAGTTTCCGATACGACATTTCGAAATACCTAAAAGCAGGAAAAAATACCATTGCGATTAGAATCGATAATAGTTTAGAACCTTCAGCGCGTTGGTATCACCCGTGTGGAATTTATGCCGCTGTTAAACTAATTGAAGTAAATTCAGTTCATTTTAAGCCAAATACCATTTTTATTACCACACCTTCAATTTCAGAACAAAAAGCAACGGTAAATATTGATGCTGAAATTAATGGGAAACTAAATGGTTTTGATTATGAAGTCACTGTGCTTTCTCCAGAAGGAAAGCAACTCAATAAAAATCGAGTAAAATTAGAAACGGAAAAATCAACACTTCAATTAGGGGTTGAAAATCCTCAATTATGGAGTCCAGAAACACCTTATTTATATAAAGTAGTTGCCAAAATTCTGGATGGAAAAAAAGTCATAGATGAAATTGAAACAACATTTGGTTTCAAAACTGTAGAATGGAAAACCGAATCAGGCTTTTGGTTAAATGGTGAAAACGTAAAGCTAAAAGGAGTATGCGAACACTGGGAAGGTGGCCCTGTTGGAGGGGCGTGGACAAAACCTATGTTACGTTGGAAGTTGCAGAGTTTAAAAGATATGGGCATTAATGCCATTCGTCCGTCACATAATCCAACACCACCAATGTTTTATGATATCTGTGATGAAATAGGATTGTTGGTTATGGATGAAATTTTTGATGGCTGGCACAAAAAAGCACCACAGGATTATGGTAAACAGGCATTTGATGAATGGTGGCAACGCGATGTAAAAGAATGGATTACTAGAGATAGAAATCACCCCAGTATTTTTGTATGGAGTTTAGGGAATGAAACACATAGCGATGTGGCACCAGAAATGGTGAAATTTGGTAAAAGTTTAGACCCAACGCGTTTATTTACATCAGGCGCAGGAAATCCAGAAGATATGGATATACAAGGTGTTAATGGTGGTTCAGAAACAAAATCGTTCATAGAAGGTAAGACTTTTGATAAACCTTTTATTTCTACCGAAGCGCCGCATACTTGGCAAACGCGTGGCTATTACAGAACACAAACGTGGTGGCGGGATAATGAGTTACCAGGAACTTACGAGTTGCCTAATTTAACTGATAAAGAAATTTTCTTTTACGAAGGTATAAATCCAAAAGATTGGAGAAATAGAAAGCAACGCTTTAATTCGTCTTACGATAATGCCACAGTAAGAGTTTCAGCAAGGAAATATTGGGAAGTCATGCGAGATACGCCATGGCATAGTGGCCATTTCCGTTGGACAGGGTTCGATTATTATGGTGAAGCTGGTTTAGTTCACGGTGGCTTGCCATTTAACTTATTTATGGGTGGTGCATTAGATGTAGCAGGATTTAAAAAAGACTTATTTTATTTTTATAAAAGCCAGTGGACAAAAGAACCGATGATTCATATGCTACCACATTGGACGAACCCTAGAATGGAAAAAGGAACTGTAATTCCAGTTTGGGTATATTCTAATGCTGATGAGGTGGAATTGTTCTTAAACGGAAAATCACTAGGAAAAGATAAACCTGGAACCGTTTGGAACGAGATGCAATGCGAATGGATGGTGCCCTATGAAGCAGGTACTATTGAAGCTATAGCTTATATTGATGGAAAGGAAGTAAAACGTACATCATTTACCACGAGTAAGCAACCTTCAAAATTAAATGCCACCTTAAAGAAATTAAAAGCTGAAGACGGATTTGCGGCAAGCTATATTTTAACATCTGAAAGTTTAGATGAAAATAACAACTTCTATCCTTATGGAGAAAATAAAGTGTATTACAACATACAAGGCGAATTTGAAAAAGTATCCATTGAAAATGGTAACCCCATTGATCCTACAAGTAGAACAAAAACCGATTTTAGAAGCCTGTTTTTTGGAAAATCTAGATTGTTTTTGGAAGAAAAAGTGAACGCTGTAAAGGCAACCATTTTCACAGGAGCCATTTTAGGAGATAAGTCTTTATATACTTCTGATGAGATTACTATATCTGTTGGTCAAATTTCTATTTTAAAAGAAGCAAATTCTTCAGATTTAGAGATTAAGTATACTGTTGATGGAAGTGATCCAGAAACTACTGGAATGCCTTACAAGGGTAGTTTTGAAGTTTCAGATGGCACAACAGTAAAAGCCATCGTAAAGCAAAACGGAATAACCTTGTTTACTATGGACGAACGCTTTGGTAAAGATGAAGGCTTATTTTGGGGCGATGAGCATTCAGCAGATATGTGGATTGGAAGGGGCGTAAATATTTCCGCAGAAGATGGTATTCTTGAAGGCGGTGCTAAATCCGATAATAAAGCACGCCGCTACAAAGGCACTGGTTTTGTAAGGTTTGATGACAAAGAAGGTGCCATTACTTGGTATCAAGAAAATGATGGTGAACAAGGCGATTATAGTGTGCGATTTAGATACATGCACAACAATGAAGGCAAATTGCACCCAATGAAACTATATGTAAATGATGAATACGTTAGAACTTTAGAATTTAAACCAACTGGCGGCTGGGAAAAGGAATGGAAGTTCGTGCCAACCATAATTACCTTAAAAGCAGGTGCTAATAATATAAAATTAGAAACAACAGGAGAAAGCGGCCCATTTATTGACGAGTTGTTTGTAGATTAAATTTTGATAAGATATGATGATAATTGTATATGTAATTGCAGTTTTATTGGTGTTAAATGTGTTGTTGTTTAAATTTAGTTGTAACAATGATAGTAAGTAAAAACGCCTTTATGAAAAACAAGTTAACATACTATGCTAAAGTGTTTGTATTTCTAACCTGCTTGATTTCGATTTTAACGTCCTGTAAAAATCAAAATACTGAACATATTTCAAAAGAAACTAAAACACTAGAAGAAGGTTTTAGAAATCCACAACAAGAAACAAAACCCCGAACATGGTATCATATCAATAGTGGAAATGCTTCTAAAGAAGGTTTTACAAAAGATTTAAAAGCCATAAAAGAAGCAGGTATTGGAGGTGTTTTGGTTTTTAATGTTTCAATGGGTTTACCAGAAGGCGATGTAAAATACAATTCGCAAGAACACCGAGATATTTTAGCGCACGCGGCTAAAGAGTGTGAAAAATTAGGCTTGAGTTTTGGTGTACATAACTGTGATGGTTGGACGTCTAGTGGAGGCCCTTGGGTAACCCCTGAACACGCTATGAAAGTAGTCGTAAACAGTCAAGTTATTGCTAAAGGAGGTAAAGAAGTTAACATAAAACTTCCACAACCACCTGCAAGACATAACTATTTCAAAGATATTGCTGTTGTGGCGTATCCGTCTTTAGAAACCGAATTGATTGACGACAATGTAAATCCTATAATCACGTCTTCAGAAAAAAGTTTTAATGTAGCCTTAGCAACCGACAAACAAACCAATACACACGCAGATTTAAAGGCAAAAGGATGGGTGCAATACGATTATGGAAAAGCACACACAATCCGTTCAATGAATGTTTTTATCAATAAACGTAAAGGGCGATTAACTTTATTAAAATCGGACGATGGTGTTAATTTTGCAGTTGCTCACAAACCTAGAGAAGAACGTATTGGTAAAGACGAATGTTATTTCTATGAAAGCTTTAAGCCTGTTACAGCACGTTATTTTAGAATAGAAACCGAAATGGATGCAGGAATCTACGAAATGCAACTTTCTGCAAGTCCTGTTTTAGGAAATATTATGGAGTACACGTCTTATAGAAAAAACAGACGCCCCATTGGAAAGACTGCTAAAGAAGCATTCATTAAAAAAGAAGACATTCTTATTTTAAGTGATAAAATGGATGCCAATGGTGTTTTAAAAACAACATTACCAGAAGGAAACTGGACTATTATGCGTTTTGGATTTACAGCTTCTGGTGCAACAAACGAACCTTCATCAGATGAAGGTAAAGGATTGGAAGTTGATAAATTCAGTAAAAAAGCATTAAAAGTACATTATGATGCCTTTGTAGGTAAACTTGTAGATCAAGCAAAGTTGGATGCACCATATGCGTTACAATATGTAGAAATTGATAGTTATGAAGTTGGGCCACAAAACTGGACTGATGATATGGAACAGCTATTTCAAGAACGTTTTGGTTACGATTTCACACCGTTTTTATTGATGTACGCAGGTAAAAGCATTAAAAACAATGAAACTGTTGAAGCCGTTTTTTGGGATATGAAACAATTGGTAAGCGATTTAATGGTCACCAATTATTTCGATTATTTTACAGAATTATGTCATCAAGATGGTTTGATATCCTACATCGAACCTTACGGATTTGTGGGGCCTTTTAATAGTTTAGATGCAGGGCGAAAAGCGGATATTCCTATGGGAGAATTTTGGCTAGGAAAGCCTAATAAGCACAAACGTGCACCTGTGTCTTCGGGGCATATTTATGGTAAAAATGTAATTTCTGCGGAAGCCTTTACAAGCACCAAATTAAACTGGGGGTTTCATCCAGCTTTAGCAAAACAAAAAGGTGATTATGAGTGGACAAACGGAATTAACGAATATATGTTTCACCGTTTTGCACACCAATCCAATACCCACGTAAAACCAGGCATGAGTATGAGTTTTGTAGGGTCTCATATTGATCGCACACAAACTTGGTGGGGTAATGCAGGTCCAGAATGGTTTAATTATTTGGCAAGAGGTTCGTATATGTTGCGCCAAGGAAATCCTGTGTTAGATGTATTGGTTTTTGTGGGTGATAGAGCACCAAGTCACGTTATTCACGCCAACCAAATGCGACCTAAACTTCCAACAGCTTATAAATATGATTGTGTAAATTCAGATGTGATTGTAAATCGACTAACAGTAGAAAACGGAAAATTAAAATTGCCTAATGGCATTACATATAATGCTTTGTCTTTGCAGAGAAATGATATTATCAATTTAGAAACGCTAAGAGGCATACACAAACTGTCGCAACAAGGCGCACTAATTGTGGGTAAAAAACCAAAAAAACTTGGTGGGTATAACATTTCTAAAGAAATGAAAGCTGAATTTGACTCACTTGTAAAAGCGATTTGGTCAAATACAAAAACATACAGTACTGGCGAATGGGAACAAATTTTTGAAGAAAATAAAATCCAAAAAGATGTAATTGTAGAAGGGCAACCTGATTTTAATTTTTACCACAGACGTACCGAAAACGAAGATATTTACTTTGTGTACAATCATAATTTAACAGAAAAGGAAGTACTAAACTGTAGCTTTTTAGTAGAAGGAAAAGTACCAGAATTATGGAATGCAGAAACTGGAGAAATCACAAAATTAGTGGAGTACACCACCAAAAACGGAAGAACTGATATTTCTATTCCAATGCATCCTCAAGAATCGGTTTTTGTGGTTTTTAAAGAAGAAAAAATAAAACAACCTAAAATAATTTTTACGCCAGCTAACAATGTATCGAAACCTGCGTTTAGTTTAGATGATGAAAATAATTTACAGACTGAAGTCTATGCAAATGGAAACTACACTGTAAAAGTAAATGATTCTGAAGATTGGAATATTAAGGTAAGTGATATTCCAAGTGAAGTAGAAATAAAAGCCAATTGGGAAATTAATTTTAGAGAACAAGACTTTTACGAAGCAACCATAAAAACAGACGAATTGTTCGATTGGACCACCCACGCTAAAGAGGACATAAAACACTATTCAGGAACCGCAATTTATACAACAACATTCAACATAGAAAACGGCATGTTACAATCGGATAGACAATTTCAACTCAATTTAGGCGAGGTTAGTGTGATAGCAAAAGTACTTGTAAACGGAAAAGATGTTGGGGTAAGTTGGATAGCGCCTCACGCTTTAAATGTAACGACAGCTTTAAAAGCGGGAGAAAATACTTTAGAAATTCAAGTCACTAACCAATGGACGAATCGTTTAATTGGTGATGAAAAGCTACCCAACCAAACGGAGTATGATGTAAGAAGATCAAAAAAAGGTTTTGGCTCTGAAGATTATAGAGGCAAATACAAAAAAATGCCAGATTGGTACCGAAATAATCAACCACTTCCTAAAGGGCCTCGTAAAACATTTAGTGCCTATTCATTTCAAAAAGCGACTGATGATTTATTGCCTTCAGGTTTATTAGGACCTGTTACGATATCGACTTCAAAAATTATAAAAAGAGAATAACGAATGAAAAATTTAGCCATTCTAGTTATTCTGTTTTTATGCATTGGGTGTAATTCATCTTCAAAAAAAGAGGAACCAACCATAACCTTAGAAGAAGGATTTAAAAACCCACCAAACGAAGCTAAGGCTAGAACGTGGTGGCATTGGATAAGTGGTAATGTCTCAAAATCTGGAATCACAAAAGATTTGGAAGCGATGAAATCGGTTGGCATTCAAGAAGCACAATTGTTTAATGTGCATTTAGGATTTCCAAAAGGTCCTGTGAAATATTTAAGCGAAGAATGGCTAGACTTATTCAAATTTTCTGCAGAAGAAGCGAAGCGCTTAGATTTAGAATTGGCGTTTCATAATAGTGCAGGTTGGTCTTCTAGTGGTGGGCCTTGGGTAACCGAGGAAAATGCGATGCAAACGGTCGTTTTTAGTGAAGTTGAAGTAAATGGAAACCAAAATTACAAAGTGCAATTACCACAACCCAAAACGAAATTTAAGTACTATAAAGATATTGCAGTTTTAGCATTTCCAAAACCCAAAACGCCACAAAAAATAGATGGTTTAGACTATAAAATATTATCTGAACGTGTCCGAAATCATTTATTACCAGACACGAAACACATTCCAAAAACGAGTACTATTCAAAAGGAAACTATTATTAATTTAACTGATAAAGTTTCTAAAGACGGATTTTTAGATTGGGATGTACCAAAAGGCGAATGGATTGTGTTACGATTAGGGCACACACCAATAGGAACGACCAACAGACCAGCACCACCTGAAGCAAAAGGCTTAGAAGTGGATAAAATGAGCAAAACAGCGTTAGATGCCTATTGGAAAGGTGGCGTGCAACCCATAATCGATAAGTTAGGCGATTTAATTGGAACCACCGTTAACAATTGTTTGATTGATAGTTATGAGGTAGAAACTACCAATTGGACTGTTGGCTTTGATACGAAGTTTGAGAATTTAAGAGGATATGATTTAACATCCTACTTGCCAACCTTAGCAGGCTATTATGTAGAAAGCGGCGAAATTTCAGAACGTTTTCTATGGGATTTTAGGAGAACCATAGGCGATTTAATTGCTGAAAATTATTATGCCCATTTCGCAGAATTATGCCATAAAAATGGGATGAAATTTTCTGTAGAACCCTATTGGGGGCCTTTTGATAATATGCAAGTGGGTGCCACAGGAGATATTGTAATGTGTGAATTTTGGAGTGGTGGATATCCATTTTTTGATTCGCCAAAGTTTGTGTCTTCCATAGCGCATTTAAATGGTAGTGCCATTGTTGGAGCAGAGTCTTTTACTGGAATTGGTGGTTGGGACAAACACCCTGCAACCATAAAAACTATTGGAGATAAAGCTTGGGCAGAAGGTATTACACGTTTTATTTTTCATTCTTATGTACATCAACCTTGGGATGTTGCACCAGGTTTGGCACTAAGTTATCACGGTTTCGATTTTAATCGTTTAAATACATGGTGGACGCAAAGTAAATCTCATTTAGATTATATCGCCAAGTCTCAATTTTTACTACAGCAAGGTTCAAATGTAGCAGATGTATTGTTTTTTACTGGAGATTCTTCGCCAAATACCGCATTTCTATTGCCAGAGCTTAAAAAATCAGGTTATGATTATGATTTGATTGATGCTAATTCATTGTCTCAATTGTCAGTAAAAAATGGAAAAATTGTAACAAAATTTGGTGTTGCTTATGAAGTGTTATTGTTACCAAAAAGCGATTGGATTACTGCTAAAACTTTAAAAACAATAAAAGCATTGGTAGATAAAGGCGCAAAAGTAATTGGTGCAAAACCAAATCAATCGCCAAGTTTAACCAATTATCCTGAAAACGATGTGTACATCAAAAAAACAGCGAACACACTTTGGGATGCCAATAGAATAGAAGATATTTCTGTTGAAGAATTTTTAGTAAAAAATAAGATTTCTCCAGATTTTTCTATTGATGATAGCAATAAAGATGATATCAGTTTTATCCACAGAAAAACAGCAGACGCAGCTATTTATTTTGTTGCCAATTCAAAAAAAGAAAAGATAACATTTAGTGCTAATTTTAGAGTTGCAAATAAACAACCAGAACTATGGAATTCACAAACAGGTGAAATTATAAAGTTAGCGGTTTGGAAAACTAACAAAGATGGCACCACTACTATTCCAATGACTTTAGATAGTGAGCAATCTGTATTTGTGGTTTTTAGAGGGCAATCAGAAAATAAAAATCAAATTGTAAAAGCAACTGAGCAATTAGATAAACCGAAAGCTAGACCCTTATCAAACTTAAAAATTATAAAAGCCGAATACGGCAATTTTTTACAAGAAGGTTTGGTGGATGTTACCGACAAAGTAGTCAAAGAAGTAAATAATGGAAAATTAAAATTTCAAATGACGAGAGCTTTTTGTGATTGCGATCCAGCAATGGGTTATGTAAAAGAATTTCGAATGGCATATCAAATTGGAGATGAGGTGAAGCGCATTCACGCAGAAGAAAGAGAGTTTATCACTATTGATGCAGGTAATAAAGCACTAAAAATAATTTCGGCAGTATTTGGCAAATTTAAAGCTGAAACTACTGGTGTTCCTAAAAACTTTCAGGCGTATGATGTTACTGAAATGATTCAGAAACAAGTGAATTTTGAAGTTTATAACATTAAAATTTCAGATAATTTGGTAGAAGGTAAATTACTAAAAAATAAAAATAACTTCTTAAAAATTAGTTTTGAAACCGATGGAAATACCAGAACTGAAATTATTTCAGAAGGCGAATTTTTAAATCTTAATACTTCAATACCAGCATCAGAAATTTATAAAAAAGATGACAAAACTATCTGGAAAACACCATTCTCTGGTGTATTAAATTATACAACAGCAAACGGAGCATCAAAATCTGTAAACCTAAACGTGCCAAAACCGATAGAACTTTCTAAGGATTGGGAAGTAACATTTTCGTTACAAAATGGAGCTTCAAAAACAAAAAAATATAGCACATTAAAATCTTGGTCAGAAGCCGAAGAAGAGGCCATCCAACATTTTTCAGGAACAACTCTTTATGAAAAAACATTCAATTTAACTAAAGCGGATGTGTCAGAAGACACGAGTTTAGAATTAGATTTAGGAAGCGTTGCAATTATAGCAGAAGTCATTGTCAACGACAAAAACGTGGTCACACTTTGGAAAGCACCTTTTAGAGTAGCTATTGACGATTATGTAAAAGAAGGACAAAATAAACTACAAATTAAAATCACAAACTTGTGGGTAAATCGGTTAATTGGTGATGAAAAACTGCCTTTAGATTATAAAAGAAGAGGTTTAAAAATAAAGACGTTACCAAATTGGTTGAATAACCCTGATACGCGTTCATCCAAAAGACAAACGTTTGCAACTTGGAAACATTGGGAAAAAGATTCAGAATTAAAAACATCTGGATTATTAGGTCCTGTAAAGATTTATATTTATAAAACTGTAAAAATTGACTAATGTTTATAAAGCAAAATATATTCAAAATAGGTTTATGCCTTTTGTTATTTGGATGTGTATCCAGTAAAAAAGAAGCATCAAAAAATGAAAATTCAGAAACAATTGTAGATTATTTTGCAGACAATGGTTTTGGAAATGCAGTTGCTTTGGTACAACATCCATCAGGCGTGTATCACAAAGGCATTACTTATGTCGCTTACCAAGGTCCATTAGAAGACCCTTATGTAGCGTCTTATAATCACAAAACAAAAGAGTGGAAAGGGCCTTTTAAGGCTGGAGTTAGTGAAATGGGGAAAGACCCAAATCGAAAAAAAAGAATAGATAATCATGGTAAACCAGCACTTCTTATTGATGATGCTGGTTATATTCACATTGCTTTTGGTGGTCATGGAGGAACACGAGCAGATGGTGAAAACCCATTAGGAAATCATCATTATGGGAAAAATTTACATGCAGTTTCTAAAAAGCCTTTAGATATTTCTTCATGGGAAACACTAGATAATATTTCGTTATTTGGAACCTACAGTCAGTTTGTTAAAATGGATAATGGAGACATGTATCTGTTTTATCGCCACGGCGCACATAGAAGTAATTGGGTGTATCAAAAATCAACTGATAATGGTGTGACTTTTGAAGAACCCGTTTCATTTTTAAAACATAAGCGTAGAACAGAAATTGAAGCCGAAGATTCCTGGTATCCTTGGGCGAGTAAAGGAAATGGAGACGATATTATTTTAGCTTTCGATTACCATATTTGTAGAGATAATAAAAATAGTCAAGATGCAAGGGGGCATATTCCAGAACGGCATAATGTGTATTATATGGTTTTTGATACAAAAACTGGGGAATGGAAAAATGTTAAAAATGAACCTATAAAAATGCCTTTAACTAAGGAAATGGCGGACGAAAAAGCCTTAGTAAAAATTATAGCTAATGATTGGACATTTCAAGGTGTAACGGATGTGGACCCAAATGGTAACCCACAGGTTATTATGCTGGTTGGCTCGGATATAGGCGAAAAAAGAAGCGGGCCAAAGCGTTTACAACATTTTAGATGGGATGGACAAGAATGGCTTAAAAGTGAGAATTCAGATCTTCCTAAAGGCAATGGAGATATAGAAGTGAAATCTGCTAAAGAAGTAAGTATTTATTTAGAAAGTAAAACCAGTGATGATATTGGAGAAATTAGTAAATGGGATAGTTTTGATGGAGGCAAATCGTTTAAGAAAGGACCTGTACTTTTAAGTCGAAAAAATTCCTCATTTATAATATCTGCGCTTATCGATAATCCGCATCCAGATGCTAGAATGATTGTAGGAGAAAAAGAACCAGGAACAGATTTTAGAAAAATGTATCTCATAGGAGATAATGGTCCAATTAAAAGGATTATAGAAGAGAGTCAAATAGTAAAAACTAAAAATAATCAATAAACCAAAATGAAAATCATTAAAAAACTATCCTTCGGAATAATTGCTATAAGCCTTCTAGTTTCTTGCGGAAAAGCAGTAAAAAAAGATACGGAAAGTGTTGCTAGTAAAGTACAAAATCCACCAAATATCGTATTCATTCTTTCAGACGACCAATCATGGACAGATTACAGTTTTATGGGCGATGAAAATATTGAAACACCTCGAATCGATAAATTTGTTTCTGAGAGTTTGACATTTACAAGAGGTTACGTGCCAACGCCTTTGTGTTCTCCTTCTCTGGCTACAATCATAACAGGTTTGTATCCAAAAGATCATGGCATTTTAGGAAACGACAAAGTTTATGAACGTGGTAATATCCGCGGAAAAGAAAGAGCTGAAGCCTACAAACCAGTTATTTCAGCTTTTGAAAAACAAACTACACTTCCAGATATGTTAAAAGAAAAAGGATATCTATCATTTCAAACCGGTAAATGGTGGCATGGCAATCATAAAATTGGTGGTTTCGATGATGGCATGACGCATGGAGATCCTGAAAGAGGTGGACGACACGGCGATTTCGGTTTAACCATTGCAAGACAAGGCTTAGATACGATAAGTAGCTATGTAGATGTAGCACTAAAAGCAGAGAAACCTTTCTTTTTATGGTATGCCCCTTTTTTACCGCATAGACCTCATACACCTCCGGCACGTTTGTATGAAAAGTATAAAAAGAAAACAGACTCTGAACATTTGGCTAAATACTGGGCCATGTGTGAGTGGTTTGACGAAACTTGTGGAGAGTTATTCGATTTAATAGATGACAAAGGTTTAACAGAGAACACCTTATTTGTTTATGTTTGCGATAATGGTTGGGCACAAAATCCTGAGAAAAGTGGATACTTAAAACATTCTAAACGCGCACCTTATGATATGGGAATTCGTACGCCAATTATGTATAAATGGGCAGGTAAAATAAAACCAAAAATGGACAAAGAAACTATTGTGAGTAGTATAGATATGATACCAACGGTTTTGGATATATTGGATATGGATAAGCCAGCTAATCTTCCTGGAATTAGTGTTTTAGATAAAAAAGCATTGAATGAAAGAAAAGGGATTTTCGGAGAAGTTTATGCGCATGATTTTGATACGATAGAAAATAGTATGTTCTATAATATGGCGATATTCCCGCCCTATAAAATTATTGTCCCAGACCCTGTTAGAAAGAAAGGAGAAGTTGTGCAGTTGTTTAATATTGATGAAGATCCTTTTGAGGAAAATAATATCGCTGAGAATCATCCAGAAATTGTAAAAGATTTACAAGAAAAAATAAAAGGGTTTAGAGAAGAGTAGTATGTAATTTATTTTAATAATAATTAATAAATAGTCTAATATAACCTGTAGTACATTTTAAAGTTAAGATATAGTTTTATTAAAATGCACTACAGGTAAACATATTAAGTAAATTAAGAATCAATATAGAGATTATTAAAAATGTTGATTATTTAAAAAAACAATATATAATGAAAATAATAGTATTGTACTTATTATGCTTGTGTTCAGTATCTCAGGCTATGGAAATAAAGGCCTTAAAATGTGAGTCACAAACAAATCCTACAGGAATAACGACTTCCAGACCAAGTTTTAGCTGGACTTTTATTGGCGATGAAAATAGTTCTAAACAAGGTGGTTTTCGTATTATGATGGCCACCAGCATTGAAAAATTAAAGTATCCAGACCTTTGGGATACAGGTCCAACAAGTAAGTCTGAAACAGGCCCTTATCAGTATTTAGGTGAACCTTTAAAATCTGGACAAAAAGTTTACTGGAAGGTAACTGTATGGGGTAACAATAGAGGTGTTGTGCATAGTGAGCCTGCTTGGTTTGTAATGGGTGACATAGTGAATCCAGAAATAGCCTTTGAGCCACCAGTTTTTGAGCAAAAAGACGGTGTTATTAAAATTACTTTGAATCCTAAAGATGAAGGGAGAACGTTTGAAGGTATTGGTGGGGTAAGCGCGGGTGCTTCAACAGACTTATTGTACGATTACGAAAATCCGTATCGTAGCCACATCCTTGATTTGCTTTTCAAACCTAAATTTGGAGCTGGTTTTCAACATTTAAAAGTAGAAATGGGAGGAGGAGAAAACTCAACCTGTGGTTCTGAACCATCACATGCCATTACTCGTAAAGAGTTGAAAAACCCTGTGTCAAGAGGTTATGAGTTTTGGTTTATGAAAGAAGCTAAAAACCGAAATAAAGATATGATTTTAGAGTATTTACCTTGGAGTTTTCCAGGCTATTTAAAAGATGATATTTATACTAAAGAATCGGCAGAGTATTTCGTAACTTTTTTAGATGTAGCTAAAAGAGATTGGAACTTAGATATAGATTGGGTAGCAGCTGCCGAAAATGAAAACTATACCGATAGAGATTGGTTGGTAAATGATGTGCGTCCAATGCTTGATGCTCGTGGATATAAGCATGTAAAAATTCAAGGGCCAGATGATAATAGTGGCGATTGGCAAATATTTGAAGAACTAGAAAAAGATCCGAAATTTAACGATGTGATAGAGGCTGTAGGGTATCATTACGTTACAGGTAGAGAGTTTACAGAAGATATGGTAGATGGACGAGGACGACCAACTACAGCAAAAGCAAAAGCATCTGGTACACCACTTTGGGCAAGCGAAGATTGGAGTTGGACGGGTAAAGACTGGGGAGGTGCTGGAGCGCTAAACTTGGCACGTGTTTACAATAAGTTTTATATCCGAGATAAAATTACTAAAACTTTAATTTGGGCACCAATTGGCTCTATTTACAAATCGGTAACTTGGGATAAAGCAGGTGCAATGAAAGCCAATAGCCCTTGGAGTGGGTATTACGAAGTATGGCCAACTATATGGGCAACAGCGCATACTACTCAGTTTGCTAAACCTAATGAGTGGCACTATTTAGATACAGGCTGTTCGTTATTTGATGCCGCAACTTATAAAGGCAGTTGTGTAACTTTAAAAGATAAAAACAGTTCTAATTGGAGTATGATTATTTGTACAGAAGACGCAGAAACTGTTGAGGTAGATATAGATAAAGGCTTATCTAGAAAAATTGTTCATGTCTGGAAATCTAATGAAAAGGAACAGTTTGTTAAACAAGAAAGTATAAAGCTAAAAAAAGGAAAGTTTACCATTAAGCTCGACCCAAAAAGTATTTATTCTTTAACCACAACAACTGGTCAAGAGAAAGGCGAATACGAAATACCTAAGGAAAAAGCATTTCCCTTTCCTTACACAGAAGATTATGAAAACCGAAATATTGGAGATTTACCCAAATACCATTCGGACCAAACAGGTAGCTTTGAAATTGTAGAAAAAGCAGATGGAACACATTGTTTAAAGCAAATAAATACTGAACAAGGTTATGATTGGATGCGCGTATATCGTCGTTCTAATATTAAACCCAATACGCTGGTAGGAGATGTAAACTGGAAAGATTTTACTTGTAGTGTAGATGCCTATATTGAAGGTGGTAATGTAGAACTTGGCGGACGTGTTCAAGGTAGTTACTTAAAAGGATATCGCTTTATGCTAGAAAAGAATGGTAATTGGAAACTTCTTTTTGATAGGGAAACGCTATCCGAAGGGCATATCAATGCTTTTGATGGTGAAGCTTGGCATAATATTAAACTTCAGTTTAGAGATAAAGAAATTACAGCCTTTGTAAATGGAGAATCCATCACTAAAGTAAATGACAAAACAAAATCAGGTTATGTGCTTTTGGGAAGTTCGTATGATGCGAACATGTTCGATAACCTCGTCGTTTCAGACTAATATTATGAACTAAATATAACAAGAGGTTTTATAAATCCATTGAGTAACTTATAAGAGAATTTAGAAATAAAGTAAATAAATATCATATGAAAAAAATAGCCTTACTATTTACGATTATTACATTACTTGTTTTATCATGCAAAACAAAAGAAAATCAGAAGTCAATAAATCAACCAGAAAAACCAAATGTATTATTTATTGCTGTAGATGATTTAAATAATTGGATTAGTCCAATTCAAAATTTTTCAAATGTAAAAACGCCTAATTTTGACAGGTTAGCAAAAATGGGAGTGACCTTTACAAATGCACACGTACAAGCACCACTTTGTGGACCATCAAGAGCTTCAATTATGACAGGTTTGCGTCCTTCTACAACTGGTATTTATGGTATGACTCCCGACAACCAAATACGAAGAGCAGGGAATCCTGTAACAAAGAATATCACATTTTTACCAGAATATTTTGAGCAAAATGGTTATCACACCATGGGTATTGGAAAGTTATTTCATATCCACGCACCTGATAGTGTATTTAATGAATCAGGTGGACGTGTAAAAGGCTTTGGGCCTTACCCTAAAAAACGTTTTGTTTGGGATGGTTTTGGTAAAGGAATAAAAGGGACACATGGACGGACAAGTACAGATTGGGGTGCTTTTCCAGAAAATGACACTTTAATGCCAGACCATCAATCTGTAAATTGGGTTACTGAAAGATTGCAAAGAAACTACGAAAAACCCTTTTTTATGGGATTGGGTTTTTTACGTGTGCATGTGCCTTTATATGTGCCTCAAAAATGGTTCGATTTGTATCCTTTAGATAAAATTGAAACCCCTCCATACAAATCAGATGATTTAAATGATATTCCTCCAGTGGGTATGAAAATTAACGATTTACCCATGATGCCATCTACGGAGTGGGCTAAAGAAAGTGGCGAGTGGAAAAAAATTGTACAAGCCTATTTGGCGTGTATCAGTTATGTGGATTATGAACTGGGTCGTGTTTTAGATGCTTTAGAAAGTAGTAAGTATGCAGACAATACGGTAATTGTGTTATGGTCCGACCATGGCTACAGGTTAGGTGAAAAAGGCACGTTTGCAAAACATGCCCTTTGGGAAACAGCAACTAAAGCACCGTTGATGTTTGCAGGACCAAATTTACCAAAAGGAAAGAAAATTGAAGCGCCAGTAGAAATGCTGTCCATTTATCCAACACTTTTGGAATTGAGTGGTTTACCTGCTTACAAAAGAAATGAAGGGGTAAGTTTGGTAAATATGATGCAAAATGATGCAGGAATTGACAATTCGTACGGATTGACAACTTTCGGTATGAATAATCACTCAGTGAAAGCAGATGGTTTTAGATATATTCGTTATGAAGATGGTAAAGAGGAATTTTACAACCATAGTAACGATCCAAATGAATGGAATAACGATGCTGATAATCCCATATACAAAGCTCAAATTGAAAAAATGAAAAGTTTGTTACCAAAAGTAAATGTAATTTGGGATGAAAAATCTTCTTATACTTTTCAACCATATTTTGTAGAACAAAAAGCACGTGTTAACGGAGAAGAAAAAAAGCCTGTTGAGGTAATTGGAGCAGATAGATAAAATATAAAACAATGCTCAGTCTAAAAAAAAATATAATATGTTGAATTTAAATAAAATAAAGGTTTGCGTTTTATTACTAATATTCTCTTTAGCAGTTTCTTGTAGTTCTAATAAAACAAAAAAAGTAGAAATAAAAAAAAAGAAACCAAACATCGTTTTCATATTTGCAGATGATTTGGGTTGGACAGATATAAGCACAGGAAATACAAATGGAAATAACGGTTCTAAAATATATGAAACTCCTGTAATCGATAAATTAGCATCTCAAGGAATGTCTTTTACAAATGCCTATACCAACCAAAATTGTGCACCATCAAGAGCAGCTTTAATTAGTGGGCAATATGCAACAGGAGTAGATAATCAGGTATATAATGTGGGCTCTTTAAAAAGACAAGACAAAAGAACCAAAGGATTTCCAAATGTACTTATTGAGCCTTTCAAGCAAAAAAAAGTAATTGCAGAAGATGGTATCAATATGTTTGATGTTTTAAAAACAAAAGGCTATCAAACAGCATTAGTGGGTAAAAGTCACGGAACTCCACATCCTTTAAAAGGTGATTATGGTATAGATTTACCAGCAGATATTCATCACATTATAGCGGCTCCTATTAAAGGGAAAAGAACAAAATCTTTCTATTTAGCACTAAATTCCGATAAAAAAGGATGGACGTTCAATTCAGAATTTGTAGATAAATATGCCAAACCTTATGATAATGAATACCTTAATACGATTTTAAAACCTTATAAATCAAGAGCAGATGTGTCTCTTTTAAAAGGAACTCCAAAACATCTTACAGATGCAATTGGAGATTTCTCTGTAGATTATATCAAAGAAAAAGCAAATGACGAAAATCCGTTCTTTTTATACATTCCTTTTCACGCAGTTCATTCTGATGTTACTGGCAGAAAAGATTTAACAGAAAAGTATTTGAACCGCGGCTTAAAACCAAGAATTGCAGAATATGCTTCTATGATTGAATTGTTAGACCAAAATGTGGGGAAAATAAATAATGCTTTGAAAGATCCAAATGGAGATGGAAATTATGAAGATAACATCACAGAAAACACCATTTTTATATTTTATTCTGATAATGGAGGATTATTTAAAAATAGGCCATTGAAAGGTAAAAAAGGAAATTTAACAGAAGGTGGTCTTAGAGTTCCATTAATTTTCAGATATCCAAATGTGATACAAGAAAATTCGATAACCAATCAAGCAGTACATTGTATCGATTTTCTACCCACTTTTGCAGAATTAGTTGGAGTTGATTTAGCTACATTAAAAAAGAAAGATGGAAGCAAGCCTAAATATGATGGAGCTTCTTTTGCCAAAGTTTTAACAGGAGAGGCAAAAAGAATTTCAAGAGAAAATTTGTTTTGGCATCTTCCAGGATATATGGATGAACGTTTTTCTCCATCAACTTTAATTCAAACAAGAGTAGGAGAAGAATATTTTAAGTTGTTTTATTTTTATGAAACAGATGTGTTTGAAATGTATAACATTACCAAAGACATTTCAGAAAAAAGAAATATTTTAAACAATCCTACATCCAAAGAAATGGAAATCGCATTGCAAATGAATGCAGATATGTTGACCTATTTAAAAACAAACGATGCACCAACAGGAACTTGGGTGAAAAATGGCAAAAAAGTACCTTATCCTAAAGTAGAAGGTGTAACAAAGTATCAATAATAGAATTTAAGAAATGAGTAAAAAGTCCTTGATTTTATCTTTTTTGATGTTGCTAAGTTTAGCTTTTGCAGGATGTATTAGTAACAATAAATCTAACAATGTTGTTAAAGTTGATGCACATCAGAATCAAAAACCCAACATCATATTTTATTTAGCAGACGATCAAGATGTGTACGATTATGGTTGTTATGGTAATGAAAAAGTAAATACAACAGCAGTAGATAGGTTGGCAAAAGAAGGAATGTTATTTACCAATGCATTTACAGCTCAAGCCATTTGTGCACCAAGTAGATCTCAAGTTTTTACAGGGAATTATCCTGTTAAAAATGGATGTTTTGCAAATCATACAGCAACAAGACCCTATATAGAAAGTGTAACTTCTAGAATGAAAAAGTTGGGTTATCAAGTTGTTTTGGCAGGGAAAAGCCACGTAAAACCAGCAACTGTATATCAATGGGACAAAGAATGGGAACCAGTTCCTAAAAAAGATGTACCAAGAGATTATATTCCTCTAGACAGTATTGAGAATTATATGAAGACTGCAAAAAAACCTTTTTGCATGTTCATCACCTCTAAATATCCTCATGGAAAATATTTTGATGTTGAAAATCCTAAAGCTGACGATATTAAGTTTTATCCCTTCAATATTGAGAAAAATGATAATCCAGAATATGTAAAATCTAAAGCAGGTTATTACAGAAGTATAGCAGAAGACAATATGCAAATTGAAAAAGTACTGGAATTTGTAGATACATATTTAGACGAAAACACCTTATTTATTTATAGTGCAGACCATGGGGTTTCTGGTAAATTTACAGTAAAAGACATTGGTTTAAAAGTACCTTTTGTAGTACGATGGCCAAAAGTGATTAAAGCAGGAACAACTTCTAATCAGTTGATACATTACACAGATGTGTTGCCAACTTTTATGGAACTTGCAGGAGGTAAACCAGTACAAGATATTGATGGTAAGAGTTTTTTACCAATCTTAAAAGGAAAAGATGTTGCTGTTCATAAATATGTGTATGGAGTAAGAACCAATCAGAACATTCTAAATTCAGAGATTTTCCCATCAAGAATGATTCGTGATAAACGTTATAAATACATCAGAAATTTTAATTCATTAGAAATTGTTGAACAAAATTTAACAGGAAAACCAAATGTAGATTATTTTATAAAAAGAGGAGCAAACAAATTTAAAAACGAACCTTTTGAAGAATTGTACGATTTAGAAAATGATCCTTTTGAACAAAACAACTTAGCAAATAACCCTGAATTTAAGTTGATGAAAAAGCAATTATCAACAGATATGTTTACTTGGATGAAAGCTCAAGGCGATATTTTGGATGATAACATTGGGAATATGCCAATTATTACGCCAAAAGGTAAAAAAGGATTCAAGTTAGACCAAGATACACCAACAAGAAAAATTCCAGATTCCATAAAAAACACCCTAACAAAAAACGATTATATTGTTATTAAACATTGGTAAAACATATTAAAATGAAAAAAATTATCACTTATGTATTTAGTATTTCAATCCTTTTATTTTCTTGTAAAAACGAGAAGAAAGAGATTGCAAAAAATGAAGCGGTAAAACCAAAAAATATCTTATTTATAGCTGTTGATGATTTACGCCCAGAACTTAATTTTTACGGAGCAAAACATATCCAATCTCCAAATCTTGATAAATTGGCTGATGAGAGTTTAGTGTTTAATCGTGCCTATTGTAATATTCCGGTTTGTGGAGCATCAAGAGCGAGTTTACTTACAGGAATGCGCCCAACACGACATCGTTTTATAAATTATAGTACAAGAGCAGATATTGATGTTCCTGATGCAATTTCATTACCTAATCTTTTAAGACAAAATGGATTTACTACAATTTCAAATGGTAAAATTTATCACAATAATGAAGATGATAGTTCTGCTTGGGACAATAGATGGTTTCCGAAGGGAAATATTCGCAACTATCAATTAGAAAAAAATATAACAGAAAATGGCGATGCCAATTTGGCTATGGGTGGTGCTAGTGCTTTCGAAAATGCAGCAGTTAATGATACCGCTTATTTTGATGGAAAAATAGCCCAAAAAGGTATTGCAGATTTAAACATGCTCAAAAATAAAGATCAGCCCTTTTTTCTGGCTTTAGGCTTTATGAAACCACACTTACCTTTTAATGCACCCAAAAAATATTGGGATTTATACGATAGAAA
>TARA_R110002073_G_scaffold27056_3_pt1 | contig 25375 bp, 22 predicted proteins | sample TARA_R110002073 | Tara Oceans TARA_R110002073 (sample SAMEA4397174) | marine metagenome | biome: Polar Biome; feature: [DCM] deep chlorophyll maximum layer (ENVO:01000326); material: water (ENVO:00002006), including particulate matter (ENVO:01000060) such as... | depth 40 m | reverse complement strand
TCACATAGTCCAAGCGTCCCCGTCACGCAAGCACACGCCCGCACCGGGCGCACGTCGTGGCGCATCCGTAGGCTTGCCTCATGACGATCATGAGAATAATGAGGTTGTCTCACCTTGGTCATCATGAGATCACGCCCAATCACCCATTTCGCGGAGCTTTTCAATGTCTAACCCTCTCACAGATCTTTTGGCGGAAAAAGGCACGCTTTTGGCTGACGGTGCCACTGGCACAAATTTGTTCAATATGGGGCTGATGTCCGGCGACGCCCCCGAGATGTGGAACACCGACCAACCTCAAAACATCATCAAGCTGTACCGGGGCGCGGTCGAGTCAGGCAGCGACATCTTCCTGACCAATTCGTTTGGCGCAAATGCGTCACGTCTGAAACTGCATAACGCTGAAAAGCGGGCTCACGAGCTGAGCCGCGTTTCGGCCGAACTGGCCCGGGAAGTCGCGGATAAAGCCGGTCGCAAGGTCATCGTCGCGGGCTCTGTCGGCCCCACCGGCGAGATAATGGAACCCGTAGGACCGTTGACCCATGCGCTGGCGGTCGAGATGTTTCACGAGACCGCTGACGGATTGAAAGCGGGCGGTGCCGATGTCGGCTGGCTTGAAACCATCAGCGCTCCCGAAGAATACCGCGCCGCCGCCGAAGGCTTCAAGCTTGCCGGCCTTGATTGGGTTGGCACGATGAGCTTTGACACAGCGGGACGCACCATGATGGGCATGACATCGGAAGCAATGGTGGACATGGTGCATCAACTGGACAACATGCCGTTGGCATACGGGGCCAACTGCGGCACCGGTGCGTCCGATGTGCTGCGCACCGTTTTGGGCTTTGCCTCCAAGGGTAAGCCAACGCCAATCGTTTCCAAAGGCAATGCAGGTATCCCGAAATACCACGAAGGCCACATTCACTATGACGGGACCCCGGAACTGATGGCCGACTACGCCGAGATGGCGCGCAATTGCGGCGCGTCGATCATCGGCGGCTGTTGCGGTACCATGCCAGAGCACCTTGTGCACATGCGCGCCGCCCTCGACAGCCGCCCCAAAAAGGATGCACCCACCCTGGATGAAATAGTCCAGGCGCTCGGGCCGTTTTCGTCCGCCAGCGACGGTACCGACGGCGAAGGCCCGGCACGCACCCCCCGCCGAGGTCGCCGACGGGGCTGACCCCGCGGTCAGAACAAATCCAACTGGGCGCTCGCCACTTTCGGCGGGCGAAACAGATCGCACCGCATGGGTGGCGACAGGGTGGCCAACCCCAGCCTTTTCACTGCCAGCTTGAACCGTTGCTGGATGATCTCGGCATAGGGTCCCTCTCCGCGCATCCGCCTGTGCCACTGGGCGTCGTATTCCTTGCCACCGTGCATCTCGCACAACCGGGCCATGATCCGGCCCGCGCGATCAGGATAGTGCTGAGCCAGCCAATCCTGCATCAACTGCGACACCTCTCTTGGCAACCGTAACATGATCCAACTCGCCGTCCGTGCCCCGGCGTCCCGCCCGGCTTCCAGAATCGCTTCCAGTTCCGGGTCAGACAACGCAGGCACCATCGGTGACGCCATCACACGCACGGGAATACCGGCTTGGGACAGGGCATGAATGACCTGAAGCCTGCGCTTGGGTGCCGGAACGCGCGGCTCCATCAGCCGGGCGAGCTTCGCATCCAGCGTCGTGACCGATATGCCGACCCTCACCAGTCCGCGCTGCGCCATATCCGCCAGAATGTCGATGTCCCTTTCGATCAGGCTGCCTTTCGTCACGATTGCCACCGGATGGTTGGCATCCGACAACACCTGCAACAGGCTGCGCATGATCCGATGCTCTTTCTCGATGGGTTGATAAGGATCGGTGTTGGTCCCGATCGCAATCGGGGCGGCGACATAGCGCTTTGCAGCCAACTCGCGCCGCAAGACGTCCGGGGCATCGGGCCGCGCGATCAGCCGGGTTTCGAAATCCAGCCCCGGCGACATCCCCAGATAGGCATGGCTTGGTCGCGCGAAGCAATAGACGCAGCCGTGTTCGCAGCCCCGATAAGGGTTGATTGACCTGTCAAATGGCAAATCAGGCGATTTGTTATAGGTGATTACGCTGCGCGGCACCTCCAGCCGGACCTCGGTCCGCAGCACCGGCAACGGCTCTGCATCACCGTCCCATCCGTCATCGACGGCCGCAACGGCCAAAGCCTCAAACCGTCCGGCATGATTGCTGGAACAACCCCGTCCGGCCAACTTGTATCTGCGATGTTCATGATCCATCCGAATCTTTTGGAACAAATTGGGAACATCGTCAAGTATCCCGCGCCAAGCCATTGTTAAGCGCCATAAATGGACTTATCTGACACAAAATATATGCGTCGCACTTGAAGCCGTCCGTGTCGCAAAAAGCACGAAGTTTCCGGTGATTCCATGACAAAAGAACACAGGCCCGCGCGGGCACATTAACCGATGAGGAACGACAATGTCGGAAGAAGACGAAATTATCCTTGCCGATCTGGACGATGAAGAGCTTGTCCAACAGATGTTCGACGATTTGTATGACGGTCTGCGCGAAGAGATCGAAGAAGGCGTCAATATCCTGATCAGCCGAGACTGGGCACCCTACGACGTGCTGACCAAGGCGCTTGTCGGCGGTATGACCATCGTCGGGGCCGATTTTCGTGACGGTATCCTCTTCGTCCCCGAGGTGCTTCTGGCCGCGAATGCGATGAAGGGTGGCATGGCGATCCTTAAACCACTTCTGGCCGAAACCGGGGCACCGCGCGTTGGCAAGATGGTAATCGGCACGGTCAAGGGTGACATTCATGATATCGGAAAAAACCTTGTGTCGATGATGATGGAAGGTGCGGGATTCGAAGTCGTCGATCTGGGCATCAACAATTCCGTCGAGAAATATCTGGAGGCGATGGAGACCGAAGCCCCGGATATCCTCGGAATGTCGGCGCTGTTGACGACGACCATGCCCTATATGAAAGTCGTGATCGATACGATGGTTGAACAGGGGATCCGCGAGGATTACATCGTTCTGGTGGGCGGGGCCCCCCTCAACGAGGAATTTGGCAAAGCCATCGGCGCGGACGCTTACTGCCGCGACGCCGCGGTTGCAGTCGAAACCGCCAAAGAGTGGGTGGGCCGGAAACACAACAGCGCCAAAGCTTAGGCGTGTGGATCTGAATTCAAAGGCCTCTCCCCACCGGAGAGGCCTTTTGTGTTGGAGAAATGAATGAAAACCCTTTCTGACAGCGACCTGACCGAAACCGGGCTACCGCTTGAACGCCACAAGGGACGTATCCTGCTGATCGCCTGCGGCGCTTTGGCCCGCGAAATCCTAGACCTCAAGGCCGCCAATGGCTGGACGCATCTTGACCTGACCTGCCTGCCCGCCAAGCTTCACCTCTACCCCGAGAAAATTACCCAAGCGGTAATCGACACCGTAACTCTGCATCGTGAAAAATATGACGAATTCTTCGTGGTTTACGCAGACTGCGGGACCGGCGGGCTTCTGGATGCCGCATGTCAAAAACTCGGCGTGCAGATGATCGCGGGTCCGCACTGTTACAGTTTTTTCGAAGGCAACGATCGGTTCTCCGCCACCTCTGAAACTGAAATCACGACTTTTTATCTGACAGATTTCCTGGTCCGCCAGTTCAACTCGTTCATCATCAAACCCATGGGTCTGGACAAGCATCCCGAACTGCGCGACATGTATTTCGGCAATTACGAAAAACTCGTCTATCAGGCCCAGACCGACGACCCCGACCTGACCGAAAAGGCAAAGGCCTGTGCGGCCACCTTGGGCCTGACTTTTGAACGCCGCTTCACGGGATATGGCGATCTCGAAAACGCGCTCAAGACCCTGTAATTTTCATTTTGCCAATTAAACTCAACTGGCACGACCATTGCACCCAACGCACCGGTGCTATTGGCGCTCACATTCCTGGGCCGCGTTCTCGCGAATGCGCTCTATCATCGCGGTCAGCCCGTTGGAGCGTTGTGCAGAAAGATGCTCGTTAAGACCCAGCCGACCCATCTCCGCACGCGCATCGATCTGCCCCACTTCCCGTGCGGGTAATCCGTTGTACAACTTGCGCAGCACCGCAATCAGCCCCGAAACGATCATCGCATCGCTCGCACCATCAAAATGCAACACCCCGTCATCGAATTGTGCATGCAGCCAAACCTGACTTGCGCAGCCATCCACCTTGGTGGCTGGGACCCGCAACTCTTCCGCTAAAGGGTCCATCGCTTTGCCCAGGTCAATCACATGGCGATAGCGGTCTTCCCATTCCTCGAGAAACTCGAAATCTTCGACCAGTTCTTCAAATGCCTCTGTAGCCACGGCTCAACCCTCTATTCCACTGCCACAGACCTAGGTTGCGTATTGTCAAAGGTCCACCCCCTTCCCAAGGGACGCATGATAGGTTAGTCAAATATCACGGTAATTTCTACGGCGGACCTTATGCGCAAGACCTTCTCAGCCCTTTTGCTATCGACCCTCGTCTTGACGGGTTGCGCCACGGTGCGCGACAGTCGGGTGAACCCGTTCAATTGGTTTGGCAAGGCCCGATCAGCGCCGATTGCCCAAAGTTCAGCCCAAGCCAACCCCCTGATTCCACAGACTTCCAGCATCTTCTCCAGAAAGCGCAACTCCAACGCTGTCTATAACGGTCGCCCCGTCGATCAGATTACCGACCTTACGATCGAACGGGTCCCGGGGGGCATATTGCTGCGCGCAACCGGCTTGGCAGCCCGACAGGGCCTTTATGACGTCCAGTTGGTTCCCCAGAATAAAGACGAACTGCCGGTGGACGGGGTTTTGACCTATCGGCTTGAGGGGGTAGAACCAGCCTCCCAGACCCCTATCGGGGCCGCGGCAACGCGCGAAGTCATTGTCGCCCGCACATTGACCGACCAACAATTGGCCGAGGTTCACACTATCCGCATCGAAGGCCAGCGCAACGCTCTTACTTCCAGCCGGTGACAATCCGTCATATGGCGGCCGAGCCGTCGGAACCGCGCAGCCTCTCGCACAGGCTGCGCGCGATGTCAGACTTCTACAACCTTGACGTCGGAACCTTTTGCCGTCAGGGCGATTTCGCCTTTGCACAGGCGCAGCGCGTCTTCCCCGAAGACCTCGTTGCGCCACCCCTTGAGAGCCGGCACATCGCGTAACCCACCGGCGATACCATCAAGATCTGCCGCCGGTGCGATCAACTTGGCAGCGACGCCGGCATTCTCGGACTTTGCCTTGAGCAACACCCTGAGCAAATCTGCCAAAGCGGGGTTAACCTGAAGTTTTTCACGGCTGCGGTCGGGCTGTGGCATATCAGCGGCCGCTCGGTTAACACCTGCGGCCACGGCTTTCAGGATGCCATCGGCAATTTCGCCCTTGCGGGCATCGCGCAGCAACAGCCGCGCACGTCCCAATTCTTCATGGTTTTTCGGCTTGTTGCTTGCAAGCTCTACCATGGCGTCATCCTTATAGACCCGGGAACGCGGAATGTTTCGCGTTTGCGCATATTCTTCGCGAAAGGCGGCAAGCTCTTGCACGACCGCCAGAAATTTCGGGCTGGTCGTGCGGGTTTTGACGCGTTTCCACGCTTCTCGAGGCGGGGTGACATATGTTTCGGGACTGGTCAGATTCTGGATCTCTTCAGCGACCCATCTTTCCCGGCCCGACTGCTCCAGCTTGCGCGACAGGAATTCATAGATCTGGCGCAGATGGGTCACGTCGGCCAGCGCGTATTTAGCCTGCGCCTCGCTTAGGGGACGACGCGACCAGTCGGTGAAACGTGACGTCTTATCAAGCGGTTGATGGGCGATTTTGCGCACGAGGGTCTCGTACCCGACCTGTTCGCCAAAACCGCAGACCATCGCCGCCACCTGCGTATCGAACAACGGTTGGGGAAAGACGCCCGCATCGACAAAGAATATTTCCAGATCCTGCCGGGCCGCGTGGAACACCTTGACCACCGACGCGTCGCGAAACAGCGTATAAAGCGGCTCCAGCGACAGATCGTCCGACAGCGGGTCAACCAGTACAGCACCTGAATCGTCCGTACCCGGCATCGCCAGCTGGATCAGACACAGCTTGGAGTAGTAGGTTCTTTCGCGAAGAAATTCTGTATCGACAGTTACGTAATCATGTTTGGCGGCCTCAAGGCAAAAGGCTTCCAGCGCGTCGGTTGTGGTGATTGTTTTCATGGAACTACTTTGAACAGTGGTTTGCCAAGAGGCAATGAATAAACTCATAAATTCAGCGCCATATGGCACCGCGTCAATTTTCCAGCATCAAAAGCCCGCGATCACCGGCTGCAAATCGCCGCAACACCGCAGGATAAAGCCGATGTTCCTGTATCAATACGCGTTTTGCCAATGCCTCCGGAGTGTCCCCGTTTAACACTGGCACCGTGGCCTGCCCCAGAATCGGACCATCATCCAGGGCCGCCGTCACTTCATGTACGGTACAGCCGTGCATTTTGTCACCCGCGTCAAGGGCCCGTGCATGGGTATGCAAGCCTTTGTAACGCGGCAGCAACGAAGGATGTATATTGATCATCCTGCCCGCCCATGCGTCGGTGAATTCATGTGTCAGCATACGCATGAAACCCGCAAGGCAGATTATGTCTGGCGCGTGCGGTTCAAGTTGCGCCGTCAACTGCGCCTCGAATGCTGTTCGGTTCCCCTTAAAGGGCCTGTGATCCACAACTTCCGTAGGAATCCCACGTTCCTGGGCCCAGGTGATCCCAGTGGATTCAGGGGCATTTGACACGATCACGCAGGGCCGCGCCGGGTGATCCCCGGTCATGTCCTCAACCAGCGCCCGCATGTTTGATCCGCCGCCTGAAAGGAAAATTGCGACCCGTTTGGTCACAGCATCCGCCCTGTATAGGTGATTCCGGCTTCCTGCGTGACCTTACCCATCACGTGAACAGCTTCTCCGGCCTCGGCAAGCATGTTTTGCAGCGTCTCTGTCTGTTCTTCGGCAACGACCAAAATCATCCCTACCCCACAGTTGAAGGTCTTGAGCATCTCGGCCTCGGAAATACTCCCGGTTTCGGCCATCCATTTGAAAACGCCGGGCAGGTCCCAGGAATCCAGATCTATTTGCGCGCCCATGGTTTCGGGCAAGACACGCGGTAGATTTTCGGTCAGCCCACCGCCGGTAATATGGGCAAGCGCATGAACGCCCCCTGCCCGCACGGCGGCCAATGCGGGTTTCACATACAGCCGCGTCGGCGTCAGCAACACTTGTCCCAGTGATCCATCTGACCACGGGCACTGCGCATCCCAGCCCAAGCCCGACATTTCGACCAGTTTGCGAACCAATGAATATCCATTGGAATGCACCCCATCCGAGGCAAGACCCAGCAGTACATCACCAGGAGCGACATCGCGTGGCAGATCGGCCCCGCGCTCCATCGCGCCGACGGCAAACCCGGCCAGATCGAAGTCGCCCTCGGTGTACATTCCTGGCATCTCGGCGGTTTCTCCCCCGATCAGCGCGCAGCCCGAGCCTTCGCAGCCTTTTGCGATACCTTCGATGATTCTGGCGGCTTGTTCAGTCTCGAGCTTGCCCGTCGCGAAATAGTCGAGAAAGAACAGCGGTTCCGCGCCCTGACAGACCAGATCGTTTACACACATCGCAACCAGATCCACGCCGACACCGTCCACATTGCCGGTATCGATCGCGATTCGCAGTTTGGTACCCACGCCGTCAGTTGCGGCAACCAGGATCGGGTCAACATACCCGGCACCCTTCAGGTCGAATAATGCCCCAAACCCCCCAAGACCGGCCATCACGCCGGGCCTGTTGGTCCGCTTGGCCGCGGGCTTGATACGTTCGACCAGTGCATTGCCCGCGTCAATATCAACCCCGGCATCTGCGTAGGTGATTGAATTTTTGGTGTTGGTCATGACACGTCCCCGCCGCCTGTTACCTTTGCGAAAACGGGTTATAGCACCCTGCGCAGGCGTGCAATGCACCTAACAAGGTTCAAGGCTTTTCTATGACTTGACGCCGCCGCCTCGTCCGAATACGAAACCGCCATGGCGGGCCTGTAGCTCAACTGGTTAGAGCAGAGCGCTCATAACGCTTTGGTTGCGGGTTCAAGTCCTGCCGGGCCTACCATTCACCGCCTTTCCTGCCTGATCGACGTTGATACTTCTCTTGGATGTCATGAGCTTATGGTGCGCCGTGTGTGGTTCAGCTCTTAATGCCGGATAGCGTTGGCGTATACCGACGGTAAATTTTTCAGCACCTCCAAGCACGCATCCAAAAGCGACAACAGCGTGTAACCTTGGCGCAAAACCGCGCTTAAACTATTGAAATATATTAGTATGAACTTGAGGCCCGGGCGTTCGGAATAGATTTTGACGATCAGAGCATGTCTGCAACTCTCGCAAGCGTTTTACCGACGGGATGAGCCGTAATTGCGCAGATCAGACCCAAGCTGCCCCCCCTGTGTGCATCATGAGGTTCAGGTTATTTTCCAAGCGACAACGTGTGCTACGCACGTTTAATCGGCGTTTTGGGTGGCCTAGCCACGATAGGCCCGAAAACGTTGGAGAATCTGCCACCGCAGATGCCGACATTCTGACGGGATGTAGTTTGGCGGATTTGTATGTCGAAAGGGCCTTGAAAACCCTTTCGACAGGACCGACGCGATCTTTTGACTTCTCCGACCCTGGAACGCCCGCAAGCGCGCCCCATGCCGGTATCGGAATTATTTAGCTATCAGGACTTCCCCGAACGCTTCGCGCAGATCGCGTTTGAGAACCTTGCCAGTAGCATTCCGTGGCAGGCTATCGGTGAAAACCACACGATCAGGTATCTGCCATTTCGCGATCTTATCATCGAAAATAGCGAGGACATCTGCCTCGGAAGGATCTTGCCCTTCGGTTTTGACGGCAATCAAAATGGGGCGTTCATCCCATTTTTCGTGACGTGCACCGATCACGGCTGCATCCGAAAGCTGCGGATGTGCGATCGCGATGTTTTCAAGCTCTACCGAACTGATCCATTCGCCGCCCGATTTGATGATATCCTTCGACCGGTCACGAATCGTAACGTATCCGTCGGCGTCCATTGTCGCCACGTCGCCCGTATCGAACCAGCCGTCGCCGGTCAGTGTTTCCTCGCGGGTCTTGCGGAAATAGGAATCGAGTATCCAGTATCCCCTGGTCACCAGATCACCCTGGGTTTTACCATCATGGGCCACGGGGTTGCCTGCCTCGTCGAGAATTTCAAGCTCCACCCCATAGACGGGACGGCCCTGGTTCTCACGCAGCTTGTGCTGTTCGGCTTCCGACAAACTCATATGTTTCGCCAGCGGCTGGTTGATACTGCCGACAGGTGACATTTCAGTCATCCCCCAGGCGTGAATGGTTTCTACGCCGTATTTCTCGCGGAACGTGGTCATCATCGAGGGCGGGCATGCCGATCCCCCGACAACGGTGCGCTTCAGGCTGCCAAGGGTGCTGCCGCTTTTGGAGGCCTCGTTCAGAAGGCCGAGCCAGATCGTGGGAACCCCAAGCGCCAGCGTGACCTGATAGGTGTCGATCAGTTTCACCAGCGAAGGGCCATCCAACCCGGGGCCAGGCATAACCATGCGGGCACCTACCATCGCGCAGGCATAAGGGGCACCCCAAGCATTGACATGAAACATCGGCACAACGGGCAGAACCACATCCTTGGCGGCAATACCGATGCTGTCGGCAAGGTTGATTCCAAAGCTGTGCAGAACCGTGGACCGATGGGAATAAAGTACGCCTTTGGGGTTACCCGTTGTGCCGGACGTGTAGCACAGGCTCGAGGCGGTCGCTTCGTCAAGTTCGGGCCAGACAAATGCAGAATCGCCGCTTTCGATCAGATCATCATAAAACTTCAGCCCCGGAAGCTGCGACGCGGCCTCGTCATCCTTGCCTTCCATCAGAACAACGTGTTCGAGATGGTCAAGCTTGTCCCGAATGGCGGCAACAAGCGGTACAAAGGTTTTGTCGATAAACAAAACCTTATCTTCAGCATGGTTCAGGATATAGACAAGCTGTTCGGGAAACAGACGCGGGTTGATGGTGTGACAGACAAACCCGCCCCCTGACACGCCAAAATAAATCTCGAGATGGCGGCGGTTGTTCCAGGCGATTGTGCCGCAACGCGCTTGCGGTTCCAGCCCGAGTTTCGTCAGCGCCGATGCCAAGGCACGGGAATTGGCACCCACCTGCCCCCACGAGGTTTCTTCAATCCCCCCGCCGGTCTTGACGGAATATATCTCGCCGGCCGCATGGTACCGTTGTGCATGTTCGATCAAGCTTGAGATCAACAGCGGTTTATTCATCATTTGGCCAAGCATGGCGCATCCTCCCGATTGTAAGTTGGCTGCAATCTGGACAATACATCCATGTCTTGCAAGCGCTGTAGGAGACACTTACGCAGGGTACATGACAGTTATTTACCACACACCGCTTAGCGCGGACCAGCAACGGGCCGCCGGGTTGTCCGAACCACAGCCTTTGGCGATGGCAGATCAGGTGCGATTCTCTGATCTCGACACCAATAACCACGTGAACAACACGGTCTATTTTGAATGGTTTGAACGTTTGCGCATTCGCTACACCCAACAGCTTGTGGCGCGGGGGCTCTTTGACGTCCCTGGCCCGCGCGTGGTGATCCGGTCCGGTTCGATCAGGTATCTTCACGAACTTTTGGAACGCGAGGATTATATCGTGACGTGTCGATGTACCAGTTTTCGCAACACCTCCTATGGTCTGGCGCAGCAAGTCTGGGTGGAGGGGCAGTTGCGGGCAACTTTTGACTGCGTTTTGGTGATGCTCGACCCGGACGGAAACGGGCGCTATCTTTTGCCCGACAGGCTGAAACGGTATTTTGAAACCAACGAAATGGCCAAGAGCGAAGGCTAAACCTCGAGGAGGGTATTGCATTGTCGATAGCAACAAGAGCCATGACCAAGGATGACCGGCACGCGTGGGAAACGCTTTTTGCCCAATACGCTGCGTTCTACAAAGTAACTCAAACCCAAGAGATGCGAGACATCGTATATTCATGGCTGATGGATCCGGACCATGGCAGCAATTGTATCGTGGCCGAAGACTCCAACGGCACGGTGATCGGGTTCACGCATTTTCGTCCGTTTGTCAGTCAACTGCGCGCCGGAACAAACTGCTTTCTGGATGATTTGTTTGTCGATGTGGCGTTTCGCGGATCGGGAGCGGCACAGGCATTGATCGAGGCGGTCAAGGCTGAAGCCGCGGCAAAAGGTTGGGGCGTGGTGCGCTGGATTACCGCCGAAGACAATTATCGCGGGCGCAACGTTTACGACAAGCTTGCAAAGCGCACGCCCTGGGTAACCTACGACATCAAACTTTAAGTCTATCGCGAGAGCATCACCCATGGCCGTGCTTCAAATCACTTCGTTATTGATCGTACTTGCCGGCGTTTTCGGCGCGATAAACTATCTGTTTCTGAAGCTGCCGTCAGCGATCGGGATCTTGATCGTGGCCTTGGTCACTTCTTTCGGATTGCTGGGCGTGGACTATGTGTGGCCGGGCCTCGGTATTGCGGATTCCGTGCGGGGAATGGTCGCAAGCATCGATTTTTCGGAGACTTTGCTGGAAGGCATGCTGGGCTTGCTGCTGTTTGCCGGGGCGCTTCACGTCAAAACCTCCGACCTGCGGCGTGAATGGCTGGCCGTGCTGCTGATGGCGACACTTGGCGTTGCACTGTCCACCTTCGTCATAGGCGTCGGTTTTTCCTGGCTTACCGGGATGCCGCTGTTGACGGCACTGGTGTTTGGCGCATTGATTTCTCCTACCGATCCGGTGGCTGTTCTGGGCGTTCTCAGAGAAGCCGACCTGCCCAAATCGATTGAAACGAAAATTGCCGGGGAAAGCCTGTTCAACGACGGCGTAGGCTATGTGGTGTTCTTGATCCTTGTCGGGCTTGCGTTTGCCCAACCCGGAGAGCACGCCCAGGAAACCACCTCGTTCCTCGATATGCTGTTGCTGTTTATTCAAGAAGCGGGCGGCGGGGCGTTGCTGGGGCTTGTGCTGGGGTGGCTGACCTTTCGCGTCATGCGTCGTATTGACGATTACGCGCTTGAGGTGCTGTTGACCCTGGGCCTGGCGTTCGGCGGGTACGAGCTGGCGGTTGCGTTGAAAGTGTCCGCACCGATCATGGCGGTGTGCGCCGGTTTGCTTATTGGTGACGTGGGTGCCGCAAAAGGTATGTCCGAGGAAACCAGGAAATATGTCGATGCCTTTTGGCAAATGGTCGATGAAATTCTGAACGCTGTGCTGTTCTTGATGATCGGGTTCGAGGTTTTCGCCGTCGCCTTTGACGGTAACATACTGCTGACAGGCATTGCGTCGATCATGCTGGCATTGGCAGGACGTCTGGTTGCCGTCGCCGTGCCGATCAGCATCTTGCGGCCATTTCGAAATTTCGACAGCGGTGTTATCCGGATCATGAGCTGGGGCGGATTGAAAGGCGGGATCTCTGTCGCTTTGGCCCTGTCGCTCCCCGATAGTGAATGGAAGCCGCTGATCCTTACCAGCACCTATATCGTGGTGGTATTTTCGATTGTCGTTCAGGGGCTGACGATAGCCAAGCTGGCCAACCGTGTCGGGCGTCATCCTGACTTGATTTAGGGAACGCGATGAATTCATTTGAGGGGGATGAGGGGCGCTGCCCCGCAAACTCCCCGGAGTTTAGCTGGCAAAATGAAAATGCCCGCTAGTCCGCGTGGCGAGCGATGAAATTGACCAAAGCCGCCGTTGAGCCATCCTTGCCGGTAGGGGGCTGAGCGCCGTCAATTACCGGTTGCAGCGAGGTTGCGAGTTCCTTGCCCAGCTCGACGCCCCATTGGTCGTAGGAGTTGATCCCGAGGATTATCCCTTCGACAAAGACGCGGTGTTCATAAAGTGCGATGATCTGCCCCAACGTGAACGGGTCAAGCAGAGGATATGCCAGCGTTGTCGAGGGCCGGTTTCCCGGAAACACCCGGTGTCGGGCCTGCCGATCAAGTTCTGCGCCTGTCAACCCGCGCGCCGCCATGAGCGTTGACGCTTCGGACAAGGATCGACCCCTCATCAATGCTTCGGACTGGGCAAGGCAATTTGCGACGAGAAGTTTGTGGTGGTGGGTCAGGTCGGGTTCGTGACCGTTGGCTGCAATAAGGAACTCGCAGGGGATGATCCGCGTGCCTTGGTGAATAAGCTGATAGAACGCATGTTGCCCGTTCGTGCCCGGAGCCCCCCAGACCACCGGGCCGGTGTTGAATGGCGCATCGGTCCCGTCGATCTGCGTGCTTTTTCCATTCGATTCCATTTCAAGCTGTTGCAGATAGTCAGGCAACAGCCCGAGCCGTTGGTCATATGGCAACACCGCGCGGGTCGCATAGCCACATATCTGATTGTGCCAGATACCGACAACGGCCAGCAACATGGGCAGGTTTTCGCGTGGTGACGCGGCGCAAAAATGCCGATCCATTGATTGCGCGCCGCGTAGAAATGCGTGGAAGCCGCGCGGGCCGATGGCGATCATCAACGACAGGCCGATCGGCCCCCAGACCGAGTAACGACCGCCGACCCAATCTTCAAAACCGAAGACCTGACCGGGGTCTATTCCGAAATCTGCGGTTTTATCCTTGGCGGTGCTGAGAGCTGCGAACTGTCGCGCGGGGTCGCCTCCGTTTTCCATCATCCAGGCGCGGGCTGTGCGCGCGTTTGTCATGGTTTCGATGGTCGTGAACGTCTTGGAGGCGACAATCACAAGGGTCGTGGTTGCATCCAGGCCGCGCAATGTGTCCGAGATATGAGCCCCGTCAACGTTCGATACAAAGTGTGTTCTGGGTCCGTCGTGGTAGGGTGAGAGTGCCCGCACCGCCATTGCCGGCCCGAGATCTGAGCCACCGATGCCGATATTTACCACGTCGGTTATATCGCCCGCCCGAACCCTGTCGGCAAAGCCACGCATACGGGCCAGCGTATCCAGAACACCCGGCATGACGTCGACGCCCTCTACTGTTACCGGCCCTCCGTCAAGGTTGCGAAGCGCTGTGTGCAGAACCGCGCGGTCTTCGGTCTCGTTTATCTTTTCGCCTGCGAACATCGCATCGCGGCGCGCGGGCACGTTCGCGCTGTCGATCAGCGCCAACAAGGCGTCTATCGTGTCGCGGTCAAGGTTGGTTTTGGAGAAATCGAACAGCATGTCGCCGGTCTGCGCGCTGAACTGACTGACACGGTCAGGCATGTCGAACAAGGACAGGATAGAGCGGTTTTGCACCGCGGCCTGCATACGGATCAATTCGTCAAATTTTGTCATGGTGCCCAATGTACTGTCGCCTCGTTCAATACTGCGCCGATGGGGGCCTGAAGGGCCGGCAGGCTTTGCGCCTGTTCCACCGCTGCGCGTTTTTCATCGCCAAAGATCACGAGATGCTTTGACATTGCGCCTTCAAGCACCCTGCGCGACAGGGTGATGCGCCCGATGTCCTGCCCCTGGACATCGATCGGACAGACCGCCGGCGCGTCGGGTACCATCGCGGCCTCCAGCCCGTTTGACCCGGGGAAGAGCGAGGCCGTGTGCATATCCGTACCCATGCCCAGCAACAGCACCGACAAAGGCAGCTGGGTTTCGATTTTGGGGGAGAGCGTCTCAGCCGCTTCGGCCGAGGTCAGACCGTCGATATAGAACGGGGTGAATGACGCGTCGGCCGCGCGCCCGACCAGCAGGCGATCGCGCAACAGCCGGGCGTTCGACATCTCGTGGTCCGATGCGACCCAGCGTTCATCGCTCAGCATGACCTGGACGCGTGCCCAGTCCAGATTGACCCCGCTGAGACTGTCAAAGATCGGCCCCGGGGTTGTCCCCCCCGGTACGGCAAAGCTGACCGTGTCATGGGCCAGCAGGGCGTTCTTCAGCTCCCCCGCGATCAGATTGGCAACATCCATCGCGAGGATCTCGCGATCAGCATAGTCTATCAAATTCACGTAGAGTACTCCCGCCACTGTCGCTGGTCACGCCGCATCAGCTCGTTCGCGTCTGTCGGCCCATCCGAACCGCTGTCATAGGGTTTGGGCACGTCGTTTCGCGCTTCCCATCCCTGAATGATCGGGTCGGTCCAAGCCCACGCGGCCTCCACTTCGTCACCACGCATGAACAAGGTCTGGTTGCCCCGGATGACATCCATGATCAGACGCTCGTAAGCGTCCACCTGTTCAGAGCCTTCCGGCCCCAACGCTTCGGCAAAGGTCATATCCAAGGGCACATCCACCAAACGCATCCCGCCAGGTCCGGGTTCCTTGATTGTCACACCAAGCGTGATGCCTTCGTTCGGTTGCAGACGGATCGACAACACATTGCGGTGGCGGCCGGCGTCTTCGGTAAAAATCGAATGCGGAGTTTCTTTGAACACGACGGTAATTTCGGATGACCGCGTCGCCATCCGTTTGCCGGTGCGCAGATAGAATGGGGTCCCTGCCCACCGCCAATTGCTGATATGGGTTTTCAACGCGACAAAGCTTTCGGTTCGCGACCGCGGGTCACCGACCGCTGTGCGATAGCCGGGTTGCTCGGCCTCGTTACATGGTTCGGCCTGGTATTGACCGCGCGCGATGTGATGCGGCAGCACCGGGTCCAGTGCGCGGATCACCTTGAGCTTTTCATCGCGTACCGCGTCGGGGTCAAACCGCGCGGGCGGTTCCATCGCGATCAGGCACAACAATTGCATCAGGTGGTTTTGCACCATATCGCGCATGGCACCCGATTTATCATAGTATTCGCCCCTGCCCCCGACGCCGACGGTTTCGGCGACAGTGATCTGGATGTGATCGACATACTGGCTGTTCCAGAGCGGCTCGAAAAGCATATTGCCAAAGCGCACCGCCATCAGGTTTTGCACGGTTTCTTTACCAAGATAGTGGTCAATTCGGTAAATCTGACCCTCGTCGAAATAATTCGCGAGCGTTGCATTCAGCGCCTTGGCAGTTTGCAAATCGCGCCCGAAGGGTTTTTCGACAACGATACGGCTTTGCGCGTCCGCCATACCCCATTGCTGCAATCTTTCGGCAAGATCGCCAAACAGCGAGGGCGACACGGAAAAATAGTATGCTTCAATACGATCCGACCCGGCCATAAGCTGTTGCAGCGCTGCCCATCCGTCTTCGCCCTTGGCGTCGATGGCGACATAGTCCAACCGTTCAAGGAATGCGTCAAGCTGGTGTTTTTCATGCGCGAAGTCCGCGTTGAATTCCGCGATCGCCTCGCGAACCATCTCACGATAGCCGGTTTTGTCCATTTCTGTCCGGGCCGCGCCGATGATCCGGGAAGTGTCGGGCATCTGACCTGCGCAAAAGCGGCGAAACAGGCCCGGCAGGATCTTGCGACGCGCCAGATCACCGGTGCCGCCGAAAATTACCAAGTCGAAAGGATCAACCGGAATGACGCGTGATACCATGGGTAAGCTCCTTGCCGCGACACTACGACGTTTATCTTGCCAAAAACAATGTTAGCGCAAACATACTTATATTTCCGCGTTTCACAAGTGTGTGCACGGCATTACACAGGGTTTTATTGCCACCGACCTTCGCATACATAATTCGGTAGATTAAATTAGTAAGGTTTGGTTTCGTATGAAAGATGGTCTTGATGCCAATATCGGCAAGTTTCAAAACCCTTTGGTGACTGTCAATGGCGAACGCCGCGCTACCGTCAGCCTGACCAACCCTCAAACCCTTTGGTTCAACACCGGCACATTGTGCAACATCGAATGCGTCAACTGCTATATCGAATCGAGCCCGACAAACGACGCCCTGGTGTATATTTCTGCGGCTGAGGTACGCGACTATCTGGGGCAGATTTCCGAACGAAACTGGCCAGTGACCGAAATTGCATTTACCGGCGGTGAGCCGTTCATGAACCCCCAGATGATAGAGATCTGCGAAGCGTCGCTTGCCGCGGGATACGAGGTGTTGATCCTGACGAACGCCATGCGTCCGATGATGCGTAAATCGGTTCTCGCGGGGCTGACCCGTTTGAACGAAGCCTATCCGGACAAGCTGACCCTGCGGATATCGGTCGATCATTACAAAGCCGAACTGCATGATGCCGAACGCGGTGCCGGTGCATTTGAAAAAACTCTCACGGGCATGCGCTGGCTAAGAGACAACAAGATACGCATGGCGGTGGCGGGCCGATCTGTATTTGGCGACAGCGATGCAGACAGCCGCGCAGGATATAACGCATTTTTCTTGGAGCACGGTTTCGACATTGATGCGAACGACCCCGGAATGACGGTCCTGTTTCCCGAAATGGACGAAAGCGTCGAAGTCCCAGAGATTACAACGGCCTGCTGGGACATCCTGGGAAAGTCGCCGCAAGCCGTCATGTGCTCAAGCTCGCGCATGGTGGTCAAGCGTAAGGGCGCGGAAAAACCTTCGGTCCTTGCCTGTACCTTGCTGCCCTACACGCCGGAATTTGAACTGGGCGATAGCTTGGAAGCCGCCGAAAAGGATGTTGCCCTTAACCACCCCCATTGCGCAAAGTTCTGCGTGTTGGGCGGCGCAAGCTGCTCTGCCTGACAGTTTTCATCCGCACATTCGCATACGGAGACTGCTGGCGTTTGTTCCCCCGGTCCAAGGTTGGTCGGGCCTTAGCCAGCGTAACAGCGGGCTCATCCAAAAGGTTGGGTTCATGGAGTCATCCCGGGAATGCGGGATGCATTGTGTATCCGGTTTCTTGACAAACCGCGCCCCGATTTCGTTTTGCCCGTCCGGTCGCCGAGGCATGGCCGAGATCTCGTAATTAGTGTTGTTTGATATCAAGGGCTTGTCCGATTAACTGCGATCCACGTCCCGTGTAAAGACCACAGGCATTGCACCTGATGTACCCCATCTGCTATATAAAACCGCAAGATATAGAACCAGCAAGAGCTAGGCAGATTACGTGACTGACACGCCCGAACCCCCTGAAAATGATGATGAAATTCCGGCAGACCGCCCAGTGTATGATGGGCCTTCTGTTACGATCGAACATGAGATGCGCACATCCTATCTGGATTATGCGATGTCTGTCATCGTCTCGCGCGCCATCCCCGACCTGCGTGACGGCCTGAAACCCGTTCATCGTCGCATCATCTATTCGATGTATGAAAAAGGCATCACCCACGACAAAACATACCGCAAATCCGCGAAATCGGTGGGCGATGTCATGGGTTCATATCACCCGCATGGGGATAGTGCGATTTATGACGCCCTGGTGCGCATGGCGCAAGATTTCTCGATGTCATTGCCGCTGATTGATGGTCAAGGTAACTTTGGTTCAATGGACGGCGATAGCGCTGCGGCCATGCGCTATACGGAATCGCGCCTGGACAAGGTCGCGTCTTTCATGACCAGCGATCTGGACAAGGAAACCGTCAACTTCATCGACAACTACGATGGCAAGGAACGCGAACCCACTGTTTTGCCTGCACGTTTCCCGAACATGCTGGTCAACGGTGCAGGTGGTATTGCCGTGGGTATGGCGACGAATATCCCGCCGCATAATTTGGGCGAAGTAATCGATGCCTGCCAAGCCTTGATCGAAAACCCCGACCTGACGTCGGAAGAGCTGATCGAATATATTCCCGGCCCTGACTTCCCGACCGGCGGCATCATGCTGGGCCGATCCGGCGCGCGCAAAGCCTATCTTGAGGGGCGCGGCAGTGTAATCATGCGTGCCAAGACCCGGGTCGAGGAAATTCGCAAGGACCGCTTTGCGATCATCATCGACGAGATTTGCTATCAGGTGAATAAATCCACCATGATCGAAAAAATCGCGGAACAGGTGCGCGAGAAGAAGATCGACGGGATTGCGCACGTACAGGACGAATCTGACCGTAATGGCGTGCGGGTAGTGATCGAGCTGAAGCGCGATGCGACAGCCGAAGTCGTGATGAACCAGCTTTACCGCTTTACTCCGATGCAAACCTATTTCGGCTGTAACATGCTTGCGTTGAATGGTGGCCGACCAGAACAGCTGACCCTTCGTAAGTTCCTGACCTACTTTATTGATTTCCGTGAAGATGTGGTGGCAAGGCGCACGGCGTTCTTGTTGCGCAAGGCACGCGAGCGCAGTCACATCCTGTGTGGTTTGGCCGTCGCCGTGACAAATATCGACGAAGTGGTCGCCACGATCCGATCATCTGCCGATGCGGCCGAAGCCCGCGAAAAGCTGATGACCCGTCGCTGGCCCGCTGAAGAGATCCTGCCCTACATCGCCTTGATCGATGACCCGACCCACACGGCCAATGACGACGGAACCTATAACCTGTCCGAGGCGCAGGCCCGCGCGATTTTAGAGCTGCGCTTGCAGCGGTTAACCCAGATCGGCGTCAAGGAAGTCACTGACGAACTGGAAGAGCTCGCCAAGAAAATCAAGGAATACCTTGAAATTCTGGGGAGCCGCGACCGGATCATGGGCATCATTTCGGACGAACTGGCCGAGGTGAGAGATCAGTTTGCCGTTCCGCGACGCACCGAGATCGTTGATTGGTCCGGGGACATGGACGACGAAGACCTGATTGCCCGCGAAGACATGGTCGTGACTGTGACGTCCGGTGGCTATATCAAACGGACTCCGTTGATCGACTTCCGCAGCCAACGTCGCGGTGGCAAAGGCGTGTCGGGCATGCAGACCAAGGAAGAGGACGTCGTTACCACCCTCTTCGTCGCCAATACCCATACGCAGCTGTTGTTCTTCACTACGGATGGCATGGTCTACAAGCTCAAGACTTGGCGCTTGCCGCAGGGCAGCCGCACATCAAAAGGCAAAGCGATTGTCAACATCCTGCCGATTCCGGTCGGTGTATCTATCGCCGCCATCATGCCGGTTGATCGTGATGAGAAAGACTGGGATGATTTGCAGGTCGTATTCGCGACTTCGGCAGGTACAGTGCGCCGAAACAAGCTGTCGGATTTCACAAACGTCATGCGCAACGGCAAGATCGCGATGAAATTCGAAGATGATCACGCAACAACCACTTTGATCAATGCCCGCATCGCGTCCAATGATGATGACGTCATGTTGGTCACCAACTCGGGTCGGGCAATTCGCTTTCCGGCGACAGACGTGCGCGTCTTTAACAGCCGCGCCTCGGTCGGTGTCCGGGGTATCAAGCTTAACGGCGACGATAAGGTCGTTTCCATGTCGATCCTCCGTCACTTCGACGCAACCTCTGACGAACGCTCTGCCTATCTCAAGATGAGGCGGGCAGTTGCCGGGCTTGCCGACGATGCGGACACGCCTGCCGAGGATGAGGAAGTAAATGCAAATGCCACGATCTCGCAGGAACGTTATGCGCAGATGTCTGCTGCGGAAAATCTTCTTCTGACAATCAGCGAAAAAGGGTCGGGAAAATTGTCGTCCAGCCATGATTACCCGGTACGTGGCCGAGGCGGGCTTGGTGTCGCGGCGATGGACAGGGCAATGCGCGGCGGCGACATCGTCGCTTCCTTCCCGGTCGAACTGGACGACCAAATCATGCTGGCCACGTCCAAAGGCCAGTCGATCCGTGTACCAGTAGAAGGGATCTCCTTCCGGTCACGGAGCGCAGGAGGTGTAAAGGTATTTGACACAGGCCGCGGGGAAGTCGTGGTAAGTGTGGCCCGTATTGCTGACCAAGGCGATGCGACCGTCGAAACGGATGCAGACGACGCCTAGGGCATTCCGCAAAAACCGTAAAAAGGCCGCGTAGTTGTGATACTGCGCGGCTTTTTTATTTGTAGAGAAAAATTCTCAGGGGATAAAAATGCAAGGCAAAAAAAATGCGCCGCTATCAAGCGGCGCATCTTAAATAAGGCTTAACGTAACTGAAAGACTAACGGATTACGGTGTAGTCGTTGTGGTGGTGGTTGCGTCATCATCGTTGTTTGCAATCAGGCCAACAGCTACTACAACTGCTGCGGCTACGCCGATCGCGGCAGGGCTCATGGCATTAAAACCGGCAGCACCTGGTTGGATGCAACGACGGGCCAGAACACCATCGATCGTAGTCGCAGGGGCACATGCGTATGTGATGCCGTTTGCACCGACAACAGTATCAGGGTAACCGGAAACACCGGACGCACCGATAGAAGCATCTACCTGTGTTGTAACCTGCGCGGAAACCGCGCCTGCCGTCATCAAAAGGGCTGCTGCGAAGGCTGTAAAACGTTTCATTTTTGATCTCCAGATTATAATCAAATACATATTAGCTCTAATATTACATAGTCAAGCCACCATGGCAAATACCTAAAACGCGATCTGCATCGGAATTTACGGCAACTTGGAATGTTCTTAAACCAGCCTTAAACTTCTCTTCCCGGGATGCCAAGTCATTTCGAGAGTTCGCAATCTCAAAACTGATCAAAGTACACAAAAAAAACCTGTGATTATTTGGATTTAGGCGATTTAAACACGTGTAGCTCTCTAGAAACCTGCATTATCTGGGTCGACCTTTCGCCAGATAAAGCTGGCGTATTAAAGGCAGTAGAGCTGGCTGAACTTGCGTTGCAAATATGCCAGCAAAGGCGCCTCAGTGACGGGCTTTCCGGCCGCTTGCGCAATCAATTGCCGGGGTTCATGGAAACCGCCGTGAACCTGCACCTTTTGCCTTAGCCACCCCGTTGCGGCAGACGTGTTTCCGCGGGCCAAATCGGCGTCCAACGTCTGGATGTCCTCCCGCAGCGCATCATAGAGACATCCAGCATAAACATTCCCCAATGTATATGTCGGGAAATAACCAAACAAACCGACAGACCAGTGTACGTCCTGCAGCACCCCGTTTGACGGCTTGTCGACCTCAAAACCGAAATCAGCGCTGAAGCGATCATTCCAAGCGGCCTCGAGCTCGCTTACCTGAAGGTCCCCCCGCATCAACGCTCGCTCGAGGTCAAAGCGCAACAAAAGGTGCAGGTTATACTGCAATTCATCAGCTTCGGTGCGAATATAGCCGTCGGAAACTTTATTGACGATGCGGTAAAATACATCCTCGTCTGCCACGCCGAAATCACCAAATGCGTCACGCATCTGACTATACAACCAGCCGGTAAAGGCGCGGCTCCTGCCCAGCTGGTTTTCATATATCCGGCTTTGGCTTTCGTGGACCCCCATCGACACCCCAGCCCCCAACGGTGTCAGTAAATAAGCTTTGTCGATACCTTGCTCGTAGCATGCATGTCCGACCTCGTGGATCGTGGAATAGAAGCAATTGAAGGGGTCAACCTCATTGGTCCGTGTGGTAATCCGCACGTCCAGCCCAGACCCGCTAGAAAACGGGTGCACGGCTTTATCCACGCGCCCCATGCTCATATCATACCCAAAGGTCTTGGCCAGTTGTCGCGTCAACTTCATCTGCGCGGCTTCGTCGAACCGCCCCGCCAACTGGGGGGGTGCCTCAGCTTCTCGGACGGCTTCGCGCAAGTGTGACAGTTCGGGCCGTAACGCACCAAACATCGCCTCAAGCTCCGCGCCGGTTGCACCCGGTTCATAGTCATCCAACATTGCATCGTAGACGTCGCCGCCCGCGGCCAACGCCAGCCCCTCTTCACGCTTCAGGGTAATGACCTCTGACAACGTGGGCGCAAAGGCCTGAACGTCTTCGGCGGCCCGTGCTGCGGCCCAAATACCCTGCGCTTCCGATGTGACGCGCGCGAGGCGAGATGCCAAAGCCGCCGGTACCTTGATGGCGCGCTCGCGACTGCGGCGGATGTGGCGAAGTTGGGCGCGCCCGACATCGTCCAGATGCGCTTCGTCGATTATCGCAAGCCACTCCCCAACCTTCGGATCGACCCGCCGTGCATGCAGTACGGTTTCCAAAGCTGCCGTTTCTTCTGCTCTTTGCGGGGCTGCGCCGCGCGGCATCACGGTTTCCTGATCCCAACTCAAGCGGCCTGCCACCTGGGCCAAAGCTTCGGTTTCGCGCTGGAACGCCATCAGGTCATCAAAGGCAGTCATCGTTTATGTCCTCTCAGGGATGTTGGAACGGGATAACCGCTCAAAAATCTGACCCGCAGGATCAAAACCCACACCACAACTGCAAGCGCCTGATGCACAATCGCGATATGTACCGGTGCCGCGTTCAAAACAGTCACAATGCCCAACGCGACCTGCGCGACCATCGCGATCAGCATCAGATTGAACGCAGCCCGGGTTGTGCCATGCGCCGACTTTCGGCCCTTTAACCAGACCACGATGGCAAAAGCGAACAACAGATACCCCGTCATGCGATGCATGAATTGCACAAGTCCCGGATTTTCAAAGAAATTCCGCCAAATCGGAGCGATATTGAACGCATCGGGTGGAAAAAACTGTCCCTGCATGAGCGGCCAATCGATAAAAAACCGCCCCGCATCAATACCTGCCACCAATGCGCCCAGAAGTATCTGGAGAAAAGCAAAGTGCAGCAACCCGGTCGACATGCCAAACAGCCTGCGCTCTTTTGTACGGCGCGCCTGCATCAGATCCCGTTCGGTCCGCCCAAGCAGTAATGCATACCATGTGATTACCCCCAGAATGATGAATGCCAGACCCAGATGGGTGGCAAGCCGATAGCTCGCCACGTCAAGAACCGCTTGGCCAACGGTCACGCCGGACGACACCATCCACCAGCCAATCGCCCCTTGCAGCCCGCCAAGCCCCCCAAGCAGCAGCAACCGCCCGGTCCAGCCGACCGGTATCTGCCGCCGCACCAGGAACCACAGGAAGCCGAGCGCCCAAACCATACCGATCAGACGGCCAAGCTGGCGATGCCCCCACTCCCACCAGTAAATCGCCTTGAAATCAGAAAGTTGCATCCAGGAGTTTTGCACCTGAAACTCGTCGATCGCCTGGTATTTCGCAAACTCCGCCTGCCAATCGGCCTCACTCAAGGGGGGCATGGCTCCGGTAAATGGCTTCCATTCGGTAATGCTTAACCCGCTATCGGTCAGCCGCGTCAACCCGCCAACCGCTATCATCACGAAAACAAGGGCAAACAACACGAAAAGCCACAGGCGAATGGTGCCCCGCGCCCCTCCTCTTCCCCTGTCGATCATCCCGGTATCTGCGGGCGGACGCACGACCTGCGCGTCGCCTACCTCTTCGAAAAGCTTACGTTTCTCGGCCATGTTGCCTCTTATCCGCTGGTTTCTACGCAGAACTAAGCCACAAGCCCCCAAAGGTCTAGCCGCGCTCTTTCCAACGTACCATCTGTCGCAGGGTACCATGCAGCGTTTGCACATCCGCCCGCGTCAGTGGCAGACGTGACCACATATTGCGCAGATTGACCTTCATGCTGGCGGCCTTGTGCTCGGGGTAAAAGAAACCGGCCGCATCCAGCCGGTCTTCAAAATGCCGCGCTAGATGCTCGATCTCACTGTTTTCAGCCCACACAGTACCGGCCATTTCCACCTGTTCGGGAACGACCGCACCTTGTGCCCGCATCCACTCATAGCCCATCAATAAAACGCATTGCGCAAGGTTAAGCGACGCAAACTCGGGGTTCACAGGTACCGAAACAAGGGCATTGGCGCGCGCTATGTCATCATTCTCCAACCCGGCCCGCTCCGGCCCGAACAAGACCGCCACCCTTCGACCCTGGGAAATCAGTTCCGCCGCCTTGGTCATCGCCGCTTCAGGGCTGAAAACCGGCTTGGTCAAATCACGACTCCGCGCCGTTGTCGCGAACACGAATGCCGCATCGCCCACCGAATGCGCCACATCATCATGAATCACAGCCTGGTCCAGCAATCGTCCGGCACCCGACGCCAGCGCCACGGCTGACGGGTTCGGCCAGCCGTCACGCGGTGCAACGATCCGCATCTGGTCCAACCCAAAGTTCCACATGGCCCGCGCCGCGGCACCGATATTCTCACCCATCTGCGGGCGCACCAAAACAAACGCCGGTATCTTGGGATTTTCCAAACTGTTTTCCATTTTCGCCTCATATCCCCCACCACCAGCCGTCGCAAGCAGCCCGGCCTGTTCCAAATGGTAAAAAATCCTCGCCGAAGGCATAAAAGTTTTTCTTTCCCGCGCCGATCCGCTAATTGACGCGCACCAATGCAAAGGACAGCCCGCCATGGATACGCCCGAACAGCCGCAGCTTTACCTGATTACCCCGCCCGAGATCGAACTCTCCGCCTTTCCCGACCTGTTGGCGCGCGTCTTGGATGTGCACCCGGTTGCCTGCGTGCGGCTCGCCCTCAGCACCCGCGACGAAGACCGCCTCCTGCGCGCGGCCGACGCCATGCGGGGGGTGACCGATGCCCGTGACATTGCTCTGGTGATTGCCGATCACACATTGCTTGCTGAACGGATCGGGCTTGACGGTGTACACCTGACCGATGCTGC
>TARA_R110002073_G_scaffold249245_1_pt1 | contig 25418 bp, 25 predicted proteins | sample TARA_R110002073 | Tara Oceans TARA_R110002073 (sample SAMEA4397174) | marine metagenome | biome: Polar Biome; feature: [DCM] deep chlorophyll maximum layer (ENVO:01000326); material: water (ENVO:00002006), including particulate matter (ENVO:01000060) such as... | depth 40 m | reverse complement strand
CTTTTTTAAAGAAGCGACTGTATCCTTTGCTGCCGCCTAGGTAGTAAGTACCCCACCAAGGGTATTTTTGCCGAATAGGGTGCCCTGTGGGCCGCGCAGTACTTCCAAACGATCAATATCAAATACCGCATCTTGTGCAAATGTTGAGCGGCCGTAGGGCACATCGTCTATTACTAGTCCAATAGACGGCTCAAAGCCAACACCTAGCGGTGGTGTGCCAAAGCCGCGAATGGTAATGCTGGTGTACAGGGCCAGGGATGCATCAAAGCTAACGTTGGGGATATAGCGCGTGATCTCACCAACGTCAGAGAGGCCAGAGTCTTCAATAAAATCCGCCCCGATGACCGAAATCGACAGCGGTACGTCCTGTGCGCTCTCCGCCTTTTTGTTGGCGGTCACAATCACTTCCTCAATAATACGCGGCGCCGCATAAAGGGGCGAACTCAGAATTGTTGCTCCAGTTGCAAGTAGTGCTGAGGCGCTTGTCAGCCGGATTGCCTTGCTGATAAGGCGCATTGTCGGGGTGTGCTGTTGGGGCATCATAGACCGTCCATCGTTATTATATTTGGCTTTTAACTTCGGAAGTTACAGGGTATTAGCTTTATGCCTATTCAAGGTAGCACTACGCGGCGTGTTTTGCATGTTCGCAGGTGCGTAATTATGACTTTGGGCGACATAGAGAATGGCGCGGTAGGACAGTTGTTGTGAAGTAGTGCGCAGTTTTTTCACATTGAAAAGCGGTTTCGCGCTAGATTTGCTGGGGAGGCAAGGCTGTTTTACGTATCATGTGATTAATATATTCATTGAGCGATGCTTTGATGCTGCGGGTATACTCCGACTGACCCTTTCGAAGATGATAAATCAGAGAGGCTACAATAGCGGAACAGAGAATCTAGATAGATTTGTGATTTTTTTTGCATGCTTAATTGAAGATTTGGTTGAGCATGTTCCGGTTAGATCCAAAGCTGAGGATGAAAAAACGTTGATTTACTAAAATAATAAATAAATTTGAGCGGACGCCACGTAGTATGAAGACCGTTTCAAATTGAATAACGGAGTGGTCTAAAGTTTTGAGTATTCATACCGACTACAATATTACCAGCAGAAAGAACCATAGATTTGCTATTCGGTCTTCATTTTGGTCCCCGAGGGCAGCAGCAGTCACAAAATTTGATTTTTCGTACAGTTGAAATTTAACTTGGTCACTAAATGGTCACGTTTTGGTCATAAATGGGATTTTGGCCGATATTAGTGAGTAATTGACTGAGGTGGATTGAGGCGTGATACCCCCTCTGTTATAGTGTCGCGCTTCGTGAAGTACCCATTTTGCGCCCGTAGCTCAGCTGGATAGAGCGCCCTCCGGAGGCAACTCCTGTATTAAACCTCTCGTTACATTAATCTAATATTAATCATAACTAACTGTATTTGTTGAAACTTTCTATTATTTCTCAGCATGCGTTTTAAGGGTGATTAAGCTATATTTGATTGTGCCTTTCTATTTTCGGCGCATTTTTTAAAGTTTAATCGTGTCGTAAAAAGCACAACTTGACACCTGCATTAAAATTTACGAATCTGCATTGTATGTAAATCAACTCGTTTGGTGGCGACGTGCAGGACAATTTCGTAAAGGAATACGCTTCAACTTTACAGTGGCGTTCATCGAAGAGCACAACGCTAAGTTGTCATCCGTCAGCAAGGGCTGCCTGGCGGTGTTGGCGCGATATAGATCGGCAATTTGAACTCGTGGGTAATCTGCCGCCGGCATTGGTAGCGTTGCTCCAGTCAGTGGAGCCTATCCACGTTCGGCGGAGTACAACAAATCAGGCGAAAGGAAGTTTTGAGTTTTTTGGTGGATTTGCTTCGGTTGCGCTAGTAATGAATGCAAACCTTGATCGTGCACTTTTCTGTATTCACGAGATGCCATCACCCGAGGTGGTGGCAAATATTGCAGAAGCTTCTTCGCTAAAATCACTGATGTATAGCTTGGATCGGCAGGATGGCTTACATAGCCTTTATAAGGCGGTGGGCAATCATTTCGACAAGCCGAAGGTAAGGAAGCTATTTGAGGTGGGGGCACTTTCTCTCAGTAAATTGGCTAAATTTGCTAATGTCGGAAGATCGCAGATCCGTGAGAAACGGACTGGATCAATGGAAACTGATCTGACGATACTACAGGCTATCCTGAAAGAAGCTGCGCAGGATGATTGAGTCTGAGCTAGCGACCCTTAACGAAACGGCAGAGCTCAAAGGTTGCATTAAGAAGGACATACTGGCTTATGGTGCCAGCCTTTTAACCCGATTGGCGGCTGGGGAGTTTGGCGCGCCGCCGGACGATAAGGGAGTCGATGCGCTTTCAGCCTATGGCGCCGCTGAATTGCCTAGCAATGGAATATTAAATTCGCACTTGCAGAGTATAAAGAGCATTAAAAAAGTGGAGGCTTGCATAGTATCCTGCATGCTTTGTGCTCGCCCTTTGGATGATTTCTTTGACACAGAAAAGCATGAGCGCATAACCGCGTGGTCACTCTTAGCATGCATTGCTCTTAATAAAGCGGATCAAGAGGGCTATCAGGGAATAATTCAAGAGGGCGCGCGGCGAGTACGCTTAATGACGACGGCGGCTTACCAATGGATGTATAGCTTATTGCCTGAGTTTAACCAGCCAATTGAAGATACCTATGCCGCACTTGCTGAGCTGATGACCAGATTAAGTGAGAATATCAATCAGGCAGAGCAATTGGTCAGTACGCATGAGCGTAATTCCGCGAGCAGAGCCAATAATATTACAGAAGTAGAGGCGGCCAAGAAGAGGTTGGGGCAAGCTAAATCTGAAAAACAGTTCATTGGTCAAATCTACTCCCTTTTCGGTCATTATTCTAAGACACTTTCACCTGGCGGCGGCGGGCGGCGTGGAGGGGCTGTGGATGCTAATGATAGTGACCAAGCTGCTGTTTCTGTGGTGCCAGTCGTGGGGCTAGAAGATGAAAAGTTAAGATTTCTTGAATGGATCGAAAAGGGCAGGGGTGGACATGGATCTATAGCGGCGGCGGAGCTAAACCGCGATCGTCCGATCGGCACAAAGTATATTGAACCCGCACTGGTACTACCAAAAAGCATAAATCGGTCGCGAGTACTCGCTCACTTTCGTGCAAGCTCGATGGTTAATAGAATCGCAATGCGCAATATGGCTAATCCATGCGATTGGGGAGTGCTTACGTGGTTTGAGGCCACCACATTTGTGCAAGCCGCTGCAGCGAAACTGGATACAAATAAGGCTGCTGCGCTGGGATTGCTCATGTTGTTGGCAGGGAGGTCAACCGATAGGGCAAAATCCTTGGTCATCAATATGGGGGTTTCCAATGCAAAGGAACGTATTGACACCATTTTGTTTCGTAAGGATCGAGTGGGCCTGCAGTTTCAGTTGGTTTTGCCTTCCCCGATCGGTGCGGGTAAAGCGCCACAATTGTTAAAACAGGTGAAAAATACAATAACATTGCGGCTGCCACACTGTTTATTGGAGCCATTGAGGGGGTTGAGAGGGCTGGGGCCTGAGGGCTACGATTCACTTGAGGCGGAGCTGAAAAGCTTTCTTGGGTCGCTGAATAAAGAGTACAACCTGCGACTAACTATCCCGCGGCTCTGTGGTTTTTTGCGGAGTCAAATGAGACGCCGCCTTGATGATCCAGCTGATGCATCGTTAATCTGCGGTGAAACGCCAGATCAGTGTCCAGCATTATATTATTACGCAATAGTGCCTGAACGAATTGTCAAAGAATACAGAGACTGGGTTACCGAGCTCATGGTCGCGGCTGATGTCAAAGGAAGTTACCCGTCGGAAATACAAAGTCAAAATGCGCTAATTGGCAGCAATACCCAATTTGATGTAAAGCACATAAAAAGCTTGTTCAAACATTTAGCCAAATCAGTGGCTGCACACCATACATTCAAAACTAAAGATTACAAATCGTTCCATAATGCGTACATGTTGTATGTATATGAGGTTCTCTGCCTCGCAGTTGGATATCGAGCGGTTATCAGTCCACTGGAGAATATCAAGGACTTTGATCTTATTCGCCGTTTACTGTGGATAAGCGATAAAGAAAGCCACAATGGATTGGCAGCTAGAACGGTACCGCTGACCCAGCTTGCAGTGGATGTCATAGAAGCCGACATACGCCACATAGAAAGGTTGGCATACTATTTAAAACCGTATGAGCCTCCAATGGCTGAATATTTGATTCAGTCAGTTCACGGGGAGAATCCATTTTTATCGATGTTTGACAGTAACGATAAACTGACGACTCTCCGGCCCTCAATATTGACGCCGGTGTTGAACGACAAGTGGCCATTTGCGCTTAATTGGCAGCGCCATTTTATGCGATCGAAGCTTAGAGAAAACGGTGTTCCTGGCGATGTCGTAAATGCTTGGATGGGGCATTCAGACTTTGGTGAGGAAGCATTTGGGCCATGGAGTGGGTTAAGTATTGCCGACTTACGACAATTAGAGGTGGTCATGCAAACCATTCTCTCGGAGCTTGGTATCGCGGCTATCGAAGGTTGGCAGCGTTAATCTTGCGCGTAAATTGATAAGCAGAGCGAGGGCGTTCATTGTCCAGATTAGGTGGTCGAGTAATTAGGTCCAAAAATCGGACTGACCGGCGGGCGAGTATTGAACTAAAAGCAGATGGGCTAATTTTATCGGCGTTACAATCGTTAAATTCGTGTCCGGTCGATGAGTTGCGATACAAAGCCGAGCTCGCGGAACTGTTGGTGCTAATAAATCAAATGTTCCCGCAAATGGCGCACCGGACAGTTGCTAAAAACCGGTTAATTCGGCATGTCGAAATCGGTAACAGAGAGGGGAGGTGGTCTCTTCCTTTACCAAATCCTACCATAAAGCTTCGGAGGCATTCCCAGTATAGGACATTAGAGAGGCATGGCTATAGCGCAGAAGCAGCGAGAATAGCGAGCGCACTATTGGAGGCAATGCGCTATCCCGATTTATTTCGTCATTTAGGTGACGAGGATTACATGCATATGGTGTTGCTATCCGCAATTTTATTTGGCGGGTTAAACAATCTCAATTCAGTTCATGGGTTTTGCCGATTCCTGATGAGTGGCGGTCGACCTGAGCGAGTCCAAATTGCAGGGCAAGTACTCTACTGTGTCTACTTTCAAGTTCAGGAAGAGGAAATAGCGAATGTCTACTCTGAGGGGCGGACCGAGTTATGGCGTCGCTGGTATTGCGATCCGATCAGCTTGGGGATGATCTCCCAGTTTGATAAAAATCGAAAGCTAGAGGTTGCTGATTATAAAGTCGGGAATATTCTAAAAAATATAAATACGCTTCTGGAAAAAATTGGCATTACACGGTGGCAAACTAGCTCAACCGGCGAGATGGTAATGTCAGGAGCTGCAGTGTCCGAACAATTGGATAATGTCGACATTAGTGCCGCACTTGTTGGCGTAGCGTGCGGTAAGATCTTAACGACGAGTATTCCCGTAGACGCCTGGCGAGCTGTTATGCAGGCGCAATACGTGATCAGAGATCGCTATAATTTGGCGCCTGTTTATCAGAAGTATGGCAGGCCAAGTAAACGTGGGCCTTTCGTAAATCAGAAAATGATTTCATTTGAGTTTCAGCGCCTTGCTACCATTGTAAAATTGACTGGCGATGGTTTACGTAAACGAACGGCTGAGCAGGCAGTAAAAGAGCTCTTAGCGATCGATGTGAGTGAGTGGAGTATCGCAGGAGAAGCACTAAGGGATTGGTATGTCTGTCATTTACAGGATAGATCAAACAGCCTGTCCACTATCAACCGGTATCATTTTGAGGTTGCAAAATATTGGTTTGATGGAAGCATAAGTAACGATTATAAGGAACTCGATTCAAACGATTGGGAAGAGTACTACGAAAGCGTACTGGGAAATCATACAAAGCCAAGTAACCGCGTTTATAGGGCAGGCAGGTTTCAAGACCTACATGATTTTTGCGTAGGAAGATTTAAATTTACGCCTGCAATTGTTGATGGTAACGGAGTTGCAGATAAGTCGGCTAAATATGTTCATGCATCCTATATAGGATATGGATTGTACGTATCGGTGAAGGAGGCCGTTCTGCGTAGCGATAATTTGACTGATAACGAAAAATTGGACATCGAACTGATGACCGTTATGGCATATCGGTTAGGATTGCGAGTCAGTGAAATTTGCAAGTTAAGGCTCTGTGATATCGATTGCTCTGCGGAGGGCTGGGTATTTGTACGTGAAAATATCTATGGGAACAATAAATCGAGTTCGAGTTTACGGAAAATTCCAGCAATGGTGCTGATGTCGAATAGCGAATGGGATAGATTTAGGCGCTATGTAACGAACCGTCGTTTATATTCAGAGAGTTCAAAAGAGTTACTTTTTCATCAAAGTTTCGATAAATATACCCCGTGGGATAAACGATATATATCAGCCTTTGTAGGAGCATTACTTAGAGATATATCCGGTTTGACTGACCTAGTGTTTCACAGTTTTCGTCATACCGCGTTGTCAAATCTGCAGCTAGTAATTGAGCAAGAGTGGGAGGCTGCATCAAAATTTATGAGTATTGATGTAGATCAGCTTAAAGCGATATACAGGGCTATCGTTGGAAGTGATGAAGAGAAGCTTCGGAGATACTGGGCGCTGGCATGTTTTGCTGGTCACAACGACCCATCTGTAAGCTTTCACAGCTATTTACATTTCTCGGATTTGTTAATCGGGTTGAAACTATCTAGGGCCAAATATGAATTTACCAGAGATCAACTGGTTTCAATGACGGGGTTGAGTGCCAGTAATGTTACTAGAAGAATGCGTAAGTTCGGGGGGGATGTACGTAAAATTGCTGCGTCAATCACAATGCCGTCAATCGAAGTGAATTTCGAATCAGTTGATAATTCATGTGAATGTGATACAGGAATAAGTGTTGATTATCCCGATCAATTCACTTCTATGGATAGTCATGATCAGGCGTACATGATACTTGAAGAATATCAGGCTGGTGCTCCAGAATCAGTTCTGTCCCATAAGTACGGTATTAGCGAAGAAAGATTGAGTTGTTGGATTCAGAATGGGCGGTCATTGCTTGGTATCGAAACACGTGAGGGAAATTCGCGGCTAATCACGAAAGATAGATCTAGTAAAGGAAAGTTTAATATTGTCCTTCTGCCGCCACGTTTAAATTCAGTGGCTGAAAAAAAGGACGCAAAGTTGATCATTAAACTACTCAATAAACAGTTTGTGAGTGAAGGAAAAGACAGGCAAGCAATGCTCAACTTGATAAATTTCTACTTACGTCATGTGACCACATCTAACTCCGGAATTCGTGTTACGGATCCGAAAACATTAGTCAGGTTTATTAACCGGCTTGAATCAGCGGGTATAGTTCCGGTCAGTCGATGGGCTATAAGAATAATCTGCCCAAAAAATACTGAGCCATCAGAAGAATGGCATGATGTTGAGAAGCTGCCAGTGAAAAAGATAGAAATAGACCGTAGCTCCAAAATTACTACGTCGTCGTATTTACGGTTAACTCACCCAGAGGAAGAAAAAATTATTGCTGGCGCGAACAATTTCAGGAAATGTTCTGCGCGAACCCTCCGATATGTATTTCATATGATTGCAATCATGCAGTTTGATGAGTCGTTCTTTATCGTTAACAATCCTGCTTAATTTCGGAAAATATCGTATTTGAGAAGAAATTTTGTTAATGCCTTTGTCTTCCAGTAGGCCATCAGTGGAATAGTCAGAGCCGCAGTTGCCAGTCCAATTGCCCTATCATTGTGTCTATTTCCCAGTCACCAATTCGGGAGTTGTTGTCCACAGCATCAGGGCGGTCATCAATGCTTACACGGTTCTTAACGTGTCCTCGTGTGGCTTTGCAATTACGGCGCTTGTCGTATTTCTTGCCTTAACATCGCTATCTGCGGTTCAAAACAGAACATCAAGCGGCAATCAATGATGGTTTCCCTCTGTTAGTTATGATTCGATGCACATGGTTGTAAATTCAGAGTCACTAAGTTGTAAAGCACCAATTAAAATATTGTTCTGAAATCTGGATGAACTATATACTTATTTCACCGTTTTATGATGACAAAATGGACGGATAGTTATTATGGTATTCACTAGGTATAAACCGGACGCATACAAGTTAAATACTGATGCCTCAACTTGTCGCTACCTGTAAAGCTATTTCCATGCGTTGTCCGGATTACGAATTTATTACCATGATTGTTTGAGTGCCTAACCTTATTCACTATTAAACGGCGACTGCGATCCAAGCAGGAGAGTACGGTGGTTGATAAAACTAGAAGGTGCGGTTGGTGGGTTGGTGGGGTGGTCGGTTGGTCGGTTGGTCGGTTGGAGGCAAGGCCGGTTATCATGCGACTTTCGCGACTAAAGTTGGCGTCGTCAGTACTAGTGTAGGATGAAATCCATTTTCGAAAATATAATGAGAAGATCTTACGTGAATGGGCCCTTTCGAATATAGCTGATCTGATAAAGTTCTGATGGATACGTGTATCCGGCGATCCATCTGTTAAAATTGAAATAACAGTAAACCGATTATAGACATAACCAAAGTTCCAGAATATTATGCCGATTGATATAGATGTAGCCGATATATGCTTTCGCATGGGTGAATCATAGATCGCGAATGTAATTCAATTATAAAATATAGGGTATTTTCGAAAAAATTAAAGTATAAAAATTGACTTTAAAATAGTGTTGGACGGATTGATAAAAGAATTTAGTTACGGAATTAATTTATGCGAATAGTGGTAATTGGTGCAGGGTGTGTCGGATGCTATTTCGGAGCAAAATTACAAGTATCAGGGAACGATGTAGTTTATGTTGCGAGAGGAAAGCATTTAGATGAAATTAAGAATAATAAACTCAGGGTTTCTCATGAAAATTTTTTTTTCGACGATAAGGTCAACGCTGTATCTATCAACCAGTTATTAGAAGGATATCATTGCTCTGATTTTGATTTAATTATAATTACATTAAAAAGTACGACTACGGCTGAGGTATTTGATGTAATCGGGAGTTGGGCTAAAAAAGGGATATGTCCGATATTATCTTTACAGAATGGTGTAGAAAATGAGGATATTATATCCACGGTCGTTGGTATTGAAAGAACAATTGGTGGTTTAGTTGTTAAAATAGGAGGTAGCGTAACGCGGCCAGGAGCTGTTGTGGCGCAAGGTGATGCATGTGTTGTTCTTGGCCCATGGCCAAATATTAATAAGAATCCAATTGGTACTGATATAACAGAAAATATCTATAATGCTCTAGTTAATTCAAATATAAAAATTAGTATAAGTAATGATATAAAGAAAGAGCTTTGGCGAAAACTTTTAATAAATAATAGTGTAAATCCATTGTCAGCATTAACGGAATTAGATACACGTGCGTTAACATCAGAAAAAACGTTCTCTAAATTAGTATACTCAATAATGAAGGAGACAGCGTTAGTAGCGAAATATGATGACGTTGTGTTGAGTAAAAAGGATATCGATGAAATGTACAATTTAATAAGTAGATTTGATCCGATTAAAACATCTATGTTAATTGATTATGAAAAAAAAAGAGAGCTTGAAATTGAAGCAATAAGTGGGGAGGTTATACGGCGGGGTAAAAGACATAATGTAGCCACGCCAATGACTGAATTAATTAAAGCCTTATTGCTTGCAAAAATAAGTTATAGTTATAAATAGAAGCCAATTAATTATTGGCAGAGTAAGTTCGCTTTTTTTAACCTGTAAGCTAAAGCTGGGCGAGTCATATTTAGAAGGCGTGCAGCTCCAGAAATACTTTTGTTAGATTTCTCGATCGCAGATTTAATTAAGATATTTTCGACTTCGTCTAAGCTCAAGTTGTTGTCAAAAATTTGGTCAGCCCAATACTGCTGGGAATAGTTAGATGATGATACTAAATTACCCTCTGTGTTAATTATATTGTCTTTTGTATTATCTTGAACTGGCGCTATAGCAAATAAGGATTCGAGATCGATAATATCATTGTTATCAGTGAGTATTATTCCGCGTTCTACAACATTTTCTAATTCGCGAATATTTCCAGGCCATTTATAATGTAAACAAGCTTGTAGTGCTTTGTCAGACAGCCCAAGAGTGCGTTTGTTGTATTCGCGATGAAATTTTTCTAAGAAATGTTCCGCGAGCAGTGGTAAATCTTCAATGCGTTCTCGCAACGCAGGTATACTAGCTGGGAAAACGTTTAATCGATAATAAAGGTCCGCGCGAAATCGCCCTTCCTCTACAGCTTTTGCGAGGGATTCGTTCGTAGCAGCTATAACTCTGACGTCAATTTTTCTAGTGTGATTGTCGCCTACCCTTTCAAGTTCGTTTTCTTGAAGGACTCGAAGTAAGCTTGCCTGAGCTCTTGGTGTAAGTTCGATAACTTCGTCTAGAAATATCGTTCCACCGTTGGCGCGTTCGAATCGACCTGCTCGTGATTGATTCGCACCTGTGAAAGCTCCTTTTTCAACGCCGAATAACTCAGCTTCGATTAAATCGTGTGGTATAGCGGCACAATTAACTGCAATAAATGGTTTATCTGACCGCTCACTGCGAACATGCACGCTTCGAGCGATTACTTCTTTACCAACGCCTGTTTCACCCAATAATAATACGGTAACTTTTCCTTGGGCCGCCTTATCTATCATTTTGCAGACTTTTTTATAGGACAGCGACTGGCCAATTCCGTAGTATTGTTCTTCTTGATTATTAATGCAGTGATTATATGAATTAAGCTCAGATTGGAGGTCATATAATTCTCCAACAGTAGGATCGGCCTTAAAGTAGCCTCGAAATGAATCTGCGTCATCCCACTCGTCCGCAGGTTTCCCTACTATTATACATTTATCATCTCCACAACCACGACAACTAATCTCCCGAAACAATATTTCTTGTTTCATGAAAGATGAAGCATATGCACAAGCATATCCTAATAGAGACCAGCATGCTGGTTCATCAAGTAAACCAAGCTCAGTTTGACAAATCTCTACTTCGAATGAATCGACCCATTCTAGTTCGCCATAAAAATGGCGATTATCTTGATCTATATCGATTTCTAGAGGGATTACTTTCACCATCCCCTTTAGGGAATGAAGCTGGGGCCCGGCTAAGAAAATATCTAGCTCGCTATTGTTGGGCCTAAGTTTCCGAGCGAGTTCTGCGTCACGTAAACCAGATTGGTAACCAAGGCGTAAGAAAAAACCTTTTGCTTGTTCGATTCCCATTGCGTTTGTTATTTCGCGACGAAAAGCTGCCATTGAGCTAACTTGCATCAGCATTACGCGTTGTTCGCCAAACCAAATTTTCCCTTCGGTACCTTGAAACCGAATTTGATCAGTTAAGTCCTGTATATCTGTATAGCTTACAGAGGGCAGAGTTGAGAAGGTTGCCATTATCTAAATCTCAATATAATTATTCTATTGTGAGTGTATAAAATGCGTGTATGGAGGATTGCCAATCGATAATAGTATTTATAGCATTAATTAGGGGGGCTGGATACACCTATAATAACAATAATGGTTATCAATACTCCTTATTTGGTGTATTGATTTAAGATATAATTTGTGTTTCTAAGCATGGCTTCAAAGATTGAATTATAAATATTAAAATACAAAAATAAAATATTTTTATATCTAGTAAACGGGAAAATGTATTGGTTAAGGCGAAGCGATAGTAACACCATTGGCCTCAAAATATGTTACTTAACTTGTGTGTAAATCAAAAGATTCGATAAAAATTGATCCACGTAAATATCCATGATCTTCCAGATCGATGTCAAGAATTCAAATCAGATTACATTGATAACCGTGAGTAATGATAAAGCTCATCTCTAAAAATGTCGTGATCATTTGGTCTAGTGCTCATAAAACTTAACCATATAATTAATATTGTGTGGTTAAGTCCCGTCCCTATACAACGGTATTCAAATAATCATTAATCGAATATATTGTTTATATTCAATGACTTAGTGACTTATTATCTCGGATGCGAGTCTTTGGCATCAAGATTGCTCTTGTCCCAATAGTTACCAGTTTAAGGATTTGTATTTTGGATGATTACAAAAATTTTCACGACATCAAACGTTATGTTCGAATTAAGGACGAAAGTGACCCTAGGTTTGTCGAGTTTGATTTTGCAATTGGTCATCCAGAGTTATTTGTGGAACTAATATTGCCTCGTGATGCGTTCGCGATATTCTGTGAAAATAATAATGTAATTCATATGGATAAAGAAACAATTAGGAAAATAAATCTGGAATCAAAAAAGTGGCGATACGGTGATAAATAACGATAGAAATACCGTTATTAAATTTAAATTCTGAAAAATATTAATTGATAATAAAGAGGGATATATGGCTGTTGAAATACGAACGCTTGCTATCGAACCAATTAGGAATACTTACGGGCATATAGCGCGCAGATTCGGAGATAAACCGGCTACAAGGTATCAGGAGGCCAGTTTTGATATCGAAGCAAAAATTAATTTCCATTACAAGCCGCTTTGGGATCCCCAAAGAACACTTAATGATAATGCAAGAACTAATGTAAAAATGGTTGACTGGTACGCAGTCACAGATCCAAGGCAATACTATTACGGAAGTTACGTAGCTAATCGAGCGAAGATGCAGGAAGTAGCAGAAAGTAATTATAGTTTTTGCGATAAAAATAATGTGATAGAGAATTTAAATGAGAATTTAAAAAATGATCTATTGCGATTGCTGGTTCCATTTCGCCATATGGAGCTCGCTGCAAATATGAACAATAGTAAAATTGCGGGTGATGCTGTTGCTGCAACTGTGGCGCAAATGCATATTTTTACTGCTATGGATAGATTGGGAATGGGCCAGTATCTATCACGAATAGCGTTAATGATCGATGGCGCAACTGGTCAGGGATTAGACAAATCAAAAGACTATTGGATGAATGATCCGTTGCTGCAGCCATTAAGGAAATTAGCCGAAGATACGCTTGTTATTGACGATTGGTTCGAACTGAGTTTTGTTCAAAACTTACTTATTGATGGGTTTATGTACCCATTTGTATACGAGGTATACGACAAAATTATTCAGAAAAATGGTGGTGTTTGCTTATCGATGTTAACTGAGTTTATGAGAGATTGGCATAAAGAGACGCAGCGCTGGGTAAACGCAATGTGTAAAACTGTGTACGCTGAAAATGACGAAAATAAAATATTAATGGAGTCTTGGGCCAAGTTATGGATTCCTGTCATAAAAAATACATTTTTAAATCTGGCAAATGAAATTGGTTGCGTTGAAAGTCTAAATGAAATTGAAAGTGACTTAAATTGTCGTCTAGCGAAATTCGGGCTAATTGTTTCAGGGGAATCGAAATGACGCAGAAAGTATTTATAGCGTTACAGGATAATGACAGTGCACGATACCTAGTAGAGGCAATACTAGAAGATAATCCGCATGCTGAAATACAACATGAACCAGCAATGATAAGAATTGAAGCAGAAAAAAAACTTGTAATTAATCGTACTACGATGGAAGAAAAGTTAGGTCGGGAATGGGATGTTCAGGAAATGTTAATTGATGTCATAAGTATTGGTGGTGGCGTTGAAGAAGATGACGATCATTTCATTCTGCAGTGGAAATAAAGGAAATAATAATGAACGCAAAAAATCGAAAACTAAATCTGAAAGATAAGTACCAATATTTGACTCGTGATATGGCATGGGAACCAACATACCAGGATAAAAAAGATATTTTTCCTGAAGAAGACTTTGAAGGTATTAAAATTAAAGATTGGTCTAAATGGGAGGATCCATTTCGTCTTACTATGGATTCATACTGGAAATATCAGGCAGAAAAGGAAAAAAAATTATATGCAATTTTTGATGCGTTCGCGCAGAATAATGGGCATCAGAATATCTCTGATGCTAGGTATGTAAATGCATTAAAATTATTTTTAAGTGGAGTTTCTCCGCTTGAATATGCAGCGTTTCAAGGTTATGCCAAAGTCGGTCGCCAGTTTAGCGGCGCAGGGGCAAGAGTAGCATGTCAAATGCAGGCGATAGATGAGCTACGGCATTCTCAAACGCAACAGCACGCGATGAGCCATTACAATAAACACTTTAACGGTTTGCATGATCCTGCTCATATGCATGATCGAGTTTGGTTCCTATCTGTTCCCAAATCGTTTTTTGACGACGCTCGTTCTGCCGGCCCCTTTGAATTTCTAACGGCAATTTCATTCTCGTTTGAGTATGTGCTTACAAACTTATTATTTGTGCCATTTATGTCAGGTGCAGCTTATAACGGAGATATGGCTACAGTAACGTTTGGATTTTCAGCGCAGTCAGACGAAGCTAGGCATATGACATTAGGTTTGGAGGTTATTAAATTTATTCTTGAGCAGCACGAGGATAATGTACCGATAATTCAAAAATGGATTGATAAATGGTTTTGGCGCGGATTTAGGTTGCTAAGCCTTGTCGGGATGATGATGGATTATATGTTGCCAAACAAGGTTATGTCGTGGGCGGAGGCCTGGGAAACCTATTATGAAAAAAGTGGCGGTGCACTGTTTAAAGATCTAGAGCGTTATGGAATACGTCCACCTAAATATCAAGACGTGGCCAATGCGGCTAAGAATCATATCAGCCATCAAGCGTGGGCTACTTTTTACCAATATAGTAAAGCGACCAATTTCCATACATGGATGCCTGACGAATCCGAGATGAAATGGTTAGCGGAAAAATATCCAGATAGCTTCGATAAATACTATCGTCCACGGTTTGAATACTGGGATAGGAAACAGAAGGAAGGGGAACGATTTTATAATGACACTTTGCCTCAGTTATGTCAGGTATGCCAGATACCAGCGATATTTACTGAGCATGAATCACCTTCTGTGCTAAGTCTGCGTCAAGTCGAATATAACGACGAAAGATACCATTTTTGCTCGGATGGCTGCGCTGATATTTTCAATGATGAGCCGGAGAAATATATTCAAGCATGGCTTCCAGTACATCAAATATATCAAGGAAATTGCGACGGAAGTAACGTTTCAGAGGTGGTTTCGAATTACTACAACATGAATCTTGGACAGGATAATCTAGATTACGAGGGATCCCCAGATCAAAAGCGGTGGCAGGAAATTCAAAATAACGGATAGAAATAATAAAGCAAAAATGTTGCTTAATAATCAAAAATAAATTGGAGGTTTATTGTGTCAGTAAAAGCGATATCTGAATATACAGCCGAACCTATGGATACTGTTGACAAATTTCATGGAATGCAATTGGTGTATATTTACTGGAAGAATCATTTGATGTTCTGCGCGTCATTTGCGTTCTTGGTAGACCCAGAGATGTCATTTGAGTCAATGTTAACGAATACATTTCTGCCTGCAGTTAAAGACCATCCCGATTCCGGAAAAATTAATTTTGAATCGGCAACGTGGTTGTTGAATGGAAACGATTTTAATGCGTCGATGGAACTTAGTTTACGGGATAATAAAATTGATCATAAAAGTTTACTAACGTTTACAACACCCGAGTTAAATGGGTTAAACAGTTCGGCGACGTAAAGGAATAATAAAATGAGTTATAACGTTACGATTCAGCCAACTGGAGACCAAATTTGCGTCGAGGAAGGTCAAACTATATTGCAAGCAGCTTTACGACAGGGTGTTTGGCTCCCATTTGCGTGTGGGCACGGGACATGTGCAACGTGTAAAGTTCAGGTCCTTGATGGCGATGTTGATGTAGGTGCTGCATCTCCATTTGCGTTGATGGATGTCGAAAGGGACGAGGGGAAAGTTCTTGCTTGTTGTGCAACGGTTTCTAGCGACGTAACCATAGAGGCAGATATTGATGTCGACGAGGATTTTCTTGGGTACGCGGTAAATGATTATGTATCTACAGTAACGTCTATTATAGATCTATCGCCGACGATAAAAGGGATTCATCTTCGGTTAAGTAAACCGATGCAATTTCAAGCTGGTCAATATATTAATCTTAATATTCCGGGTATAGATGGTGCTAGAGCTTTCTCAATGGCTAATACGCCTAAAGACACACAGGACATTGAGTTACATATCCGATTAGTTGACGGTGGGTTAGCTACTGAATATATACACAACAATTTATGTATTGGTGATGAGCTGGCTTTATCAGGTCCTTACGGACAGTTTTTTGTCCGTGATTCATTACAAGGTGATTTACTTTTTATTGCGGGAGGGTCGGGGCTGTCAAGTATTCAGTCAATGATTCTAGAGTTGGTGGCGAAATCCGATAAGCGGAAAATTACGCTTTGCCAAGGTGCGCGTAATAAAGCCGAATTATATAACCAGGATTTATTTGAAAATCTAGAAAAAAATAACTTAAATTTTAAGTATATTCCAGCTCTTAGTGATATTTCCGATCAAGAAAACTGGGCTGGTTATCGTGGATTTGTACACGAAGCTGCAAATGAATTTTTTCATGGAAAATTTGCAGATCTGAAAGCATATTTATGCGGTCCGCCGATGATGATAAATGCTGCAATTAGTACTCTGATGAAAGGTCGTTTATTTGAGAGGGATATTTTTATGGAACGCTTTCTTACTGCCGCGGATGGTGATGGTAATGATCAGAAATCAGCGCTGTTTAAAAAAATATAAAATATCTAATTAACATGAGCATAAATTATACGATACACGATAGTTATACCGGTGCTGTTATTAACTGTACATCTGAGCAAAGTGTATTAAGCGCGATAAGCTTAGACGGCCGATGTAATGTTTTAGTTGGCTGTCGTGGAGGAGGTTGCGGGAAATGCCGCATCGATGTACTTGATGGACAGTTTAAATGCGGAAAAATGAGTCGTCGCCATGCCCCAGAAGAAGCAATAAATAAAGGCAAAGTTCTAGCGTGTCGACTATATCCGAGAAGTGATCTCATTATAAATACAGCGCCGGACATCGGCAAATAAAAGAGCGAGGAATAATATGAAAAATGGAATTATGCGTCCTGGGCATGTGCAAATTCGAGTGTTAGATATCGATGAGGCATTAGAACATTACTGTGGGCTACTTGGTCTTATTGAAGTAGATCGAGACGACCAGGGTCGTGTGTATCTAAAAGCATGGACCGAAGTCGATAAATATTCAGTAATTTTAACTTTGGCTGATGATCCAGGTATGGATTTCATGGGGTTTAAAGTTACAGACGAGACGTCATTAGAAAAATTACATAGAGATTTATTAGATCATGGCGTTAATGTCGATGTAATACCTGAGAATGAGCTGGTTGATTGCGGGCGCAGATTAAGATTTATTTCGCCATCTGGTCATACATTCGAGTTATATGTAGATAAAAAATGCACAGGTAAATGGGGCATAGAAGAGCTAAATCCTGAAGCATGGCCGCGAGGCCTAAAAGGAATGCGCGTACAACGCTTTGATCATTGCTTATTATATGGAGATGAGCTCGATGCAACACTCGATTTGTTTGTAAATGTACTTGGATTTTATTTAACTGAACAAGTACTTAGTGACGATGATTCTCGTATAGCACAATTTTTAAGTTTGTCAAATAAGGCCCATGACATTGCGTTTATTTTTCACCCCGAGAAAGGGCGGTTCCATCACGCGTCATTCCACTTAGAAACTTGGGAAGATATTCTCCGTGCAGCAGACTTAATATCCATGACTAATACTGCGATAGATATTGGTCCAACACGACATGGGTTAACTCATGGTAAAACAATATATTTCTTCGATCCATCTGGGAATCGAAACGAAGTATTCTGCGGAGGCGATTACAGTTATCCGGATCATCCCCCAATTACTTGGAAATCAGATCAATTAGGTAAGGCGATATTTTACCATGATCGTGAAGTTAACGAACGCTTCCTTACAGTTTTAACCTAATTAAAAACGAGGTCGTAGCACTTTATGAAAGAAGTGAAGAATTATATTAATGGGCGATATACTAATTCTATCGAGGATAAATATTTTAATAATATTAATCCTGCTACAGGTGAAGTTTTATCTATTGTGCATGAAGCGGGTCGTAAAGATGTTGATATGGCGGTGTGCGCCGCCAGGGAAGCACTTAAAGGAAGTTGGGGGCAATTAACTGTTTCTGAACGAACAGAAATTCTTTACCGAGTGGCAGACGGCATTAATAAACGGTTTGATGAATTTCTGGAGGCGGAATGTTTGGATACTGGAAAACCGCACTCGTTAGCAAGGCATATAGATATTCCCCGTGGAGCTGCCAATTTCAAAGTTTTTGCTGACATGATAAAAAATGTACCGACTGAAAGTTTCGAGCTTTCAACGCCTGATGGTGCAGGTGCTTTGAATTACGCGATACGGAGACCTAAAGGTGTAATTGGGGTTATAAGCCCGTGGAATCTTCCTCTATTACTTATGACCTGGAAAGTGGGTCCGGCGTTAGCGTGTGGAAATACTGTAGTAGTTAAACCTTCTGAAGAAACCCCAACGACTACAGCGATGCTTGGCGATGTAATGAAGGAAGCGGGAGTTCCTGATGGTGTATTTAACGTAGTACATGGTTTCGGAAAGCACTCAGCAGGAGCATTTCTTACTGAACACGCTGATGTTGACGCCTTCACTTTTACCGGAGAAACGGGGACTGGTGAATTAATCATGCAATCTGCCGCACGTGGCGTTCGAGATGTATCTTTAGAGCTAGGTGGTAAAAATGCAAGTATTGTGTTTGCAGATTGTGATCTTGATAAAGCGATTGAAGGGACAACGCGTTCAGCATTCTCTAATTGTGGTCAGGTATGTTTAGGGACAGAGCGGGTATACGTCCAGCGTTCAATATTCAACGAATTTGTTAAGCGGATGAAAAGTTCGGCTGAATCATTAGTTATTGGCGCACCTAATGATAATTCAACAAACCTTGGTCCCTTAATAAGTAAGAAGCACCGTGACAAGGTTTTATCGTATTACGAGCAAGCGGTGATTGATGGCGCTACGGTGATTACTGGTGGTGGTATACCTGAGATGGCTACTGAGTATTCGAACGGGTCTTGGGTGCAGCCAACAATATGGACGGGGTTGGATGATAAATCCAAAGTTGTAACTGAGGAGATATTCGGTCCTTGTTGCCATATTCGCCCATTTGATAATGAGGATGAAGTTGTTGAATTAGCAAATAGTCTACCATATGGACTTGCTGCGTCTGTTTGGACAGAGAACATTTCCCGTGCACATAGAGTGTCGGCTAAATTAGAAGTCGGTTTGGTTTGGGTTAACAGCTGGTTTTTAAGAGATCTTCGAACCGCATTCGGTGGAAGTAAACACTCCGGGATTGGTCGTGAAGGTGGCGTACACTCACTAGAATTCTATACTGAACTAAAAAATATTTGTGTAAAAATGTGAGGTTTGCATGGAAGTTGATGTCGCTCAAAATCACAATCCAGAGATCGGAAAACAAATCTTAGTCGGGGGTTACAAAACCAATTATCATGATTCCGGTAGTGGATTTCCCGTAATACTAATACATGGATCTGGACCCGGTGTGTCTGCGTGGGCGAATTGGCGATTAGTAATACATAAATTAGCAGAAAATCGCCGCGTAATTGCACCCGATATGCTCGGGTTTGGATATACAGATAATTTAAAAAACAAAACTTACGAGAAGAAAATCTGGGTTAACCATACGCTGGATTTTATGGATGCACTTAAAATAGAACAAGTCGATTTAGTCGGGAATTCGTTTGGTGGTGGAATAGCATTAGATATTGCTGTCAAATTCCCAGAGAGGGTTCGTAAACTTGTATTGATGGGTAGTACTGGCGTTAGTTTTGAACTAACCAAAGGGTTGGATGACGTGTGGGGATACACGCCCTCTCTCAAAGCAATGCGAAATTTACTTGATATATTTTCTTACAATCGAAATCTAGTGAATGACGAATTAGCGAATTTGCGTTACGAGGCTAGTATTAGGCTGGGAGCGCAGGATACTTACTCTTCTATGTTTCCGGCTCCAAGGCAAAAGTGGATTGAAGATCTCGCGAGTACTGAATCCGACATAGAAAAAATTTATCATGAAACATTAATCGTTCATGGACGGGAGGACCGGGTTATACCTGTCCAAACGTCGTTAAAACTTTTAGAACTAGTACAACATTCACAGCTTCATGTCTTTGGTCAATGTGGGCATTGGACGCAAATAGAACACACAGAACGATTTATTCGGTTAGTCGATCAGTTCTTAAACGAAGAAATTGGTCATAGATCAGGAAATGTTTAATGAAAAATAATGAAATAGAAAATGCAGGAAGAGAGCTCTATCGTTCGATGGTTGAGAGAAAGACAATCGAGCCGTTAAGCAAGACATATCCAGATATGAGCATCGAAGATGCGTACCGCGTATCTCTTTCAATGCTGGACCAGCGGCTTCTCGACGGTACATCCATTATAGGGAAGAAAATTGGAGTTACTAGTAAATCTGTCCAAACCATGCTTGGTGTATATCAGCCGGATTTTGGCTATTTAACAAATGATATGGCGTTTAATAGTGGTGAAGAAATGCCAATCAAAGATAAGTTAATTCAACCACGCGCTGAAGGTGAGATTGCGTTTCTGTTAAAGAAGGATATTACGGGGCCTGGTGTAACTGTTGCTGATGTTTTAGCAGCGACAGAATGTGTAATGCCTTGTTTTGAGATTGTTGATTCCCGAATTGAAAATTGGGAAATAACTATATATGACACAATCGCGGACAATGCTTCATGTGGGCTTTTCATGCTAGGCGACAACGTTATATCACCACGTAAAATTGATCTTGCAACGTGTGGTATCGTTATGGAGAAAAACGGAAATATAATTAGCACTGGAGCGGGTGCCGCAGCTTTAGGATCTCCGGTTAATTGTGTTGTTTGGTTAGCGAATACTTTAGGTAAATATGGAATCTCCCTTAAAGCAGGCGAAATAATTTTATCGGGTTCACTCGTCCCATTAGAGAAAGTACAAAGTGGTGATTCTATGAGATTAAGTATAGGTGGAATTGGGAGCGCCTCAGTGCGTTTTATATAAGTTTCGTATGGAGAAGGCTATTATGGTTAGAAAAATTAAAGTAGCTATTATAGGGTCTGGAAATATTGGTACTGATCTTATGATAAAGGTAATTAGAAAAAGTAAATATCTCGAAATGGGTGCAATGGTTGGAATAGATGTAAATTCCGATGGTTTGGCTCGAGCAGGTCGTATGGGCGTTACGACGACTCATGAAGGCGTAGAAGGATTGGTTTCTTTGCCTGTATTTCAAGAAATAGATATTGTATTTGATGCAACTTCAGCAGAAGCTCATAAATACCACGAAGAATACGTGCGTGAACGTCGTCCAGAAATTAAAATTATCGATCTTACACCAGCAGCAATTGGACCATATTGCGTGCCGGTAGTTAACCTAGATCGCAATCTTGAATTAAATAATGTAAATATGGTCACTTGTGGTGGGCAAGCAACTATTCCGATTGTGGCAGCTGTTTCACGAATTGCAAAGGTTCACTACGCAGAAATTGTAGCTTCTATATCTAGTAAATCAGCAGGACCTGGTACTCGCGCTAATATTGATGAGTTCACGGAAACCACATCACGTGCAATCGAGATTGTTGGCGGTGCAGAAAAAGGTAAAGCAATAATAATTTTAAATCCAGCTGAGCCGCCGTTGATTATGAGAGACACAGTATATGTACTTTCCGAGATAATTGATCAAAAATTAATAGAGAAATCTATAATAGAAATGATTTCAGATGTTAATAATTACGTTCCCGGATACAGGTTGAAGCAAAAAATTCAATTTGATTATATTTCTCCTAACGAACCTATCAATATTCCTGGTGTTGGTATGATGTCGGGTCTTAAAACCTCGGTCTACTTAGAGGTAGAAGGAGCGGCCCACTACTTACCTTCGTATGCTGGAAATCTCGATATTATGACGTCTGCCGCATTAGCGACAGCAGAAAAATTAGCCACTTTAATGGCTGGTTGAGGATTAATCTATTATGAAATACATTCCTAAGAAAAAATTATATATTTCTGACGTAACTTTGCGAGACGGTAATCATGCTGTAAAACACCAATATTCAATTAAAAATGTTCAGGATATTGCGCGAGCCCTTGACGAAGCCAAGGTTGACAGTATTGAAGTAGCTCATGGTGATGGATTACAGGGATCTAGCTTTAACTATGGGTTTGGTGCACACACTGATCTTGAATGGATTGAAGCGGTATCAGATGTTATTTCGCATGCGAAAATAGCAACGTTGTTGTTGCCAGGTATAGGTACGGTGCATGACCTGGATGATGCTTATTCGGCTGGTGCGCGGATAGTTCGTATTGCAACTCATTGCACTGAAGCTGATGTATCACGTCAACATGTCGAACATGCGCGTAAATTAGGGATGGATACAGTAGGTTTCCTAATGATGAGTCATATGCAATCACCTACAGGATTAGCTGAACAAGCTAAATTAATGGAGAATTATGGTGCGACCTGCCTTTATGTTGTGGATTCTGGAGGAGCACTTGGTATGCAAGATGTTCGGGATAGATTTAGAGCTCTAAAAGACGTACTAAATCCTGAGACGGAAACAGGTATCCACGCTCATCATAATCTCAGCTTAGGTGTAGCAAACTCTATTGTTGCAGTTGAAGAAGGTTGCGACAGGATAGATGCATCTCTAGCGGGTATGGGTGCCGGTGCAGGCAATGCGCCATTAGAGGTATTTATTGCTGCCGCTGAGCGGCTTGGTTGGGATCATGGAACAAATCTTTATAAACTTATGGATGCGGCAGATGACATCGTGAGGCCGCTACAAGATCGCCCAGTACGTGTTGATAGAGAAACATTAGCTCTAGGGTATGCGGGTGTATATTCAAGTTTCCTTCGTCATTCAGAAGTTGTTGCAGAGAAATATCACTTAAAAACGGTTGATATTTTACTTGAATTAGGTCGGCGACGTATGGTGGGTGGCCAAGAAGATATGATAGTTGACGTAGCATTAGACCTTCTGGATAAAAAATAAGGAAATTAATTAGTGAACAATACACTTAACAAGAAGCAAATCTGTGATATTGCAGAGCATCTGGAAAATGCAGAATTACAATTTTCAGATGTAAATAAAATTACCGATGATTTCCCAGATATCACATTCGATGATGCATATGATATACAGTGGGAAATACGGCGTCGAAAAATACAACGAGGCAATAAAATCGTTGGTATGAAAATGGGATTAACCTCTTGGGCGAAAATGGCGCAAATGGGCGTAGATACACCTGTTTATGGATTCCTTGCTGACTATTTTAGTATTCCTGATGGTGGAGAAGTCGATACTAGTTCATTAATACACCCTAAAATTGAAGCTGAGATAGCCTTTGTTACTAAGCAAGATCTAAAAGGACCCGGGTGCAATATCGCACAAGTGTTTGCTGCAACAGATTTTGTTATACCAGCTGTAGAGGTTATTGATTCTAGATATAAAAATTTCAAATTTGATTTACTTAGTGTGGTTGCGGATAACACTTCATCAGCGAGATTTATTTGCGGTGGAAAAATGGCTAATGTAAATGAAGTAGATTTGAAAACAGTAGGTGTTGTTGTAGAGAAAAATGGTGAAGTTGTTGAGGTTGGAGCCGGGGCGGCAGTGCTTGGTCATCCTGCATCGAGTGTCGCAATGCTTGCAAATATGTTGTCAAGCCGTGGAGAGTATATACCGGCTGGTTCATTTATTATGACCGGTGGTATTACCGCTGCAATAAGTGTCAATCCTGGTGACAACATCTGCGTAAAATACCAAAATTTAGGAAGTATTTCAGCTCGTTTTATTTAGGAGAATTTTATGCCAATAGCGCAATTGTTTATTTTAGAAGGCCGTACAACTACACAGAAAAATAATCTTATTCGTGAAGTAACTGAGGCGATGTCGCGATCTATCGATGCCCCTATTGAAAGAATAAGAGTTATTATTACTGAAATGCCAAAAGGGAATTTTGGTATAGCAGGTGAATCAGTGGCGGATATAAAACGATAATATTTAGCAATAGGTGATTTATGGATAATCCACCAATTTTTTATCTTAATTGCGATATAAAAACGGCGGAAATGAAGCGCGCTAGTTCAAGTTTTAAAAGAATAACGAAAAATGTTGAGTACACAAATATTATATTTGTTACTGTAAGTGACCAAAATTCTAACAATATTTTAATTTATTCGGATGGAGCTGGTAATAATGAATATATTGAATCAATTTATAAAGATTATAAAAGTTTAGTTTATTCAGACAAAAATATTTTAGATGATGATTGGAAATTAATCGAGATAATTTGCAATGAATTAGTTAATAAATGTACCAGAATAAATATTGGAAAAAAAATATCTAATTCTGAATCAGATGAATTTTCAGATTTTATAGCTAGATGTAGGGTTAAAGGCTCCTTAGTTATTTGTTTATACACTTCGGATATTCATTCAGATGAGATTTGGGAGTATGGGGTAAAAGACCTTTATTTCAGGCGTGTTATTAAAAAATGGATAGATAATTTTGCATGGGATAAAGTATTAAATAATTCCAGTAAAATAGAGACTAGTGCTAATAAAACATTGAATAATGAGTTAAAAGTACTTAATTTCGCTTTCTATTTAGGTGGGCGTGGAATGCCTCAGCGATTATTCGGATTTTCACGGACAGATAGGAAAAAAGGATTAATCGGGTACGGGTGGATGTAACTATAATCTGTATGTTTATATAAACCAGATATAGGGTAATCCCCCCGACAAACAGCTGGAGCGATAAGTAGAATTTTCTCATAATAGTTTGAAGGAGATTCTGCATGAAAGTACCCCGTTATTCAGATAGCCAGATTATGGCCATTCTTAAGCAAGCTGAGGCTGGCACCCCAGTACCTGAGCTCTGCCGGGAGCACGGCATGAGCTCAGCGAGCTTTTACAAATGGAGGGCCAAATATGGCGGTATGGACGCGTCGATGGTCGCCCGCCTCAAAGAGCTTGAAGATGAGAATCGTCGACTAAAGAAAATGTATGCTGAAGAGCGCCTAAAAGCCGAGATCATTCAGGAAGCCATGGCAAAAAAGTGGTGAGGCCGTCTCAGCGCAAGAGATGGCTCAGCAGGCGGTTGCTAGTCGAGGTATCAGTATTCGACTGGCTTGCAACGCATTTAAGGTCAGCGAGTGCTGCTATCGCTATCAACCTATTATGTCGTCAGAAAACGAAGAGATTGCGGATTGGCTAATCCAGCTAACGGAGAGATACTCTGATTGGGGTTTTGGCCTATGCTTCGCTTATCTCAGGAATGTAAGTAAGCGCTCAATAAACCCCATCTAATAATCTTTTCGCTGCGGC
>TARA_R110002073_G_scaffold320183_1_pt1 | contig 25433 bp, 15 predicted proteins | sample TARA_R110002073 | Tara Oceans TARA_R110002073 (sample SAMEA4397174) | marine metagenome | biome: Polar Biome; feature: [DCM] deep chlorophyll maximum layer (ENVO:01000326); material: water (ENVO:00002006), including particulate matter (ENVO:01000060) such as... | depth 40 m | reverse complement strand
CCACGGCGGGATGGAGAGTTTTATGGGCGCTCGTTTTCCGGGGGTACGCTGCGACGCAGCAACCCCCGGCTACCATCTAAAATCCCTACCGGGATGAAGAAAGACAGGAGCCGGAAGGAACGTTGCATCCGCTATCAGAGCGCGAATAGCAAACATTTCGCATCCCAGTGTGAGGCCCAAGACTGGCGGACACCGGAACTCACTCTTCAGCACTGGCAATGATCGGGGCGGTCACACTGCCCGCCCCGGGACGAATCGAGAGCACTCGCATGCCGATCGATTTCAACGAATGCTTGGGAAGAACGGCTCCCACCAACAATCCCAAGCAAAGCAACCGGCCGGCCGAAGAGAGACCGAACAGGTAATAGTAAGTCTGTGACGTCGTTCCCCAATACGCCAAGATCGCGGCCCCGGCCAAGGCCCCCGCACAAATAGCGAGCGTGTTGGCGAAGTTGTGATAGGTCAGCAACCGGGTTCGATGTTTCGCGGGCAAGGTCTCGAAGAACATCAGGAAGAACCCCAGCTCGTACGCGGCCCAAGCGATGCCACTGAGGATCTGAATGATCGCCAACCAAATCAGGTTGGTCGAAACAATCCATAGTGATGCCAGTGGCACCAATCCGATGCCGCCGAACCACAGCACTTTCGCCGCACCGGACTCTTCCGCGATGCGTCCCCAAAAAGCGAACGAGATGACTTTGCTGAGAAAGGCGAGTGCGATCAGACCAACGTACACGACGTAGTCAAATTTCAACTGCCCCAGCATGTACGGCACAAAGTAGGGGCCGCTGAGTTGAATAAAAACTTGCATGGCGACCAAATAAGCCAGCAACCGAATGGCCGATCGATCGTCCACTCGTTCTTCAGCTGGCTTCTCCGTCACATCTTTCTGAGGAGGCTCGATGTGGTTTGCAACCTGCGATCCGTTTCGAGTCCGGTGCAGGAAACTCGCGGAGACCAAACGCAACATCGCGGCGACCAAGAACAATCCGGCAAACCCGGTCAACGCGATTTCTTGGTGGGAAGTCCATTGCAACACCAAGCCAGCGACCATCAACCCGGAGAACGTACAGATCTGTTGCAGCCGAGATCGTTTTGAAAAGAATCGGGCGCGTCCCGCGACGGGAACGATTTGTTCGATCCAAGTGTTCCATGCCGGTCCGGTCGACAGGCCCGCGGTCCAGTAGACCGACGCGATCAACAGGAACATCACGATCGACAGACTTCCGGTCCAAGCCGCATATGCCAGCGGCAAAAACGCGAGCGATTGCAACACCGCGCCCGCAACGATCCAACGTTGGTAGCCGCCAATCCAAGCGATAGCCTTGGGCGAGACCAACTGGATCACTCCGCCGACCAGCAGCGGAATGCTGGCGATCAAACCCGACGCGGTTTCGCTCAACCCGACCGCCAGCGCGAACGCAGAAAAGTAGGTTTCTCCGCATCCAACCATGCCGCCAAAACACGCCGCGTCACCCAAGCTTCGGGTGAGGTTCCGGTCGCTTTTGCCAGCGGAAGCAGTGCGATGAATCGTTGCGGGATTGAGAATTCGGTCCATCAATAAAGATGCGAAATTGTGGAAGCAGTTGTCAGTCGTGCTTTTACTTCTTTCTCGGTCCATTCAACAGGTCGTTTCTCTGCAAGACTGCGGCATTACTGCGCCCACAGCGGCGTGGAACCCCGCCTCGTGATAAGATTCTTTCCCCCGCGAAAACCGTGAGGATTCCTTTTCAGGAGACAGACGCATGTTGGCGACGACTTGGACCGAACGGCTCGACTCCATCCTTGTGGGGCCCATGTGGCCTGCCACCGTTCTGGCCGCGTTGTTTCTGCTCTACGCCCTCGTCTCGATGCTGGGCATCTTTGAGTTTGGTGTCGATGCAGACGTCGATGTCGACTTGGACATCCCCGATCTGGATGCCCCTGATCTGGCGGGCGACGTCGGTGGCGATTTGGGCGTGGACGCTTCCGGCGAACCCATGCACGGTGACTGGTTTGGCGGTGCGGGCGCGGCCACTCTGCGAGCGATGAACCTGGACCGTGTGCCGCTGGTCGTTTGGTTTTCAGTCTTCAGTGTTCTGTTTTGGGTGATCAGCTATTACCTGTGGTTTGGTTACGACGTGCGGCGCTACGATCCCGACTTTCTGACCAGCGGATTGCTGACGATCCGCAACGGCGTTCTGGGGATCGTCGCGACCAAAATGGCGACTTGGCCACTGCACTGGATCATGGTTCCGCCGACTGAATTTCACGCCTCCAGCCTGGTTGGCGGGTCGGCCACGATCGAAACCCGCCAGGCCGACGAATCGTTCGGTCGTGCACGTTTTGCGACTGATGCGGCCCCTCTGCTGATTTCCGTCCGAACCAGTGGTGAAATTATCCCAAAAGGGGTACGCGTCACGGTGGTGAACTATGATCAAAACACCAAAACCTACCTGGTGCGGGCTGATTCTTCGGCTTCGACATGATTCGGCGCGCCCCGCTGGCTGATATTCCAGGCCTGACCAACAGGCAAAATGTTTTCGGGATTTCTCATCGAATTATCCCGCAGTCAATCACTCGAAAGAACACTCATGCTGGTTGCTCTCATCACAGATAGCCTCGCTGCGGACGTGGCGATCATTTTGGTCGGGGGACTCTTCCTCGTCGGCATCGTCGTCGCTCTTTTCTATAAGAGCTACTACGTCAAAGTCGGCCCCGATCGCGCCATCGTGAAATCGGGTTCCGGCGGCGTCAAAGCCGTGACGGGCGAAGGCATGCTGATCATCCCGCTGATTCAGCAATACGAGTTCATGGACCTCACGCTGAAAAGCTTTGAGATCCATCGCCAAGGCAGCGAAGGTTTGATCTGCCGCGACAACATTCGCGCCGACATTAAAGTCGCGTTCTTTGTGCGTGTCGATAAAAGCCCCGAGGAAATGAAAGAGGTCGCTCAGTCAATCGGTGCCAAACGCTGTAGCGAACTGGAAACGCTGCGTGAACTGTTCGATGCCAAATTCAGCGAAGCACTAAAAACGGTCGGCAAACAATTTGACTTCGTCGACCTGTATGATCAACGCGACAAGTTCAAAGAAGAGATCCTGAAAGTCATCGGCACCGACCTCAACGGTTACCGTCTCGACGACGCCGCGATCGATTACCTGGAACAAACACCGTTGGACATGCTCAGTCCAACCAACATCCTCGACGCCGAGGGCATCAAGAAGATCACCGAACTGACCTCGATGGAAAAGGTCAAGGAAAACCAGTTCACCCGTGACAAAGAAAAGACGCTGAAGAAGCAGGACGTCGAAGCCGAAGAAACGATCCTCGAACTGGAACGTCAACGCGTCGAAGCGGTCGAAAAACAACAACGCGAAATCGCGGAAATCACTTCGCGTGAACAAGCCTCGGCTGCGAAAGTTCGCGAAGAACAACGACTCGAATCCGAACGAGCTCGCATCCAAACCGAAGAAGAAATCGGGATCGCTGAAGAGAACAAATCTCGTCAGGTCTTGGTCGCAATGCGGAACAAGGAAAAGACGGATGCGGTCGAACTGGAACGTGTCAACCGAGATCGCGACTTGGAAGCCACCGAACGCATGCGTGTCGTGGGCGTCGCCGATGTCGAAAAAGAAAAGGCGATCGAAGTCGAGAAACGCAACATTCAAGAAGTGATTCGAGAACGCGTCGCGGTCGAACGTGCCGTGGTCGAAGAACAAGAACGAATCAAAGACACCGAAGAACACGCCAAGGCCGAACGTCAAAAAACGGTCCAAATCACCGCCGCACAAATGAAGGCGGAAGAAGAACTCATCCGTCAAACCAAGCTGGCTCAAGCCGAGAAGGAAAGCAGCGAGTTGCTGGCTGAAAAAGTCCGCATCGAAGCCGAAGCCAAACGCGATGCGGCCGAAAAAGAAACCGCCGCAACGAAAATGCTGGCCGAAGCCGAAGCCGCTCAAGCCGCTGCCGCTGGTTTGGCTGAAGCTCAAGTCCAAGAGGCCAAAGCTGTCTCACTGGAAAAAGAAGGCATGGCCGAAGCCAAGGTTTCTCGCGAGAAATACACGGCCGAAGCGACCGGTATCACCGAGAAAGCCGAAGCGATGAAGAAGCTGGACGGCGTCGGCAAAGAACACGAAGAGTTCAAACTCAAACTCGAAAAGGAGAAGTTCGTCGAAGTTGCTGCGATCGACGCTCAACGCGGAATTGCCGAAAGCCAAGCCGGTGTGATCGGCGAAGCCTTGCAAGCCGCACGAATCGACATCGTCGGTGGCGACGGAGAATTCTTCGAACAGATCACTTCCGCGGTCAAAGGCGGCAAAGCGATCGACCGATTTGTCTACAACAGCCAAGTCGCGACGGACGTCAAGAACACGTTCTTCGATGGCAACGCGGATTACTTCCGCGATCAAGTCAAAGAGCTGATCTCACAGTTCGGATTGGACACCGACGGCGTGAAAGACCTTTCCATCGCGGCTTTGATTGCCAAGTTGATGGGAATGTCCAGCACCGATGATGTTCGAACGCAGTTGACCAGCCTGCTTAGCATGGCGGGGACCGCCAACGTGGCTGACCAAAAGGTCAGTCGCTTGCTCACGTCCGAGCCAAACACCGTTCCAGCGAAGAAAGTCTCGCCAAACGGGAAGAAGGCCTGATCGTGGCTGCGGACGCTTCCTCCGAAGCGGCTTCGCTGCCCGGTTCCGCTGGCGATGGTGGATCGGATGCAGGGATTTCCAAGGACGCCGCCTCGCAGTTGTCGGGCGGCACCTACGAAGTCCTTCGCAACCGCCTTCGCACCGCCGCCGGCGATCTTCGCGATCGACTCGCCAAGCTGAACGAAGACCGCGGCGAAGTCTTCGGGAACATCGAAACGCGATTGATTGCGACGCAGCGGGTCTCGACCGAACACAACTGCGTCCCACGAGACATTGTCTCGATCGGTGACGAGTTCCTGTTTGGATACAACGTTCAGTTCGGATTGAAAACCGAAATCGAACTGGCCGACGTGTTCTCGATCTACCGCATGGAATCCACCGAGTTCCATGAACGGCCGCTCCAGCGGATCATGGACGATCGCTTCGTCAGTGATTTTCACGAGCTGTACCGGTTCTACAAAGACACCACGTTCCTGCGGTTCTTTGTGTCCGGGCCGATCTTGCACATGGTGTTCCAAGTCGGCAAAACCGCTCGCGATATCAAATCGTTCAAATGGCGTCGCAGCCCCGAAGGCCTGCAATACGTCGACAATCGCAGCGACCACGAAGTCCGCTTGCCCGACCAGCATGAATTTCGCTGGCAGAGAACCACGCGGGACATGCATCACTACGGTGAGCACCCGCATATCTCCATCGATGACCGCGTGTTCGTCGAAACGGTCGGCGGTGACCTGACGATCAAAGTCGAAAACAACACCAGCGTCGGCGAAGGCATCTACGCCGAACCGGTCGACAACTTCGATCAAAAACTCGACGACGCGGAGATCCATTACGCGATCGTCGGTCACTTGGTCTTGCTCAAGATCAAACCGTATCAAGAGAACCAATTTCGCTACATCATCTTCAACGGCAAGATCAACCAAGCGATCCGTTTGGACGAGATCCAGCACGCCTGCGTGATGCTGCCTGGCGACCAAGGGCTGATCTTCCCCGGCGGTTATTACTTGCAATCCGGCGAGTTCAAACGCTTTGACCACGGGTTGGTCGACATGCGTTATGAGCGAACAATCAACTCGCCCAATGGCGAAGACAGCTTGTATTTGTTTTCTCACGTGGAAGACGGAACCTACATCCAACTGCGTTACAACCAGATCCGCCAGTCGGTCGACACGCCGCTAGTGTGCCACGGTCAAACGTTCTTCGAAGCCGGCGAAATGGTCTGCTTCAAAGGCCAAGACACGCCGCAGAAGCACCATGCGATTCAGTTGTGGCAAACTCCGTTCACCAGCGAAGACTACCTGCCCGAGAACCAGACCGATTCGTTGCTGTTCAAAATCGGCAACAAAGACTTGGTTCGCGGGATGGCCGAGTGCAGCGAACTGCTGCAACTGATCGAGAAGGACGACAGCTACAACGATTTGTACATCGACCTGTCCAAGAAGTCCGGCGATGTCCTCGACAGCTACTTCTGGATCGACAACGAAGAAACCCACCACCTCGCCGAACCACTTCGCAAAATTCGCGAAACGGCGGGAGCGGCGATCGAAGAATACGAAAAAGTCGTTCGTGTTCGCGAAGCCACCGCCAAACAAACTCGCCAGGTCCAATCGGACACGAACACGACGCTGAAAGAGATCGAGCGTTCGCGGTTCACTTCGATCGATCAGTTTGTCGCCTCGCTGGCGCAACTGCGAGTCCAGAGAGGTCGTGCGATCGCTCTGCGAGAACTTCGGTTCGTCGACCTTTCCGTCGTGGAAGAGTTGGAATCGGTCACCGCCGAGCAATCGGATCGTCTCAGCCGTCGCTGCGTCGAATTCCTGCTCGGCGAAGATGCCCTGCAACCTTATCGCGACCGAGTTGCCGAAGCCGAAAACCGCGTTCCCGAAATCAAAGGCGTCGCTCAAGCCAAGGAACTCGAGTCGGAGATCGACCAATCCGCTGCCGATTTGGAATTGCTGACCGAAACGGTGAGCAACCTGCAGATCGACGACGCGACTCAGCGGACGACCATCATCGATGCGATCGGCGACGTCTTCGCGACCGTCAATCGCGTTCGCAGTGCGCTGAAAAATCGCAAGCAAGAACTGATCGGCGTTGAAGGCCGAGCCGAATTCGCATCGCAGTTGAAACTGCTCGAACAAACCACGACTGGCTACCTCGACGTCTGCGACACGCCCGCTCGTTGTGACGAGTACCTGACGAAAGTCATGGTGCAACTCGAAGAACTCGAAGGCCGCTTCGCCGAATTCGACGAGTTCATCGAAACGCTCGCCTCTCGTCGCGAAGACGTCTACGGCGCTTTCGAATCGCGAAAAGTTGCGTTGGTTGAAAAACGCAATCGACGTGCCGAGGCTCTCAGTTCCGCCGCCGAACGGATCCTCAGCGGGATCCAGCATCGCGTTTCGAACATGGAATCGATCGACCAAATCGCAGCGTACTTCGCTGGCGACTTGATGGTCGGCAAGATCCGCAGCCTGATCGAAGAACTCGATGAACTCGGCGATGCCGTTCGCGTCGGTGATTTGCAAAGCCGCCTCAAAACGCTTCGCGAAGACGCGCTGCGGGGCCTCAAAGATCGCCAAGATCTCTACGAAGACGGTGGCGATGTCATCCGACTGGGCGAACGAAAATTCGCGGTCAACACTCAGCCTCTGGACCTGACGACGGTCCTGCGAAGCGATGAACTCTGCTTGCACCTGACTGGCACGCAGTACTTCGATCCCATCGACGACGAGCGGCTGATCGCCGCCCGCGACATTTGGAATCAATCGCTGATCAGCGAGAACTCCGATGTCTACCGAGCCGAATTCCTGGCGATGGATCTGTTCGAATCCGGGCAAGCGGAATCGATTCAAGAGTTGGAAACGTTGAATGCGGCTTGGGTCGCCGAACGCATGGCCGGCCGTTTCGATGAAGGCTATGCCAAAGGCGTTCACGATGTCGACACCGCGATCATCTTGCGAGGTTTGATTGACCTGGATCGGTCCATTGGGCTGCTGCGTCACGCTCCATCACTTCGCACCGCATCCCAGCTTTGGTGGCAATGTTTCCTCGACACCAAACAACGCACCAAAGTGAAGAACTGGATCGCGGGCTTTGCCAAGCTCGCGATGGCGTTCCCGCAAGCTCAACCTGCCGTCGAATTCCGTCAACACCTGACTGAACTGGCCGCCGAACATCAATCCGAATGGATCGGGCTGTTCGAGAAAGTGATCACGCCGGAACGGATCGCCGACTACCTGTTTGAACAACTAACGAGGGCACCCGACAAGGTCGCCATCAGCGGCCAAGCAAACACGTTGCACGATGACTTCCTTCGCTCGCTTCCCGAGTCGGATCAAAAACGTTGGGTCCTCGGCGGCCTGAAACCCAACACAGCCTCTCCGGTTCACACCTTCGTGCTGGCTCGCAACTGGGCCGACGCGTTTCTGAACAAACGGGCGAACGACGACAGCAATGAAACCGGTGACTCACCGCATTGGTACCGAGACGAATTGGCTTGGCTGATTTTCCAATCCGCGATGGATGCCAAAAAAACAACCACGACGGCTCGCCCCGCCAACGAAGTCATCGACGTCCCCGTCGCGAAACGCCTGACGGGGTTGGTTGGCAGCCATGCCCGAATCGAACGTGGTGAGATGCCGCTGCACTATCACGAATACATCACGCGACTGCGTGACTACCGCGAAAATGTGGTGCCGCGATTCCGCTCGCTTCACCAAGCCAAAACCGAGTGCGTCGAGTCCGCTCGCGAATCGATGCGTTTGGACGAATTCAAACCTCGCGTCCTCAGCAGTTTCGTTCGCAACCGATTGCTCGACGAAGTTTACCTGCCGCTGATCGGCGACAACCTCGCCAAACAGATGGGAACGGTCGGCGAAGACAAACGCACCGACCGAATGGGATTGCTGCTGCTGATCTCGCCTCCCGGCTACGGCAAAACAACGTTGATGGAGTATATCGCCAGCCGACTGGGTCTGGTGTTCATGAAAATCAACGGCCCCGCGATCGGGCACGGTGTGACGTCGTTGGATCCAGCGGAAGCCCCCAATGCCGCGGCCCGCGAAGAAGTCATGCGTTTGAACTTGGCGCTCGAGATGGGCGACAACGTGATGCTGTACCTGGACGACATCCAACACACGCACCCGGAATTGCTGCAGAAGTTCATCTCCTTGTGCGATGCCACGCGAAAAATCGAAGGCGTTCGAAACGGAAAGACGCGAACGTATGACCTGCGTGGCCGGCGAGTCGCGGTGGTCATGGCGGGCAACCCGTACACCGAATCGGGCGATCGTTTCCAAATCCCCGACATGCTTTCCAACCGCGCCGACGTCTACAACTTGGGCGAGATCATCGGCGAGTCGGCCGACGCGTTCGAGATGAGTTACCTCGAGAACTGTTTGACCAGCAACGTGACCTTGGCACCGCTTTCCAACGCGTCGCCATCGGACGCTCGAGCGATCATCGCTGCGGCCGGACGGGATTCTGTCGAAGGCATCGAACTGGAAGCCAATTTCAGCTTGGACCAAATTCGGGACATGTTCGAAGTCACTCGCAAATTGCTGCGAGTCCGCGATGTCGTGCTGCGAGTCAACCGCGCCTACATCCGCTCGGCCGCCCAAGCCGACGAGTACCGGACCGAGCCGCCGTTCAAGCTGCAGGGCAGTTATCGAAACATGAACCGGATCGCCGAACGAGTCGCTCCGGTGATGAACGATGCCGAACTGCAATCGCTGATCATCAGCAACTACGAACAAGACGCTCAAACGCTGACGACGGACAACGAAGCCAATGTCCTGAAGTTCAAAGAACTGATGGGCATCCTGACTTCGGAAGAGAAACAACGTTGGGACGCGATCAAGTACGCGTTTGTCGAAAGCGTTCGGATGGCGGGAATGGACGGCGAAGATCAGGCCGCTCAAGTTCTCCGGCAACTCGCATCGATGCGAGATGGTCTGGAATCGATCCGGCAAGTCATCGCCAAAGCCATCGCGATGGAAGATCACTCGGCCGAAGAACGCATGGATTCGCGAGTCGACACGCTGCGTCAAACGTTGCTGTCGATGGGCGAATTGATGTCGGGCCGTTTGGAATCCACCGCGAATCAGCTCGAAGCGATCTCGCGGCAACAAGCCGCTTCGCCGCCTGACCAAAAGATCCTGGTTCAACACAAAGTCCCACGCGTGATCGCGGAATTGGTCAAAGGTCAATTCCACTTGATGCAAGAATGGATGCGTCCGCTGCTGGAAGAATCGATCGACAACAGTCGCGACCTGGGCCGCTTGAAGCAACAAATGGACCTGATGCTGAAGACTTTTCGCGATGTGGAAGATTCGTTCCAACCACCCGGTGAATGAGCCGGGCGGTCACGTGAAATGACCGGCCCCGGGGATCTTGTCATTCCGCGGGAATGAATCAGACTTCTGCGTCATGAATCCCAATGCGTCCCATCCGAAGATCTTGCCTGCCACGCCGGAATCGATCCGGATTACCAGCCAAGCCTTGCGCGATGGAAAGCTGATCGGATTGCCCACCGAAACCGTCTACGGCTTGGCCGCGCGTGGCGACCAGCCCCAATCGGTCGCGAAAATTTTCGCGGCGAAACAACGGCCCTCGACCAACCCGCTGATCTTGCACGTTGGCGATCCTGACGCAGTCCATCCGTTGGTCGCAATGGATTCGGACATCACGCGGCGACGTTTCGAAGCAGCGTCCTCCTTGTGGCCGGGACCACTGACATTGGTTCTGCCGCGATCCACATCGGTGCTGGACTGCGTCACCGCGGGAGGCAACACCGTGGCCGTGCGTGTTCCCGCTCACCCGGTCGCATTGCAATTGCTGCGCGAAGTTTCGCTTCCGATCGCTGCCCCAAGCGCCAACGTATCGAACTACATCAGCCCGACTCGTCCCGAGCATGTCATCGATGGTTTGGCAGACTCCGTCGAGTGGGTGCTCGATGGTGGCATCTGCGACGTCGGTCTTGAGTCCACCGTGCTTTCGATCGCCGATCCAAGCGTTCCGCCAACGATCCTTCGCGAAGGCGTTCTGTCGGCGACGAAACTCGAAAGCGTATTCGGAGAAATCGTGTTGTCAGCCGCGATCGACAACATGGAATTAACGAAGCCCTCATCCGACGCACCTGCGGCTTCACCGGGATTGCATCGCAGGCACTATTCGCCTCGAACGCCTTTGCGTTTGGTTCGCGAGTCAGATCATGCTTCATCTGCAAACAGCGACCTTCGCGTCCTTCGAATTCGACTCCGTGGACCAGCCAGCTCATTGCCCGGCTACGTAGACGTTTGGAGTTTGTCGGCGGACGGCGATCCGCTCGAAATAGCCAACCGACTCTACGAGACATTGCGACGCGCGGACTCAGGGCAGTTCGACCAGATCGAAATCGATCAGATGAACGTCGAAGATTGGAGTGAATCAGGGAACGCCAACCTGATCGCCGCAATTTCAGATCGCTTGCATCGTGCATCCAACCAAGACGACGCACCGCTTGGACGCTGACACCGCCGTTGCCGAAGGCAAAGCTACCACCACTAGCGACATCACTGCAACCGAGGGCGAGACGCAGCCGGTTGAGCTGCGATGATTGGCGGCTGCGAGGGTTGAATCGGCATGCCTCCCGGCTGCACCATTCCCGGTGGCGTTGCGAGCCAAGTCTCGACATTCCATCCGGCATTGCGAGTGGCGGACGGATCCAACCGCATCGCTTGGGCCAACCAGGTTTGAGCGATCTCCGGCTGACCGGTTTCGACCGCGATCGAGGCCAACTGCAATCGTGATGTCGCGTCTTCCGGATTCTTTTGTGCCGAAGCGATGAAGAACTGAACCGACTCTTCCGTCCGCCCCAATTCACGCATCGCAATTCCTCGAAGCAAATCCGCCGCTCCGGGCCGGATGGCTTCGTCGACGTCTCCGACAACTTCGGTGTCTTCACGAAGTCGATCCAACGTCGCCAGCAAGCGATCGTATCGCTTTTGTTGATGATAGATTTCCGCCGTTCGCAATTGAACGTACGGATAATCCGGCTGCAGCGACAACGCTCGATGGTATGCCGACAACGCTTCGTCCTTTTCGTTGCGAGCGACTTGGCAATCGCCCCAAAGAGCCCAAAGAGCGGCCCATTCGCGATCCGAGTCCAACGCGATCTGGCATTGGCGGGCCGCCTCGTCGACGCGGCCGACTTCCAGATACATCCGCCCCAAACGCTGCATGTGCTTGGGATCGCCCGCCGAAAGCTGGACCGCTTTTTCGAGGTGTGCGATCGCCTCGTCACGATGTCCTTTTTGCCACAGCGATTCCGACATGCCTCGGTGAGCCGCGTCATTGACGTTGGATACGTCGAGCGCCTCGGTGAACAACGTTTCCGCGACGGTCCAATCGCCCTGACGCATCGCTTTCGTGCCCTGACGGGACAGCCTTCGTGCGGCGATCGATTGCCGACTTTCGCCAAAACGCCCGATGCCGCGACAACCCGTTGAGGTCGGAATGGACGTGAAACACGTCAGCAGCAGGCCGAGTCGCAATGTCCGCTTCGACCACCTGACGACCGCCTCAGACCGAAGTACACGCATCCATCGGTCGCATCGCTTTGGATGCCAATCGGTTGGAAAACGCAACGGTTTCACGAGGTTGATTCCGGAAGAAAACAAGCGGCACCGCACGACAAAGGTGGCACCACTCTCACGCATAGCAAATTCGCGATCCCCAGTGCCAGACAGCTCGAAAAACGTCGCCAATCTCGCAAGCTACTCAAGTCTCGAGGTCGTGCAGTTTATCGAGGCCGCGTTTTAGCGGGTTTCAGCATTTGAGAACCTCTCCCGAAACGAAGTTTTGGGGGAGGTCGAGCGACGCCGTTCAGGCGTACGTGAGGGAGGGGGCCGAGCATGTAAAGCGGCACGACCTTCCGCCAGCCGAGCTCGCTTTTTGCCTGCCATCGAGCCGGCAAGGTTTACCAGACCGGAACAGGCATTTGGACCGGAATCAATTGCTTGACCGGACCGACCGTCACGACCGAATCGTCAGTGCAAACCGTCGCAGAATCAGCCGATCGTTCAGCAACAGCGAAGGTCATCTCACACGCATCGCGACGTGAGATCGGCTGCGTGATGGATCACACCAGAGCACGTCCAACGTGTTCGTCTCCAACCGGAATGCACTTGATGTTGCCTTATTCTCTCGCCGAATCAGAAGCTGAAGCTCCTGGAATGCTGCTGGAAGAGTTGGAACGCCGCCAAGACGATGTGCTTGCTCAGCTGGATGACCTGGAAGCCAAGCTCAACGAAGTGCTCAGCGGATTGAAAATCGAACCGGACACGACTCCGCTGGACTGATCCGTGTCGCAGTAACGACACTCTACGGCGTCCAAAATCACCGCAGTTTCGCGGGCGTGCTTGCGGGGCAATTGATTGCCAAACGCGAGAAGTTTTCCGCTGATTTTTTTGAGCCCCCTCGCGCCGGTAACGTACGCTTCATTATGAAGTGTCACGAACTCGCCGAGAAAGTTTCGCAGCTGCGACCTGAATTGTCGCCGTCGGACGTTGCGCGCCTTTGCTTGATGATTCTCAACCAAGAAGACAACCCTTCGCGGCTGGATGATCCGGCGGTGTTGCAGTCGGTTTGGCAGAACGTCAGCTTCCGCTTTGAAGCTGCGACGGATCAACACGCGGCTGTTTCACACGAGCTGGACACGTTGCTCAACGATGGTCCGGTTGAATTCACTCCGGACCAATTGTGGACGCTGCTTCGCGCCGTCAAGGTCCAAGGCCAAATGCTGGACCTCTACACAAAAGACGTCTCGTTCGCTTAGACCGATCTGGCTATCGCACCAACCGGTCCATCACTCCGATCCGCTCGCTAACTAGCGTTGATCGACAGGAACCACGTCACGCTGCGTTGCGCCGGTGTAGATCTGGCGCGGGCGATTGATTCGCGAAGCCGGGTTCGCGTGCATCTCACGCCAGTGAGCCAACCAACCGGGCAAGCGACCAATCGCGAACAGAACCGTGAACATCTGGACCGGAATGCCGAGCGCTCGGTAGATCACGCCGGAATAGAAGTCGACGTTGGGATACAACTTCCGCTCGATGAAGTATTCATCCTTGAGCGCGACTTCTTCCAGCTTTTGAGCCACTTCGAACAATGGGTCATCCAGGTTCATTTTGGCCAGCAACTTGTCGCAACTCGCTCGGATGATGGTTGCCCGTGGATCCGAGTTTTTGTAAACGCGGTGACCAAAGCCCATGATGCGGAAGTCGTTGGATTTGTCCTTCGCCATGTCGACGTATTTTTTCACATCGCCACCATCGGCCGCGATTCGTTCGAGCATGTTCACGCAAGCTTCGTTGGCACCGCCGTGGAGTGGTCCCCACAAAGCACCGATGCCGGCGGAAATCGATGCGAACAAGTTGGCGTTGCTGCTGCCGACCATGCGAACGGTGGACGTGCTGCAGTTTTGCTCGTGATCCGCGTGCACGATGAACAGCAAGTTCAGTGCTTCCGCGAAATCAGGATCGACCAAGTAATCCGAGGTCGGTGTTGCGAACATCATGTGCAAGAAGTTCTCGCAGTAGTCCAACTCGTTCTTGGGATACATGAACGGTTGGCCCATCGATTTCTTGTAGCTGTACGCCGCGATCGTGGGCAATTTCGCGATCAAACGGTACAGAGAAATCTCGACCTGACGCGGATCATTCAGATCCATTGAATCTTGATAGAACGTTGATAGCGCCCCGACGACACTGCTGAGAATCGCCATCGGGTGAGCGTCACGAGGGAAGCCGTTGTAGAACGACCGCATGTCCTCGTGGATCATCGTGTGTTCACGGATGCCGGACCGGAACGTTTCGATCTCTTCCGCGTTTGGCAGATCACCAAAGATCAAAAGGTAGGCGACTTCGACGAAGTCACAGCTTTTTGCCAGTTCTTCGATTGGATACCCGCGGTAACGCAGAATCCCTTTTTCGCCATCCAAGAACGTGATCGCACTGCGAGTGCTGCCCGTGTTGACGAAGCCGTCGTCCAAGGTGATCACGCCGGTGTCAGCTCGTAGACGACTGACATCGATCGCTTTTTCACCTTCGGAACCTTCGACCAAAGGCAACTCAAGGTTGGTATCCCCGAATTGGACTCGGACGGTGTCGGCTCGTTGAATTTCCAAACTGGAGGAGGAGCTCATGGGCGATCTGTAGATGCAATTTACGAGTTGGCGGGACGTCTTGGGGGTGACAGACGTAGTGTAGCCCTGCGTCATGCAAGCGACAATCAGCGGGACCCCACATCCGATGGTCGGAGAGGACGATTTTGCTCTTTGATGTTCTCACCCGTCCGAGTTCACATATTCCTCACAAGTTCTCGGAACGGGAAATTTGGTCGCGGAAACACCAAAGCGAAACCACCCCGGCTCCCGTGGTCGTGCAGTTTTGAAATGCCGTGCTCGCAAGGTTGAAATCACCCTCCTGAACGCAGAGGTCATGCAGTTTTTAAACGCTGTGCCAGTGACGCCTTAAGAACCCCGCCCGAGCAGCGGGAGGGGTCGGAAAGCGAGCGTTCAGCGAGAATTCCGGGGAGGGGAGTGCGCTCCGTTTCCCCTGCACTCCCCCCTCCCTCGAGTACGCCTGAACGGCGTCGCTGTACCTCCCCCCAAACTTCGTTTCGGGAGAGGTGCAGTGCGCGAAAGCAGCATAAATACCTGCATCAAATAACTGCACGACCTCTCGTGATCAACAGGATCGCAGTGGGCGTCTTGGTTCGAACGTTTTTCCGTGTCACAATTCGATCGTCGCAATTCGCGGTGCCCAAACCGGTGGCGGCCCCCATTTGGAAGCCATCGTTTTCTCGTCCATCGCAAGCACGACGTGAAAACCACCCCGCGAATGCTTGGCCGATTCGAATCCGTTTGGACGGATTCCCTGCACGCCCGCGAATGAATCATTCAGTCCCGAGGAGTCGGATGCGAGCTCATATTTTGGTGGTCGAAGACGAGCGGCACCTCGGTGTTGGCATCAAATACAACCTCGAGGCCGAAGACTATCGCGTTTCGTTAGTCGAAGACGGCCCGTCGGCATTGCAGTTGATCGAGCATTCCGGCAGTTCGATCGACTTGATCGTGTTGGATCTGATGTTGCCCGGCATGAGCGGATACACCGTTTGCGAACAAATTCGCGAATCGGGCAACACGACTCCCGTCCTGATGCTCTCCGCCCGAACGTTGTCCGAAGATCGCGCACGCGGATTCGACGTTGGTGCGAACCAGTACATGAGCAAGCCTTTTGATTTGTACGAGCTGATCAGCCGCGTCAAAAACTTGTTGCAAACTTCACCTGCCGGCACCGCACCCCGAGCGGCTCCGCCCGTCCCCGAAACGGTTGATTCGATCTCCTTCGGGCGAGTCGAAGCGGACTTTCGGACGCATCAAGTTTCCGTCGACGGCCAACCCATCAAGATGACGCCAAAGGAACTCCGTTTGCTGCGTTACTTCGTGGAGAACCCAGAACGAGTGATCAACCGTTCCGAATTGCTGACGCAGGTGTGGGAAATATCCGGGAACTTGCAAACCCGTGCGGTCGACCAATTCATCGCTCGACTTCGCAAAGCCATCGAGCCATCGCCTGCCGAACCGGTTCATTTGTTGACCGTTCGCGACGCGGGATATCGCTTCGTTTTGGAACCGGAAACGTTGGAACCCGAGACATCGGCCAACTGACCCGCTCGCCCGTCTCTGGACGTCTTGGTACGCTATCGACGAAGACGAAGTCTCTATTTCCGCCACCCACAAACCCCTATGAGCACCATGGCTTTCACGCTGCCCGAATTGCCGTATGCCTACGACGCCCTCGAGCCGCACATTGACGCGCGGACGATGGAAATCCACCACTCCAAGCACCACAACGCATACGTGACCAAGACCAACGATGCGTTGGCTGGTACCGATCTGGCTTCCAAGTCGATCGAAGAAGTCATCTCCGACTTGTCCGCTGTTCCCGATGACAAACGCGGCGCAGTCCGCAACAACGGCGGTGGACACGCCAACCACTCGTTGTTCTGGACCGTCTTGGGGCCTGGCAAAGGTGGCTCGCCATCGGGCGATTTGGCCGCTGCCATCGACGAAGCTTGCGGTTCGTTCGACGCCTTCAAAGAACAGTTTGCCAACGCGGCTGCGACTCGTTTCGGTAGCGGCTGGGCGTGGTTGTACGTCTCCGGTGGCAAGCTGCACGTTGGCAGCACCGCCAACCAAGACAGCCCACTGATGGGCGAAGCTGTCGCCGGCATTGGCGGCACACCGATCTTGGGATTGGACGTTTGGGAACACGCTTACTACCTGAACTACCAAAACCGTCGCCCAGACTACATCTCCGCATTCTGGAGCGTTGTCGACTGGGACGCCGTTGCCACCCGCTTTGCGGCTGCCAAGTAGCCGCTGAGTTTTCAACTCAATTGACTTGCGAGACCGCTTGCCCCTCCTCGGGTGAGCGGTTTTTTCATGCCCTTGCGAAATGGAGATTCACCGAGATAATTGCGATCTTTCCCACTAAAAAAACACGACTCCTCAGGAATTGAACGCCATGCCACTCGTCCCACTTCGCGTTGTCTTGGATCACGCCGCCGAAAACGATTACGGCGTTGCGGCGTTCAACGTCAACAACATGGAGCAGATCCAGGCGATCATGGAAGCTGCTGATGAAACCGATTCGCCGGTCATCATCCAAGCTTCGCGTGGCGCTCGTGCTTACACCCAAGACACCTACCTTCGTCACCTGATGGTCGCCGCGGCGGAACTGTACCCACAGATTCCAATCGTCATGCACCAAGACCACGGCAACAGCCCCGAGACCTGCTTGTCGGCCATCGAAAATGGCTTCACCAGCGTCATGATGGACGGCTCACTCGAAGCTGACGGTCAAACCCCAGCCGACTACGACTACAACGTCAAAGTCACCGCCGAAGTCGTGAAGATGGCACACGCTCGCGGCGTCAGCGTCGAAGGCGAACTCGGTTGCCTCGGATCGCTCGAAGATGGTGGCGGCGAACAAGAAGACGGCCACGGTGCAGTCGGAACGCTGACCCACGATCAATTGTTGACCGATCCCGATGAAGCACAACGCTTCGTGGAAGAAACCGGCGTCGACGCGTTGGCCGTTGCGATCGGAACCAGCCACGGTGCTTACAAGTTCACCAGCAAACCAACCGGTGAAGTCTTGGCCATGGATCGCATCGAAGCCATCCACGCCAAGATCCCGAACACCCACTTGGTCATGCACGGCAGCAGCAGCGTGCCACAAGAATTGCAAGACATCATCAACCAGTTCGGTGGTGAGATGAAGCAAACTTACGGCGTGCCAGTTGAAGAAATCCAACGTGGTATCAAGAGCGGTGTTCGCAAGATCAACGTCGACACCGACTGCCGCATGGCGATCACCGGAGCGATCCGCAAAGTCTTGACCGAAGACAAAGCCGCCTTCGACCCACGTGCATACTTGAAACCAGCCCGCGCCGCGATGAAGGACGTTTGCGTCGCTCGCATGACCGCCTTCGGCCAAGCCGGCAACGGTGCCAAGTTGCGTGCGACTCTCGGCGCCGCAGTCTGATCCGATTCGCGTTTCACTCACCTGAACGCGAACGAACGACACACAATTCGAAAGCCTGGAACGGAACCATCCGCTCCAGGCTTTTTTCATGCGCTCTTGGCCCGACCACAACGCCAGTCGCCAAGCTTGTTCAGAAGCGGAGCGTTTTCACGTTCGCCAGAGTAGAACAATTGTCTCAATTGTTCCGCCTTGCAGCTCAACCTTCCGAGCGGCTCCAAGAGTTCACAGATCTCGACATTCGCGTCATGCTGCTCGACGATTCTGAAGCCGGCACGCAAACAGTTGAGGACAACTGTTCAACTCTCTCGTCAAAGACGAGCGCAGCCCCACAGCTTGGAATGAGGATCGATTCAATGAGCCGTTTAGGCATTAGCCCCGGTTCCACCACAGAACCGAAGCAAGTGCCCAAACGCCTCAGTCAATCAACAGCCGGCGAGACATAGAAACCCCAAAAGCCCTTCGCGCCTAAAGTGTGACTGTAACCAGCCGACGGAAGACCAAAGCAAACACCACTGGAGCCGAACTGAAACCCAAAGCTACCCCCGAACACAGTCGCGCACCAAGCCATCGACGGCAACGAACACCCGGACGAAACCAAATAAAATGACTGCGTGCGGGCGTCTTGCAATCAAAACACAATTCGCGGTATCCAGCACATCGTTTCGTCGAAAGCAGCTTAGCTGTGGAGACTATGAACGCATTCCTATGTGCGATAAGGAGCGAAGCGACTAGATTGCCGCAGTTGCCCACCAGCTGGCCTGTACCACCCTTCGTTACACGACGCCTTTCAACAAACACTACGTCCGATTCTGGCCGAAGTTTGAATCACCTCCAAAGCGGTTTGCTTAATCAGTCAATCGACGAGTTCGTTCCAACGTGACCAAAGGTGGTCTTGGTCTGTTCCAAAGAACCAGTCTTGATGCCGACCGCCTAGCAAAACATCGACGGCTCCGTCATCAAACACCGTGTCACCTCTCACCAAGCGGCTGTCGCCGGTGCGAACTGCGTCAACACGTGCCTGATAATCATCGTCGGTGGTCCATTGTTCCAAGATGTCTAGCAGGGCGTCGTCTTGTCCATCGTGGCTTGTCGCGCCGCCGATCAGGATGTCTTGCTCGCGTGCACCAAAAATACGATCAGAATCAACTCCCCCAATCAGCACGTTTCGATCGCTACCGCCGAACAGCCAGTCGTTCCCGGTGCTCCCCAGTAACACTGAAGCACCTCCACCGGACAAGATCACATCGTTTCCGCCTTCCCCATCGATGATTGCTGTTGCGTTGACTTGGTGTGAAACGCTTAACCAGTCATCGCCATTCCCCAGCCACGCTCGGACATGGGTCACGTTCTCGAATTCTATACCGTGATGGCTACCAGGTAAAAAGTTACTTTCAACGCGAACCGTTCCGGGGTTGCTGTGATGATGCCCACCAGCATTCTTAATGTGAACATAGTCATGATCGTTTGTGCCAACGATCTCAAGAGTTCCATCCACCACGCGAGCCCCGACCGACAAAACGGCCAGATCAGCAGTGTCGTCGCCGCCATCGTCGTCTGACAACATAACGGAAACCTCAAACTGCCCACCTGATGAATATACGTGTTCCAAAATCGCGAAGCGGTCGCCGCCTGGGAGAACAAGATTGGTTGTTCCATCACCCCAGTCGACGACCAGCGAATGTTCATCAACTACGCCCGGATCCTCGAACTCTAGCGTAATCGAGATCGCCATGCCGGAATCGACTCGGTCGTTCGACGGATCGGTGAGTTGAAACGCAGTGATCGCTGGATCTACATTTACCACCGTGATCGATGATGTAGCTGTAACCTGATCGAATCCATCATCGATCAAAACCGAAACGCCATATGTTCCATCATCGGCGATACCAAGGCCAGCCAAGTCAGCAGCGCTAATCGTCGCGTTCACGCCCGAAGCGTCATCGAAGTTGCCATCGTTGTCGAGGTCCCAACTGTAGATCAGTGTGTCGCTATCTCCGTCTGATGTCGCGGATGCATCCAAGGTGACTGCGTCTCCTTCAGCAATTGCATAAGGCCCGCCTGCGTCTGGCACTGGGACTTGATTGAGTGGCAAGTTGCCGAAATCGAGACCGTTGACGGTGCCTTGCGCTGTCAACGTGATGCGATGCGATGCGTCATCGACCACGCTACCGGCGAGTCCGTAGTACGGGAAGCTTGTGAGAAACGATCGTTTAAATGTACCGTCACGCTCAAACGCGACAATTCCCTTGAATGCGCTTGTGTAGGACAGCAACACTTCGTCTCCCAAAACGGCAACGCCCTGATCGTTCTCACCTCCATGAGTGAACTGAGACTGAATGACACCCGTCGACGGATCGATAAAGATCACATCGTTGGAGCCAGTCGTTACAACCAACGCATCTGGATTCTGAATCGCGGCCAGCCCGCCAACAATGTTCTTGCCGCCATTCAATCCGTTAATATCCAACGTGGCAATGACGCTAGATGTGACAGGATCAATCACAAGAATGTCGTCAGCAACATAGTCTGAGATATAAATCAGGCCATTCAGTACCGCGAGTCCGTCGTAGTCGCCACTGGGAAGCGTAGTGCTACCGATTTGCATTCCTGTCTCTGGGTCAAGTTCTGCCAACACGTCGGCATTGGCGTCAATTACGAATAGACTACGTCCGTCGAACGCCAAACCAACGCGAAATATCGTGGCATCGAATCCGCTATCGAACTGGCGAATCACCGAACCGTCTTGCGGATTCAATTGGTAAATTGAATCCGGATTCACGCCGTGTCGAAGTCCAAACAACACATTGCTTTCAACAAAGGGTGACGTTTGACTGAATCGTTCCGGTTCGACTTCGCGAATCACATAGTCGCCAGGCAACTGATCCGAGAATTGGTACTGACCACTGGCGTCGGTGAGTTCAGTTGGCTCTCCTGAATCCAAAATCCCGTTGTCGTTTAGATCCAAATAGACAGTAACACCCGCTTTCGTATCGTCTTCCGGATCTCGCGTTCCATTGCCATCACGGTCGACGAAGATCGATCCCCCAAAGTCGCCTCGTGAATCGAATCGCCCAAAGTCCAGGTCGTTTACCGTTTCTCCTTCGGCCAACCTGATCTCATGTGCGTCGGTCACAACGAGCTTGCCTGCGAGAGCGTGAACGGTCGTGTTGGCGGTGCCATTGTTGGTGAAGTAGGAATCGAGAAATCCCCCAGTTCGCTCAAAGATTACCGATCCAAAGAACGCGGGGCCAGCGTAGCTGAGGTGCAGTTCTTGTCCAACAACAGCAGCTCCGACATCGGATTCACCACCGTGAAAGAAGCTATCTTCGACAACTCCGGTCGCAGGATTGAAAAATACGATTTGGTTGTTTGCTGTGGTTGCAACCAATTGATCAGGGGCTTCGATTGAGGCGAGACCACCGACTAGTTTGACCGTTGTACCTCCATCGGTCACGTTGAATTGATTGGTAATCGTGTCATTCACCGGATCAAATTCAAAAATCGTGTCATTGTAAGGATTTGACAGATACAGTTTTCCGTTTAACGCCGCAGCACCGTCGATGTTTTTGCCTATCACATCTGAATCAAGCAACACTCCGGTCGCCGCATCGATCTCGTAGACGGTTTTCGTTTGGAAATCCGACAAGAATATTGAACTGCCGTCAAAAGCCATTCCGACAGATGTCGCGGCGAGGTTGATCGGGGACGGCATTGTCGAGAACAACGACCCATCGGCAGCGTCAAGACGTAGGATTTGGTCAGTCGGTCCGCTCTGATCAAATGCGAAAAGAAATTCTTCTTGGAAAAACGGCGATGTCTGGTCGACTCCTGCTGGTAGATCTTGCCGGACGACATAATCGCCAGCGTCCAAGTCCGTGAACTCGTAATAGCCTAAAGCGTCAGTCAGCGTCGATGGTTCAGATCCGTCCAGCACTGCGTTGTTATTTTGGTCTAGGTAGACAACGACGTCCGCCGCCACACTCTCACCCGTGTCTTGCACACCGTTTTGATTTGCATCATCAAACGCTGTTCCCGTCAACCCTGTATCTGCTGCCAAAAGTTGTCGCTGCTCAAGCCACTCCATTCGCAGACGCTTACGTTTTGTACTTCTCGTTCGACCATTGCTTGATCCCGAACGGTCTTTGCGATTCCTGAAACAATTGATCATTGCGTACCCTGCATGCAGACATCTAGCTCAGCGTGGTGGAGCACAATGTCTCGTCACTCTGAGGTTTGATTTGAGAAATTTTGGACGGTTTGTAGTTGCGGCCCTCTACTGTTCTGGCGAAACTCAAATCAGTTTCACGAAACCGAATGTCGGGAAATTTCCAAATTCTTTGGACAGCTTGCTTTTTGTTGAACCCAGATGAGAACGCGAGCATGCCTGTTGCTGATATGCCCGCGAAACCTGAACTAGAGAAGTCGATCTACGATTAGATGTATCGACTCGCTGAGTATGCCTTGGCGGGAGAACGTCCAGGGCATTCGCTGCAACCAACGCTGATCGTGAACGACGCTTACTTGCGACTGTTGGAACAAAAGAATGTTGACCCAACGGATCGTTCGCAAATGATGGCGGCAGGAGCAACCATCATTCGGCGATTATTGGTTGACTACGCTAGAAAACGCCTCGCTGAGAAACGCGGAGGCGTCAATGGCCGTGGCATTCAATTGCAGGTCGCAATGCCTGACGAAGCCAACGCACTCGACGTCTTAGAATTGAGCGACGCACTGAATTTGTTTGCAGAGCATCATTCGCGTGCCGCGAAAGTCGTGGAGTTGCGATTTTTTGGTGGATTGACTAACGACGAAGTCGCATCACAGCTGAATGTCACGTCTCGTACCGTTAGCAACGATTGGCGTTTCGCCAAGGCTTGGCTGTATCAGCACCTTTCTCCTTGAGAGCGACGTCCGTGCAAGACGACGGCAACGCATCGACCGACGCGAATCGACTACAGGAAATATTTCTGCAAGTCGTCGCACTTCCCGTGCATGAACGGCAGGATTGGCTCGCGACACATTTCTTTGCCTGCGACGACCAGCTAATCCAGCAAGTTCAATCGCTCTTGCGATATGATTCTCTTGGCGAGGATCCGCTCGAACACGGTCTGACGACATCGCTACTTTCCAACAATGGACTGCTCACCCGAATCGCTTCAGGCTTGCAAGTGCGATGCACCCACTGTCACAACGCTGTCGACATTAGCGACGATACGCGAAGGGAGCAAGTGACCTGCGGTTTTTGCGGCAACCAGTTTAGTTTGCTTTATGCTGACGGCCAAAATGCGGAGTCCGATGACTACTCCAACCGCGTTCTTGGCGATCGTTTTGAGCTCCAGGAATGCGTAGGCACGGGGGGATTTGCACGAGTCTACAAAGCGTTGGATCGCGATCTAAATCGCGTCGTCGCGATTAAGATTCCGCTTTCAGGGCAACTTTCCGAACAAGCGGTTGAACGTTTTCTTCGCGAAGCCCGCAGCGCTGCTCAGCTTCGACACCCCAATATCGTGACACTCCACGAAGTCGGGCGAGATGGCGACACGATTTACATTGTGTCTGATTTCATTGACGGTTCGACGCTGGCGGAATCGGTGAGACGCCAGCAGCGGCCGGCTCGCATAAGCGCAGAGCTGATTGCAAAAATCGCCAGCGCGCTTGAACACGCCCACGACAATGGGATCATCCACCGGGACCTAAAGCCCAGCAACATCATGCTGGACAAGAACGGCGAGCCGCACTTGACCGACTTTGGCCTTGCCAAACAAGAGTCCGTTGATGTGACGATGACTATCGACGGCCAAGTCATCGGGACTCCCGCGTACATGTCGCCCGAGCAGGCACGAGGCGAAGGCCGGAATGTTGACCGCCGTGCTGACATCTATGCACTTGGTGCCGTTTTGTTTGAGATGCTCACGTGCGAGCGACCATTTCGCGGAAGCACGCGAATGATCATGCACCAAGTTCTTACGGACGATGCTCCAAGTCCGCGTCGATTCAACGCGACGGTACCGCGAGACCTCGAGACGATTTGTCTGAAGTGCTTGGAGAAGCAACCTGACCGCCGCTATCCAAGCGCTGGCGACATGATCGTCGATTTGCAAGACTACCTGGCTGACCGTCCCATTAAGTCTCGGCCGCTCGGTTACATGGGGCGGTTCGGCCGATGGGCGAAGCGAAAGCCGATCGTTGCTGCATTGTCGCTTTCTTTATTGGTCGCGATGATCTTGGGAACTGCGACGTCAACTTACTTTGCGATCTGCGCAAAACGCGAAGCAAGTAAGCTCGCCGCGTCCTTGCGTGAGGAACAGCGTTTGGTCGGCGAGAAGAGCAGCCTCCTGAGTGAAAAACTGGATTTGATCGAGAAGCTCAAGCGATCCAATGCTGAAGCTACATCGCAAGCAGACGACAAAGCAGCTGTGGTGCAGTTTTTCCAAAAACACGTTCTCGCTGCCGCGCGTCCAAAGGGGCAAGACGATGGGATTGGGATAGACGCTACCATCCGCGATGCGGTCAACGAAGCCGAACTGCGTGTCGCAGAAACATTTCGCGATCAACCGTTGGTCGAAGCGGACTTAAGAAGAACACTCGCCAAAACTTACTTTGCATTGGGAGAGTATGAGAAATCAATTACCCAGTATCAAATGGCCATTAGCTTCTTCCAAGTCGGAAAAGGCAAAAATCACGTCGACACGCTCACTACCAAGTTGGAATTGACCAGCGCAGTTTTGGCAGCAGGAAATTCAGCGGAGGCAGTCGAACTGAGCGAACAAACGTACGACACAGTCAAGAGTGAATATGGTCCTGAGCATCTGCTGACACTGAGTGCAACGAATGCATTTTGCAAATCGCTTGAAAGCGTCGGGCGACACCACGAGGCGAAGGTGTTACTTGAAACTGTCTATCACCACTTATATGACACATGGGGAGAGAGGCACCCAACAACAATGTCGGCCAGTTCGAACTTGGCAAGTATCTATAGACGTACAGGACGAATTCACGAAGCGGTGCAACTCAATCAGCAAGCGTTGGTGTTGGCCGAAGAAGTACACGGAACAGGCCACCCGTCGACACTGTCGTATCTTCATAACCTGGCAGCCAGCTATTCGGTCGCCGGGCGTTCCAACGAAGCGGTTGAATTGTACGCTCGTGCGATCGAGCCAGGGCGATTGCGCCACACTGGGTAATCTGCGATAGTGAGTGAAGA
>TARA_R110002073_G_scaffold311038_1_pt1 | contig 25524 bp, 20 predicted proteins | sample TARA_R110002073 | Tara Oceans TARA_R110002073 (sample SAMEA4397174) | marine metagenome | biome: Polar Biome; feature: [DCM] deep chlorophyll maximum layer (ENVO:01000326); material: water (ENVO:00002006), including particulate matter (ENVO:01000060) such as... | depth 40 m | reverse complement strand
ACATGCCCAACGCGCGACATGCCCAACGCGCGACATGCCCAACGCGCAAAAAACGCGGCGCGATGCGAAGCTGAGCCGTAGCGATGTTACGATTTAGCGTGCATCAAATTCGACGAGGCTTCGTACTCATCATTGTTGTGTTGGCTGCCTGCGGTGGAAAATCGCAAAGCAGCCCCGATGCGGGCGGCACAGGGGAAGAGGCGGTTTGCACCCCTCTTGCCTGCGGGGATACTGGCGGCTGCGGCATCGTTGCCGATGGCTGCGGTGGCATGCTCACTTGTCTCGACGACTGTGAGTGTTCTGGGCCCGAAGCCGTTGCGGACTGCCCGAGCATGCCCTGCATGACCGCGACCTCGTGCAGCGCGGGAGCGTGCGTCTACGAGCCGATTCGCTGCGGTGAAGTCGCTTGCGAGTGCAACACTGGTGATTGTCAACCCGACGATCTTCGCTCGTGCGGAACGACTGTGTGCACGCCCGAGGTTTGCGATCCACAGCCATCGCTTGTTGATGGGGACATGGTCTTTGCCAATCAATGCACCGCCAATGCAGGGCGCTCGTGCGGAACCTGCAACCTGGGAATTGAGACGTGCGATACCGACGCCGATGCATTTGTTTGTGATGACATCTCGGTAGCCGGCATTGATTCGAGCGCCGCCGAGTGTTCCGAGTCGAGTCTGGCTAGCTTTATCTTTTTCGACGCCGACTATGCTGGGGGAAATTCTGATGGCTCTCGCGCGCAGCCATTTGTGGTGCTCGCCAACGCATTCGAAGCAGCGGATCTTCGCAACGCCGAGGGCATTGTCATTGGCGGCTCGCCCATCTTTACCGAACCTTTGGTCGTGGTTAATGGAGTCTCGCTGCACGGCGGGTACACCAGCGCTCCAGACTTTGCGCGCAGCCTCGCCGAAGTACCGGTCTGGAACGTGCCTGAGTCGGCACGCGAGTTTCCCACAGACCCGCAGTTTCCTGTGCGCCTCATCGGGCTTCGGGCAAGCGACATCACACTGCCAACTGTCATCGAGAACATTCAAATCATCACAGCCGATTTACTCACCCCGGTTAACTTCGGCCCCGACAACTACGGTGCTCACATCGCCTCGTCGCCAGGTCTGAGCCTAGTCAACGTGGAGATTCAGGCGGGCCGCGGTGGCCCTGCCATTGCTGGAGCTACAGGTGGCAATGGGCCGCGCAACGATGCCCTTATGAACGGCGGCACCGGTGCTCAGCCGTCCTTCATTGGCTCCTTTTGCGTCGATGGTGGCCTTACGAATGCCGGCGCCGCGGCTCCCGGAACCATTTGCTTCGATGGCAGCACTCGGGCTGGTGGCGGTGGTGGAGGCGGATCTGCATCGACAACCACCAGGGGCGCGGGCGGAACTGCTGGCGCAGTTCTTGGGCAAGGCGGCGGCTTTGCAGGCAGCGGCGCCAATCCCTTCATTCCCAGTATCGCAACCTCGGCCAACTCGGGTGCCAACGCAACCATCGTCGGCCTAAGTGGTGCACCGGGAACTCCAGGTGGCACCGTGCTCGGAGAGTTCTGGATTGCTGAAGCCAACGCTACGCCTGGCGGGCCTGGCGAAAATGGTCATGGCGGCGGCGGCGGCGGCGGCGGCCATGCCACCGATAACGGATCCGGAAGCTGCAAGTACGGTGGCGGCGGCGGCGGTGGTGGCGCAGGAGGTTGCGGCGGCGGCGGCGGCGCAGGCACACCGGGCGGCAACTCCTTTGGCATTTTCATGGTCGATAGCTCGGGCATGCAGATCATTGGAGGTTCGATTGTTGCGGGATCGGGCGGACCAGGTGCCGCGGGTGGTGGCGCTGGCGCTGGCGTGGTGGGCGGTGTTGGCGGTCCAGGCTTTAACCAAGCGTTTTTCGACTCTGGGCAGCGTTCAGGTTTCGGCGGAGCTGGCGGCGGCGGCGCGAACGGAGGGCTCGGTGGCAACTCCGCGGGCGGCAGCTCCTTTGGCGCCTATTGCCATGATTCAACGCCCATCATCGACAACACTGAAATCGCAGCTGGCGCCGGTGGACCCGGAGGCACTCAGGCAACGACCCCCGATGGCGCCATTGGCAGCAGTATCGATTCCGTGGATTGCGTCTCACTTTAGGAAGTTATGAACATACAAAAATTTAGCCTGCTCCTAACTGCTTTCATCGCGTGTGCATGTGGAGGCGATGACAAAAGCACCAGCACCGCCGTTGAGGTGAGCTGCGAAGCCGATAGTGCCCTTCTGGGCGACGAGTCGAGTTGTCTTCTCGACGAAGATTGTCCATGCGGCGCGCACTGTGACCTCGGCTTGTGCACTGCGGCGTGCGCAAGCGATGGCGACTGCGACACAGGCTCGTGTGATGCCTTTGGACGCTGCGTCGAAGAGCCAGGAATACCGCGAGTTGCCGGCGCTGCCATTGGCCCAGTTCGCATCGAGCCAAGCGCTCTCAGCGTCTCGGGCGAAACCGATGGGCGTCTTTATCTTCGCGGCGACGAGCGGTCTACTGGTCCGATTCGAGCGGTCGCCGATGACGTGCTCGAAGTAAGTTGCAACGGTGGCGACTTTGCAACGTCCTGCTTGCTCGCAAGTCTTGAGCCCGACGATCCACTTCCCAGGCGCGTCGCCGTTCGCCTAAAAGATGGTGTGCCCACAGGGCTCGAGAGCGCCCAGGTGCGAATTTTCTCAGGCCAGGGCTTTCGCTCGGTAAACGTTTCCCTCGTGGACAATGTGTTGGCAGCAGACCCACCGGCATGCGCAAGCGTGCCTCCTGGCCTGTACACCGGAACTGCGCGCATCACCGGCCAAGGCGTTCGCGGGCGAACGATTGTCGAGCCGCTTCAAGGTGCGGTGGATGAGCTCCGCGTTCCTCTTACTGCCAAGGTCTACGTTGGCGCTGGCAGCCAACGCGTTGTCTTTCGCGACGAGCGCGGCATTCTCTTTGGTGAGTCGGGAGCAATTGGCGACACGCTCTTGCAAGGAGCTTCTCGAACCATCGACCTCGTCTCGACAGAGCTGCTAAGTGGCGTTGGCCCGGACGGCGCACTGGAGATTGGCGTAGGCCCGGAAAGCGAAGAGTGGCGCTGCCTTGGCGAACGGCTCGAAGGAGAGATGCGTCTGTACTACCTCGGGTCCACGCAACGCGATAGCGAGCCGTTTTTGCGCTGGCAAATCAATCTTACGCGCGAGAGTGATCTCGCAGCCGACGACAGCGCACCCGCGCTGCCAACCCCATGGACCGCAAACGCAGGGCTAAGCGCCAGCGAGTCCATTCAGAATTTATCTGAAACTGCCTTTGCCATCGAAGCGGATGCTGCCCTGCGCATTGGAAGTCTGGGCGCAACGCCGGCGGCGCGAGCTCAAGCTGCAGCCTGCAACAATGGTCTAAACGTAGAACAGGGGATTTCGGGAGATGTCTCAACCGCCGGGCAGACAAGTGACTTGATGTGCAATGGCGCCGTCGACCAACAGGTCTATCAGGTGTTGCGGCAAACGGTACTTGCGGTCGACGATGTCGTCGAAAGCTGCATGACTGACCTCGAGCGCTTTGCGACCGGAGTGGATGGGGCGTCCGCCGGCTGTCTCGATGTTGGCCGGGCTCTACTTGCCACCAGCGAAGGGCTCGCCGCCGACCGCGCGCGCGCATTTGGAACCTCTGTGAGTGCCTCCCTAATCGGCACCTCGCTTGCGCATCGTCAGCTGCAGCAGTGGCTCGGAGCGGCGACCTTTACGGTCCAAGAAGCCGAGAAGATCAATCGTCTCAATAAGATCGTCGATCAAGCATCGCAGGCATCGCAAACCTATTCTGTGCTGGACGCGCTCTCGTCCTCGCGCAACTCCGCAGCGCTCCTCCTGCACCCGCGAGTGGCCGTGCCCTTAACGGCGGCACCGCCTGAGGTCTTGGCCCAGCCCGACTATCGCCTGCGACTCTTTCCGTCGCTGGCAACCTCGCTCAACGTCGCGCGAACCGAGAACCAAAACGTCGGGATCTCTGTCGAAATGCTGCGCACGCAAAGCACACAGCTGCGGGTACTCGAATCGCTCTTGGTCGATGTGCAGTACGCCAGAGGCAACTTAGCCGATGTCGATTCGGAGTTTTCCGCTTCGCTGCGCCAGGCACTTCCAACCATGGCTCTCGCCAATGCGCACTACAGCACTACGCGCACCGTCGGAGAACCCGATTGGCAAGCCGAATGGGATAGCGCCCAGAGCGACGCGATATCCGCTGTCATCGATGTCTATGCACAATACGACCGGGCTTCGAATGGCAAAAACCCCTTGGGAATTGAAGATGGCGACTTGCCTTTGTACCGCATTGGCGATCAAGAGGGCGCCTTGGATCGATTCTCAGCTCTAAGTGATTTTCTGTTGGGAGAACCCGGGAGCAGCACTGCCGTAGCGCCTGCCATGGTCTCGCGTTCCGAGGCTGCGCTCGCCTCCGCGCGCCAGTCCTATGTGCAGACGCTGCAGCGCGACCTCAATGCCGAGTTTCAAGATCTGGCGCAAGACCGACGTATCAACGCGGTTGCCGATAGTTATGGAGAGCCGATCGTCAGTTTGTGCGGCGACCCCACATGGGAAACCGGAACCGTTCTCGATGCGGTGCCCAATATTGACGCGGAAACGTGCTACCTCAGCAGCACATGTCGGCCCAGTCTCGACGAGCAAGTTGGGTATCTCGATGCAGGCCGACTCGGCTATGCGGTGTGCATCTTGGCGCAAAATCGCGTTGCCTTTGGACATAGTTTCACCTCCGGCGATCGAGAAATCGACGCGCTTGCTGACGCTATGCCCACAACGCCTCCGCCGCTCACGATTGAAGGTGCCGCCGTTAACGGATCGCAAATTCAGGCCACGGTGCACTGGGGAAATACGCGCTTTACCATCGTACCGAGTGACCTCAAGCCAACTGGCAACTTGCCAAGTGGCGCCAGTGCAGCGCTCCTCTCACGCATCGAGTCTGGCTGTGAAAACCTTCGCTCGCGGACCGATAGCCTACGGCCTGGCACCCAGGTTGGCACGTGCACCACTGCGCAGGATTGCCCCGTAGGAGCGCGCTGCTCTGCGGGAACGTGCACGCCTCTCACCCAAGCCGACCAAAACCTCGACCCTGCTTGTTATCAAGGCAGTCTTGGCGAGATGGCATTGGGCCTCCGCTCCGCGCAGCAGGAAATCGAAATCGCGCGCAGTGAGTTGGCCGAGTTTACCGAGTCCTACGACATTGCCATGCGCACCTGCATCATTACGCAGAAAGCCAACGACCAAAAAGCCGAGGCGCTCACTCGCCACAACGATACGATGAGTGAACTTGGCAAGGCCAAGCTCGCCATGGACATCGCCGCGAACTTTGCGGCAGCGACCAAAGATGGCTCAGACGGTGCTCTGCTCTCGGGAGGTGCATCCGCCGCCGCCGCATTTGCCGAAGCTGGTCTCAAGTCGGCTTCCGATACCCTCGCCTTTAAAATGGAAGAAGCCGATCGCCGCCATCAAGCTGCCGTCGCGAATATCGACGCCAACACCGCAGAGGCAGTTTGCTTTAACGACGCCGAGCTGCACTTGGTTGGTGCGCGTACCGTCGCGCTCCAGGTGCAACAGGTACAAATCGATCTAACGCGTACCGCCGTAGAAATGAACAACGCCAAGCGCGACTTGCGCCGACTCGTTGACGAAGGCCGGGCAACCTTGGCCTCGGTTCGCGACTTAAGGCTGCCGGCGATCGCAGGAAACTACTGGCTAGACGAGAACATCAGCGACTACGACTCGCTGCTCCGACAATCCAAACGCGCCGTCTATCTCGCAGTCTTGGCCTCTGAGTACGAATATCAATTCTCCTCGGTCGAGAAGGCAAATACCTTGGCGGCCAACACCCCCACCGAACTACTCGCCGTTATGGATAGGCTGCGAAGCTTCACGGCCACAGGCACCGTTGGTGGTTCTAGCCCAAGCGAGCTTGTGCAAGTCGTAAGTCTTCGCGCGCAACTTCTCCAACTTGGAGACCGCTCGGAGTTTCCCGCGGGCTACTACGACCTAAGCGAGAAGGATCGATTTAGGCTCTTGGTCAATGCGGACCATTTCGCGGTCTACAGCGACGATGGCAGCTACCTCGGCCAAGAGATTCCCTTCACCATCGCGCCGCTGTCCCGCTTTGAACTTGGTCAAGGTCTAGGGATTCCGATTCTCTCTGGCAGCGACTGTGCTGAGCGTTTGTGGTCGGTCAATGCTTCGCTAGTCGGCGAGACCTTGCACACAAGCGATACCTCGCTCACCAGAGTTACTCTTAAGAAGCGTAATACCTTCTTTAGCCAGTGGTGTGGCACCGCAGGGCCCGACGGTAGCGATTTGCAATTCGCCTCGACTCGGCCGGCCCGAAACCTCTTTCTCGATCCGCTGGCATTTGCCGACTCAGCAATTCCCGCAGTACCGATTCCCGATGCCAGCACCATCGACGAGACACGAGGCTATAGCAACGCCAGGATTCAAGCGCGCCTCAACGTAAGTCGAGCAGAACTTGAGAGCGAAAGCTTTGCCGATGGCGACAGTCAAGAGCTTGCTGGGCGCGGGCTCTACGGCGAGTACGCCCTCTTCATTCCAGCAGAGACCCTATCCATCGACGGCAGCGAAGGACTCTTGCTAGCGAACGTCGAAGACATCCTGCTGCGCCTCGACTACATCTCGGTGGCTCGCTAAGAGCTTGGCTGCGCGCCGTTCGTGGCGCGCGCCAAACTCGCGAGGCGCTCCCTTCGCCCGCGGCGAAGGCGTCGCCGTGCGCCCGCTAGCTAGCGGCACCCGAGAAGTAACCAGGTCATACCCGTGCGTTCGTAGAGACTGTGTGTAGTGTGGCTAGACATGAAAGGCTTCAAAGAATTTATTATGCGCCCCACCCTTATCGACATGGCTGTCGGTTTGGTTATGGCGCTGGCGCTCAAAGACCTGGTTTCCGCCATGGTCAAGCACATGATTATGCCGCTTGTCGGCATCCTCTTTGGCAAACCCTCCTTCGATCATCTCTCCGTGACGATCAACGGCTCCGTTGTGCAGTGGGGTAGCTTTGTAACCGCGGTTGTGGCGTTCGTTTCCCTCGGCTTCGGTGTCTACTTCTTTGTGGTCAAGCCCTACCAGATGTACCAGGATCGCAAACCTAAGGAACCTGAGGCGCCACCAGAAGTTGATGCGCAACTTGAGCTTCTTAAGGAGATTCGAGACAGTCTGCGCAAGTAGATGATGCACCTGCGAATGCGCTGGCTGCGAATGCGCTCGGCTGCGAATGCGCTGGCTGCGTTCGCTCGGCGCGTTCTAGGTCGCCGCCAACACCACGCAGTTTCGACCAGAGGCTTTGCCGCGATACATCGCATCATCGGCAGACCTAAGACACTCGTCAATACTCGCGCCATCCACGAATGGCGCGATACCAAACGTCAGGGTAACTGGGTTATCACAACCGGGAACTGCGCTTAGTCCCTTAGCGACCGCAACACGAAGCCGTTCGATTGCCAGCCCTGCGTCGCTAAGTTTGGTCTCCGGCAACACCATCACAAACTCTTCGCCGCCCCATCGCCCGACAAGATCGCAGTCGCGAAGACTTTTTCTAAGGCATCGTGCAGTGGCCACAAGAACGCTATCACCGATGTCATGGCCGTAGGTATCATTGATTCGCTTGAAGTTGTCGATGTCGGCGAGAACCACCGAGAAGACTGCCTTGGTTCGTTCTGTGCGAGCTTTCTCTTCGCGCAAGCGCTCGGCAATCCTGCGGCGGTTTGGCAACTCTGTTAGCACGTCGGTTTGCGCGGCCGATCGCAAACGTCGTTCTACGCTGATCGAAACCAAGCGAAAGTTGTAGCTCACCAGCCCGAGAACCAGCATGGGAATGCCCACGTTGATGATCTGGATAGGACGCAGTATCTCCCGTGCAAGCGTGGTGCCCTCGCCAAAGGCCATGAGCAGCATACAATTGGCAACGATCGCGAAACTTGAGATCACGATGACACGAGTGGAGAGCCGCTCGTTGAACATCACAAAGGGAATGAGTGGAATTAGGTAGTACTCGAAGCCTGTGCCCGAGCCCAGGAAGATCACAGCCATGCTTCCGTGTGCCATGACCTCCGCCACGATGAGCCACATGCTTGTGGTGCTGTGGCCGCGCGCGTTTAAAATACTTGCAGCCCCCCAAACAGCGGTGCTGGCTACGTTGAAGACGGCGAGTTCGCGGTATCCCAGCCAAGCGAAGAGCGGAATAAAGGCCGCATGAGCCATAATCCCCACCCAGCAGGCACGCTGGATAATGGTTGCAATTCGCTCGCCTGCCGCCAACTTCATTCTGCAGCTTAGCGTACTCCATCGCAGGAATACCAGCGACCCAGCAACCAGGCTAGCGTACCTCCATCGCGCGACCATCGGCGGCTGTTGCGCTCTCACAGCAAAGCTCCTTTGTGCATGTACAAGAGACGCTCAAATCGTCATCAAAGACGGTTTGGTGACATAAGACTTTATCTTATCCCTGCACACCGCAACGACACAAGCTCGAAACCTTACCGGCGACGGCCTGGATACGGTGTAGTGCGAGGTTGGCTCCAGTGCCCGCGCTGCCATTGTTGTCGGCCCAAGCTCCAGGTCGCAATTGCCAATCTGAGCCTGTCCAATCGTAGCGGCCTTCAACCCAGACATAGCCATCCCGACCTTCGTAGTAAATGTTCTGATACGAGGGAGCCGGTGGCTGAATCAAATCCGCCAGAGACAAAGGCCGGACCACACGCCGCACCCACCAGTGCCGCGACACCCAGCGAGAGCGTTACAATACAACAACAAGGCGTTTCGCAAAGCGGCCTCGCGTAGGAACGACGGCTGCTTGCAGAGAACGGTGACGAACGTTGTGGGCCATGGGATTCCTGGCGGAGCTAGCGCTCTGCGACGCCAAAGGCGCAGATGTCGAGAGTGAGGTTGTCAATCACCCAAAGAGCATCGTCAAAACACAGATCAAGACCTTCGATCACGCACTCCAAATTGGTGTCGTCAATCACACGGGCGTCGTAGTAATCGCAGCTGATAAAATCAACTGTGATGGCCTCACCCGGGTAGAGCACGTCGCGGCCAAGCAGATTTTGGCCCCAGGAGAATGAGCCCTCGGGGGCCAGATTCACCTCTAGCAGCACGTAATCGCTCTCGTTTGCCACCGTAAACGACGAGTCGCCCTCGACAATGCACGCAGGTGCGACGGCAAGAGACAGAAATAACGCAAGCGCAGAGATTCTCATGATTGGTACGTACGTATATCCAATCGGCGGGCACCGCAACGGCAAACGACCAAATCAGCAATTCGCCTTCGCCGCCGCCGGGCCCAATACGCCCAAAGCGTTACTTCTTTTTAGGCTTCTTGCGGACCGAGAGAGACTGGGTCTCTTTGCGTTCCATGCACTCTTTGGCCGACTCCCACCAACTCGGATTTGAGTCGTCGAGCGCAGCTTCGTTCTTCTTGAGGTACGAGTTTAGCGAGGCGGCGTTTACGGTCTCTTTGACAAGTTCTGGCGCGCCTTCTTTAAGAAGAGTTAGGAGTTGCTCTTTACCCTTGGTCAGCGTTTTCCAGCTCACCTTCGCAGCCGAGGTAAACGAGAATCCCGCATGCGTGATTTTCTCATCACTGGTTGCTAAGAGCGCTGCGAGTTTGTCCTCGACTTCGCCCAAGGCCGTCTCTGCAGTTGCGAGCTGGTTCTTGAGTTCTTCTTTGGCGCTGCGAGCAGCCAGGACTTCGTCGCACAAGGTCTCAATTTCTGTAGCCATGAGAAGAGTCTGCCACACCGCCCTGTCATCTTGGGTTATCGCCACGACCAGCCTACGATGCCCGATGGTTTCGCACCCCTTAGGTTTTCCTGCGAAGCCAGCCATGATTCACTGGAGTACCGCCAGCGCCACCGAGACGCTCTTTTCTTGGCGCGCACCAGCAACCGATTACTACGTCTTCGACACCATCGGATCCGAATTTGACACGGTCATCGCGCTGAAGAACGAGTGCGATGGCGAAGAACTCAACTGCAACAACAACCTAAGCACCGATGCGACCGCCTCCGAGTTGGTCCAGAAGATCATTAGTGGTGGCCGTGGAAGGCTTTGCTGGGAACCAAGGCAGTGGGCAACTGAACATTGCCCGCGTCGCTTGCCCGGATAGCGACTTGGAAGACCAGATCTTTCCGGTGACTCTCTCGACTTCGGGCGCAGGCGATGATGCCAGCACGAGCTGCGGTGGCGCTGGCCAAAGTGATCGCGCCTTTCACTGGGTGGTGCCATCCGATGGTCTCTACGCATTTAAAGCGGTGGCAGCCGGATACAGTGCTGTCATCAGCGTCCTTGACGGGCCGCGATGCAAAGACACCGAGCTTGGATGTAGCGCAGCCATCCAAGAGCTTCGAGACATGACCTACCAACTCGACATTCCGGGCCCAGGTGCAGGCTGCAGTGCAGACTGTACTGTCACGGTGAGTTCGCCGGGAACGATCACCGCATATCTCTTAGACGAAAACGATTGCAGTGGCCGAGAAATCGACTGTAAGAATTCTTCTTTTGGTGGCGATGTTACCCTCGAAGTCTCATCGGCCAATAACGACGCCGCAACCTACACCTTAGTGGTTTCGGAAGCGGCCCTAGATAGCCCCGACTACACCATTCGAATCGACTGCATGCAGATCTGCTCGTAGCGTGACGTTGGCAGCCACTCGGTTTAGCAAAGACTGCTACTTCGTACTGGCACGAAGCAGGGATGGCAGAAAGCTGGCAAGAGCGCCCGCGCGAAACAAGTACATCGCCAGAAAGGCGAGCCACACGCCGTGGTTTGCAAGTTGTCCTCGCAGAACGATGTCCAAGAGTACGTAGCTTAGCGAGGAGACCACCGCCGCTGTGCGCAAGGCAGCACCTTGGGTCGCTCCTAGGAAGAAGCCGTCGAGTTGCCACGCAGGCACCCCCAAGAGCGGAATGAGTGCGCAGTAGGGCATGTACTGCAGCGCGATGCTCTGCGCTTCGGGGTCGAGAATTACGGCAGAGATAATGAGAGGCCCGACAAAGAAGTAGGTAAGCGAAATTAGTAGACCGACGGCCAGAGCCAACTCGGTCGTAATGCGCATCGCACTGCGCAAGCGCGCATGGTCCTTTGCGCCAAAGGCCTCGCCAATCTCTTTCTCGGCGACAAAGGCAAAGCCGTCGAGCACAAAGGCTGCCACCGTTACAAATTGCAAGAGCACTTCGTTTCCGGCAAGGGCTCCAGTCCCAAGCGAAGCACCCGAGCGCACAAACCAGGCAAAGCTAAAGAGCAATGCAAGGGTGCGGATAAGAATGTCTCGATTCGCAGAAAACAGCGCGAGCAATTCTTTTGCATTGAGAAGGCCTTTCTCGATGGTGCATTCCTTTCGTATCAGAAAAACACCAAAGAGCACTGCAACCCACTCTGAAATTGCCGTTCCAACACCAATACCAAACGGGCCCCAATCAAGTTCGGCAACGAAGTATAAGTCGAGGGCACCGTTGACTCCGTTCATCACGATTTGCAAAGCCAAGAGCGCACCTGTGCGACCTGTTCCCAAGAGCCACCCCGTGATGGCGTAGCTCATCAAAAGAGCTGGCGCGCCCCAAATGCGGCCCGAGAAGTAGTCGTTTGCGAGATGCTCAACCGGCGCTTGCACACCAAAGGGTGGAAACATGAGCGATGGCAGGAGCGGCGACAATGCCCAGAGTGCCAAACCAAAGACGGCGCCCATCGCCAGCGAGCGCTGCAATACCGATCGCGCTCGCCCGTATTCGTTGGCTCCAAGAGCCTGGGCGACTAAGCCCGTTGTCGACATTCGCAGGAAACCAAATCCCCAGTAGATGAAGCTAAAGGCAACACTGGCGACGGCCACAGCGGCAAGGTCGGTTTTGGTTCCGTGCAGTCCCATTACTGCGGTGTCGACAACACCCGTGGCAGCGATGGCAGCCTGCGCGAGCATCACCGGAATTGCGAGACGAATCACTCGCGAACGACTTATTGGAGTGCTGGACATCGGGCAAGCGCATACTGCCCGATCCTCCGGGGGAAAGCACACGAAGCGCCCTTGGAAGGTGCAAAGGTTTCGCCCGCAAAAAGCACAATATATTCATACACTTAGAGGAAGTTGGCGAAGCGACTCGCTTTCAAGTGATCCACCTTGCGACGTGGCCCGTATTCCCCGCGAGCTTCGAATCATGGCAACGGGATTCGAGGGAATTTCCCCTAATACGAAAGAGACAGAAGACTTATGAAGACAACCAATTTGGCGCGCGCTGCGCTGGTACTAGCACTCGGCGGCGGCATCGCCGTTCAACAAGGCTGGGCCGCCGATCACCTCGACCCTCCAGGACGGACCGACCCTGATTCTGGCGGAACCGACCGAACCGCAGACATCGCCGATGTCTATGCGTGGCACACCGCAACTACACTCAGTGTTGTTCTTACCTACGACGGCCCCAATGCTCCGGTAGCAGAGCAAGGCCTGGCTTGCGATCGAAACGTTCTTTACGGAATTCACATCAGCAACGATGACGACCTTGAGCCAGAGTTTGACATTACCGCAAAGTATGGACTCGACGATGCCGGTCGGTGCTTTGTAACGTTTGCAGGCGCCCCTGGTGTTGGTGGCGAGCGAATTACTGGGCCCACCGAGCGCCCCCTAAAGTGGCGTGACGTAAATGCCTACGCAGGATTGCGCGACGACGCCTTCTTCTTCGATCTGCAAGGCTTTCGCGAAACCCTCTCCACTGGCGACATTCGCATGACGGACGACCGCGATTCCTTCGCAGGTCTCAACACATCGGCAATCGTTCTTGAATTCCCACTTTCCGCCGTGAGCCCCAATGGCGAGGACTTCCGTGTTTGGGGAACGACTTCACGGATCGGAGGCTAACCATGACTATGAAATTGAAATCAACAAGAGGGCTTCGCACATTGCGAAACGCGACGATGGCACTGTGCATCTTGCCACTCTCGCTGGCTGCATGCGGCGGCGATGACGACGATGCGGTTGGAGCAGGTGCGGACGCCGGTGATGTCATCGTAGATGCGGATGCAGGAGCAAACGATAGCCTCTGCGATACGTACTGCGGCCTAATGACCGAAACCTGTACTGGTGACAACGTGCAATACATTGATACCAACGACTGTGTCTCGTTCTGTGAATCGGCAAACTGGCCCGATGGCGACGAAGGCGATACCACCGGCAATACCCTGCAGTGTCGTATCTACCATGTTGGTGTCGCTGCTGGCAGCGAGCCCGCTGAACATTGTCCTCATGCCGGTTCCACAGGAGACGGCGTATGTGGCGCGAGCGTCACGTTTCGCAATGACCCCGCAGAAAATTACCTACGCGTCGATCGCATGGGAATGCCTGCTGTTTCAACCGTCTTAATCTCTTCGGCGATGAAGAATGCCTACAACGATGCAGATCCTTCTGACGATGCAGACCTAACCTTCCTCGGAGAGCTTGCGGGCCAACTCACCGCACTTCACGGTGCACTCGATGACGACTTTGCCGGCCTAAACCTCTCGACCTGCTCGATGGAAGAAACCGTAAATGGTTTGCCCGAGTGCTTTGGCCAAGAAATCGCGCCAGGCGTAACCGTCGCAAGCCTTGCAGTTCCCGACACCTTGCACATTAACCCAGCAAACCAAGCGGGCTTTCCGAATGGACGAATGCTAGCCGACCCGGTGATTGATGTGACCCTCGGCGTGCTCTTTTTGGAGATGGGCGCAAGCTGCCGAGCGGGCACCTGTAGCCCAACCACACTGGCGTCTCCTCCGCTGAATCCGCCAGCCAACGACCTCGCCTTTGACATGGCGTTCCCATATCTCGCAGCCCCTCACCAACCATAGCGTTCGCTCACAAGGAGACCACCATGAACAAACGAACCCTACTCTTTCCTCTTCTAGGTCTTGGCGTAGCAATTGGCTACGTCAGCCTCCCGTCGGATACATCAACCAAAACGTCGGAATCGACAAGCTGCGATCATGCCAAAGGGGTCGCTACTACAGTCGCCCCAAAGGACTCGTTCTCAGCGCAGCTTGCTCAAAAAGAGATGCAGATCGAAGCGCGTAAGAAACGTGCGATGACGAGCAAGAGTTGGCTCGATTGGGAAACGGTGGCTCTCCTTGAGGCCGAGCGTGCTCGGCTAACCGGCGACTACGAAAGCTACGTCCGCGCAGAAGCTGCGCTGGACGAAGCCTTTGCCCTTGCTCCAAAGGGCGCGGGCCCATTCGAGAGCAGAGTTTTTCTTAACCTTAGACTTCACAGGCTCTCACGGGTCGAGGCCGATCTTACAGCGATGGAATCGGCTGCTGTGACAACCAAGAGCGATACCAATCGCATCCGCGGATTTCGCGCCGACGTTGCTTACTACTCGGGTGATATGGCGCGGGCAAAAGAGCTGTACGGCGTGGCCGTGCAAGAGAGCCCAGGCGTTCGATCAATTGCCTCACTCGCTAGGCTTGAATGGAAGTCGGGCAATATCGCCGAGGCGGAAGCCTTGCTTGCAAGCGCTACCAAGCACGCCGAGAAAGGCAGCAAGGCCGACCGAGCTTGGCTCAAACTCATGCAAGGCCTGATGAAGCTCGACCAGAATCGCCTTGACGAAGCCCTCGCGTTTTACGAAGCAGGTCTTGAGATTCAACCTGGCTATTGGCTGCTCGAAGAGCACATTGCCGAGGTGCATCTTCTTAAGGGCGATGAGCAGCGGGCACTTCACATGTACGAAGACCTGGTTGTACGAACCAATAGCCCAGAGTTTATGGATCAGATTGCATCGATCTGGCGTGACCGCGGCAACCAGAGTGAGTTTGAGCGCTGGCGAGACCGCGCTCGCGAGATTCACCTAGCGCATTTTGAGATTGTTCCCGAAGCCGCGGCAGGACATGCCCTCGACCATTTCCTCGAGCTAGAGACCGACCGAGCCAAGGCTCTTGAGCTCGCACTTGCCAATCACAGCACTCGCCCTGGCGGTGAAGCCAAGGAAAAGCTCGTCTCGGCATATCTACTTAATGGGCAGACAGAACAAGCGCGTGACGTTGCCGAAACGATGATCGCCAGTGGTTGGAAGACTCCTGATGCGCTAGCCCTCGCCTCGCTAAGCCAAGAACTTGGTGGCGATCGCGAACTTGCCAAGCGGCAGGCAAGCGAAGCGACCGCTCTCGCCGACGACGCCATGGAGCGAGTTTCGTGGCTTCGAGACGCCATGCTCTAGAGCGAAGCCCCAACTTGATGCGCCGGCTCGCAATGCAGCGATGCGTTGCAGCCGCTATACTATCGCCATGTTGAATGCGCGATTCCTAGTAGCAGCAGTTGTCTCCGCGGGCCTCGCGGCGGGCTGCGGCTCTGAGAAAACCTCTGAACCGTCGCCCGCGCCTGCTACGGCCGCGACCACTACCGCGGCGCCCGCTAAGACCGCCATCGCTAAGACTGCGACCGAGCCTGACGAGAAGAGTCCCAAGGCTCCAGTTGCCAGCAACGCGTCGTCCGAGCCAACTCCCGCGCAAATTGACGCTCTCCAAAAGATCGTAGCCGCCGATGGCTTTAAGGATATGGCACCGCAAAACGACCTATGGGTCGCACTCTTTCAATTGAAGCAGTGGCACCTCATGACGTTTCCCGATTCGACCTCGGTTCCTCCTGGGCTAAATGTCGAGACTCACGACGGCAAGAAGTGGGTCATGGCCTTTACCGACCCCGACCGACTTTACGAGTACGCCAAGGCCCGCAAACTGCTAAACGCCGACGGAACCATGTTTGGAATGTCGGTGCCGAGCCAAACATCCTTCGAGTTTTTCGAAAGCATGCCCGGAGTCGCCGGTGTGCGCTTTAACGAAGGCGATGTTGGATGGTTTGCACCAATGCCCAATTTGCGAGCCATTCACACGCATCTCGTAAAGCTCGGCCGCTTGAAGCCATGAGTTACTTCACCGACTTTGAGAGAGACGGCTATGTTGTGATTCCCGAGGTTTTAAGCTCGGCTCACTGCGCCGACTTGCTGCGAGAGACCATTGCCTGCTTTCACTCCAGCACGCCTACGGTTATTAAGGAACCCAGCTTTCGTCGGCACACGCCCCTGCCCTTAAGCCAAGCGGTGAGCGATGCGCTCACGCTGTCAATCGAGCACGCCCACCCGGTGCTTTCGCCATTTCTTAAAAAGACACAAGAGCTTGTAGAGCTAAGCTCCATCACCGTATTCCCAAATGCCGCCGAACAACCGCTGCATAGAGACGAAGCCAACGAAGGGCACTACCTCGCTTCGGTATTTCTAAATCTTGCAAAGACATCAGAAGAAGTAGGAGCGCTCCATCTGGTTCCCGGCTCGCACGACCTGCACGAAGGTGGCAGTGGTGCGCCGATAGCAATCGAGGTTCCGCAAGGCTCGGCTGTCATCATGAATAGCAAGCTTTTGCACTACGGCGGTGCCAACCAAAGTGCCGACCGAATTCGCTCGGTCGTGTACTTTAGTGTTGGTGAGCCAAACCTCTACGGCCCGCCTTACAGCATTCTCGAAGAGGTTCGCGCGCAGCACATCCAACTCGACGAATTGTTGCCAAGGTTTGGCCAAACACGAACGATGATCACCCCAGAGAGCCGCCCGCAGCTCACCCGGGATTGTGAGCTATTCCTCCCGCTTAGTGGAGACACAGAAGAACTCGTACTTGCTCGCAATGGAGTTGTGGTGCGCCGGCGCATCGTGCAAGAGGAGGAAGAGTTTCTTCTTGATGCGATGCAGCGCATCGACTGCCATCCGCAGGAGTTAACGGTAAGCGACCTGGCCTCTCTGTGCGAGGTCGATATAGCCGTGCTTCAGCCCGTATTGGCCGAACTCGCCCGCGATGGTTGGATCTGCTGGTAGCGGCCACCCGCCGCTACGCTTCACCCCTACGCAAAGAAGGCGCGAATCTCGTCCGCCCGCCCAAGCGCATCCTTGTAGCCAAGATCGATAAGCCGGCCTATGAACTTGCCGTCGAAGAGCAAGTACGAGGCGAGGTCGGAGCCAGCCGCAACCCGCGTGCGCGAAGCCTTTCCGAGGAGCCAACGAGTGGCTGGCCCCATGGACGAGCCATCGAGCTCGTTTGCCACGTAGAGAGCCGCCATCTGGCTGAGATCGCGAGAGGGCCTAAATACCAAAGAGTCGATCTTTCGATAGGAGGCGCCGCGCGTATCGAGTAGCAAATCTTGTACGTGGCTTAAGACTTCGGGTTCGAGTGTCTTATCGAGAATCTCAAAGAGCGCATTAAATCGCTCTAGAACCTTTAAGTCGTAGGTAAGCGGATCGAGCAAGAGCGCATTTAGAAGTTTACCGAGAAGAAAAGGCAGGCTTGGGTAGTCGTCGGTCCGATCGTTTCGACCTGTGAGAACGCTCTCGGCGGGTGGCACGGTTGGAGGAGAGCTGGGGGCGACGACAACGATACGGTCCGCGCCCGCCCGAATCGCCGGAGCAATAGGCGTGTTAAAGCGAATCCCTCCGTCGACATAGTAGTGCTCGCCAACCCGCCGGGCTGGGTAGAGCATGGGCAGTGCGCACGAGCCCAAGACGTGGTCGGCAGTGATGCGCTCGCTGCGGGGAATTCTCCGGGGATCAACCGAGGCTCGAAACAGAGTTTCCGGCCCGTGCTCGACAAAGATTGTTGTACGCCCGGTGCCAATTTCAAGAGCGGCAACCGCAAGCGCTGAAAACTCACCGCCATCAACATTCTGGTGAAGCTGTTCAAAGTCGATTCCATCTTTGACCAGGTTCTCTAGCGGACGAGCATTTAGTAGCGAGCGTCCAATCCCGCGCTCGCCCGGCGTCTTGCCAAAGAACCGCAGCACCTTGTCGGCCACGAGCCTTGGCGATTCAAACAGCCCGAGCGGCTCGATCTTAAGAAATTTACTTATGTCTAGATTCCAGAGCTTTCGAAGCTCGTCAACGCCCAGGTCTGCGCGATGGGAATTTGCTGCAAAGAACGTGGAATTGATGGCCCCAACAGACGTGCCCGCAAAAATGCGAAACGGCGAGCGATACCGTGGGCCAAGAGCATCGAGGATGCCTGCGACAACACCAACTTCGTACGCCCCTCGAACACCGCCGCCAGAGAGAACCAATGCCGGACCTTGGACTCGAATCGATGAAGGCCTGGTCATGGCTTGCCCGTTGCTTGCATTGCCCCAACTATATCGACAAGCCATGCCACAGGGCGATGCCAGCACCGCTAGAGTTGCTTGCAATCGGGCGCACGCGCAGCTGCTTTGACTTCGGTTCGCTGCCACGATACTGAGTGGACAATGAAATCCTCCACAATACTGAGTGTTCTCCTGCCCCTTGTGGCAATGACTGGCGCATGTAAGAAGGATAAGGGGGAGGAGGCTCCTGCCAAGCCAAACGCCACAGAGACCCAAAAGGTTCAAGCTGCGAAATCTCCGACCAAGGCTGCTGCCCTAGCCAAGCCCTTAAAAGACGCGTGGACCGGCGAGGATACGGCAAAGGCACTTCAAGACTGCTGGTCGGCGTTTAACGAACACAACGCCGCAACATTCGTTGGTTGCTATGCCAAAGATGCAGACTTCTCCTACGTGGACTTTGCTCCTGCCATGACCATGAAGGGCGCCGATGCCATTGGTGGCGTTATCAAAATGTGGTGGGGCGCATTTCCCGATGCCAACGCGGCGCCGCAGCTGCTTTTGGTAAACGAGAACAACTTCGCCTCGATTGTTCTGATGACGCAAACCAACACCGGCGACAAAGGCATGATGCCTCCTACCGGCAAGAAGGTTGTGGCGTTCGAGGCGCAATCTGGCTCGCTAAATGCGGACGGAAAAATTGCCGCCGACCATCACGCGACGGATCAGTCGACCATGGCTCACCAGATGGGCATGTTTCCTTCCGAGCAAGCGCCCGATTCGGAGACGCCTTGGAAAGAGTCGTTGGTGGTGATTGCCAAGAACGACGACAAAGAGCACGCAAACCTCGCAATCGTGCAGGGGCTTGGTTCACTAGTCGAAGCTCAGGATGCAGCTGGCTTGCTGGCAGTCGTTACCGACGATGTGGAATTCCGCTACGTCGGAGACAAGGCCACATACTCGAACAAAGCCGAATACGAGAAGGGCATGAAGGAGTACATGGCGATGGTAAAGATCACCAAGCACGATGTTTCATCCGAGTGGGCTGCAGGCGATTGGGTCTTCGCAGTAAGCAACGTAACGGCAGAGACACTTATGGATATGCCAGGCGCCGAAGGAAGCAAGGGCAAGCCAATTTCAACGGTTCAAACCGAGTTCTACCTATTGGCCGACGGCAAGGTTAAGAAGCATTGGATTTTCGAAAACACGTTGCAGTACCCAATTCAATTGGGCCTCATCGACCCAAGCAAAATGGGCGGTAATTGAGCCGAGCCGAGGCTTCGCCCAGAGCAATATGAAGAAATGTTCGGTGAAGTGTCCAAAGACCGACAGCTCGCCCGTCATACGGTATCGGTGACGAAGACCGACGTGATTCTCGGAGGAAAATAGAATGTCAAAGCAAAATTACCTATGCGTTCAACGAAGCAAGCCGAGCGGTGGCGAAAGCCGCCCAAAGCCCTCTCCAGCTCAAATGGAAGCGATGTACGCCGCGTTTAACGCCTGGAAAGAGAAGTTCCAGGACAACATTGTCGACATGGGAGGCAAGCTCGGAGGCGGCAAAGTCGTTACCGCAGAAGGCGTCACGGATGGCCCCTTTGTCGAGGCAAAAGAAGTGATCGGCGGCTACATGATCATCTCCGCCGAGAGCCTCGAGCAAGCCATCGAAATCGCCAGCGGTGTTCCGGGTCTTGTGAGCCCTGGTTCGGGCGTTGAGGTTCGCGAGATTCACACGCCTTGAGCACGCCCCAGCTCGTTGAGCACTTCTTTCGGCACGAGTACGGTCGCACGGTTGCGACCCTCTCGCGTCGGGTTGGAGTGCACAACATCGAGGTGGTCGAGGACGCGGTGCAGTCTGCTCTTGCGCGAGCGCTTAGCGTGTGGACCGCCTCCGGGTTGCCCGAGAATCCCTCGGCATGGGTCTTTCGGGTTGCCTACAACGCAACACTCGACGAGTTGCGCACTCGTGCCGGCCGCACCCAAATTCTCGAGAAGTCCACTCTAGGCGCTACCGTACAGGCTACCGAGGAGCCAGAGATATTCCTAGAAGGTGAGATCGCCGACGATCTACTTCGCATGCTCTTTGTGTGTTGCGATGAAGCAATACCGCTCGAGTCGCAACTTGTGCTCGCTCTCAAAACGCTTTGTGGCTTTAGCATTCGAGAAATCTCGCTTCGGCTCTTCACAAGTGAGGCCAATGTCTACAAACGCTTGGCCCGAGCTCGGGAGCGATTGCGCGAGTACTCTCTTAGCGAACTTAGCAACGCGCAATACGCCTCGCGGTTGCCGGCAGTTCACAAGATCATCTATCTCCTTTTTACCGAGGGCTACCTTTCCTCTCACGCAGAACTTGCGATCAGGCAGGAGCTTTGCAACGAGGCGATGCGACTCGGTACAATTCTTACATCGCACAGCGCCGGGCAAACGCCCGAGACCTTTGCCCTGCTGGCACTCATGCACCTGCACTCCGCACGCAACATGGCGCGGCAAGACGATGCGGGCGGGCTCCTCCTCTTAGAAGAGCAAGATCGCACCCGTTGGGACCAGGAGCAAATCGCTATGGGGCTCTCGTGGCTGGCGAAATCCGCAGCTGGCGACGAATTTACTCGTTACCACGCAGAAGCGGGAATTGCCGCAGAGCATTGCCTCGCCCCATCATTTGCCGAAACGCGATGGCAGCGAGTTGCGGAGTGCTACGCCCTCTTAGAGCGCGTCGCGCCCTCTGCACTTCACAGGCTCAATCGAGCCGTCGCCATCGCCGAGTGGCAGGGCCCCGAGGCCGGCCTTGCTGTGCTGCACGGAGATACGCCACCAACGTGGCTTGCCGGCTCTTATCTTTGGGCAGCGGTTCTCGCCGACCTACACAGGCGATGTGGCCATGACGATCAGGCGAGGCGCTATCACACGCAAGCGATGCAAGCTGCACCTTCCGCAGCCGTGGCAGCTCTACTGCGTCGACGCCTTGGTGACGCGAACTCCTCATAGCCACGACAGAAAACCTCTTAGAGTGCACCGCCGACAAACTCAGTAAAACTATGAGTTTTTGCCCCTCATCAAGTGGAACTACCAAGAATGAGCCAGGACACGAATGAAAGAAGCGGGATTCTTCGCCAAGCACTCCGCTTTGTTGGAGACTCTGCAAGCCCTCTGCGATGAACAGTCCGCAGAGGAACAAAACGCATGGCTCGAACAACAAAGACAACGATATCGATTCTTCTCAGCCTTCTATTGCTTGCCTGCGGCGGCGACGATCCGCCCGGCTCCGGCGGTGGCGGTGGCAATCGCCCCGATGGTGGTGGCGGTGGTGGTGGTGGGACCCCGGATGGTGCTCCCGACCTTCCCGATGCAGCGATGAATGGCGAGGGGCCAGTCATCACGCTGGTCACACCAACCCAGCCGGCGATGAACGATTTCTCCAGTGAGGCCATTCTCACCTCGGGACGCTTCACGGCTCTTTGCAGGGCTGCAACCAACCCAAGCACCGGCGATCGAGTTGATGCAACAACCGTTCGGATTTCGGCTTCAAGTGCCTCTGGCACATTTGAAACAAACGGCCTTCCAACAGGTGTTGTAAACGAGTTTGCCGCAGATCTCGTTATCAGCGATTTCGCGAATGGTGCTGTAAATATTCGTTGTACCGCATCCGACCTAGCAGAGGAGCCTCGGAAAAACTCTGATGCAATCGATACCTTCCTCGATCTTGGCCCCGAGATTCAAGTTCTCACGCCAATCGCCAATACCAGCTACGCAAACCAAACCGATGTTGTCTTTACGGTAACCGAATCCCCGGTTTCGGCCGCAGATACGCTTGCCACCCCCGACTTTGCAAACGTCGATGTCGCGATTGCCGGCGGCAGCATTACCGGATTTCAAAACGTCGCAGGCACTTTCACCGGTACTATCGTCTTTGACGATCCTGCATTCGATCCATCGCTAGAAGGCTCGCAAACCTTAACGGTGCGCGCCCCCAATCTGCGAACAAGCGAGGCGACAACTCGCGTCTCGACGACGATCTTTAACGTCGACAACGAAGGGCCGGTCATCACGCTCAACACACCACAACCTGGTGAGCTTGTATCGGGCATTATGAGCATCACGGTCAATGCCCAAGACCCAACCGGGATTCTTGGCTCAAGCGTTGTCGCTACCATTGCAGGCATTCACGAAGTAGAACTCGATCAAATCGCTGGTGATCAATACTCGGCGGTCTTTGACACGCGCCTCCTTGACTCCATGGTATTTCCAACGATCATCGTGCGAGCACGAGATACGACCGGCAACCAAAACTCGCTTGGCTTTGTCATTGGCTTGGACAACGAAGCGCCGATCATTTCGCTCGACTCGCCAAATCTTCGCGAAGCGCAAGAAAGCGACGGCGTACTCCAGTGCTCACACAGTTTTGATCCGCTTGGAGACGACTCGGTAAACGACTTTGAGGCCGTTGCGCAACTCTTCGAGATTCGAGCACGGCTGGAAGATCGCTCGAACTCTGCCGTGAGCACATCAACCATTGCCATTCCCTTAGCCGAGGTGGATCCATCGTCTGTCGACCTCTTCATTCTCGATGATGAGAATGGAGCGCTGCTCGTCGACACAGATGGCGATGGCATTTGCGATGACATCAACCCGCTCCTGGTGCCAACCTCTGTGCCCAATAGCAGTACAGAGATCGCCGCAATCCAACTGCTGCCCGTTCCTTCATCAGGGAGCTCGTTCTTTGGGGCTGACGAACCGCCAACAACGTTTGCTAGTACTGGCAACACCGAATGCACCCCAAAAAACGACTCGGCGCCAGATCCTCTTTGCTTCACCACACCGCTCACTCGCACCATTGCAACCAACACAGGCTCGGCACCGGCAATCTATGGGGTGCCTCCTGCCGCCGGTTTGCAGTGCGTTGGCAATGCTCTCGATACCGTCGCAACCAATCTTGAAGACGGCTGGGCATGCCTTGCGGTTCGCGGTTCGGATGCACTTGGCAATCTAAACGTTTCGCCTCCGCTTCGGCTTTGCTTAGACTTTGATGCCAGTGGTGATGACGGATGCCATCCGGTTGGCACTGTGAATGCTGCCGGTGCACCAAACTGCACCGGCACCTACGATCCACAAACCGATACCGTCGATGCCAGCACACCATGTACGCTGGGCCCCGAGTCGTTCTTCCCTGCCAACGCACTGCGACGAATCGACCTGTAGTTTGCTCGTGTAACTCCGCGGTCGGCGAGCACAGGCTTGCCGGCCAGAATCGCGCCAGCAAGGTCACAAGACCTCGGCCATCATGTAGGCTAGCTGGCGTGCGTTTGCCCTTGCTACGAGCTGCCAGCAACAGTGCTCCCTCTTGCCGACGCGTTTGCTGGTTGGCGCCAACATCAGCTGGCTGGTTGGTGGGAATGCGGAATCAGGCTGCAAGGCGCAGTCTTGGCAGCTTGACGACATCATCATTCGCGCACTTTAGGGCACGCTAAGCGCATGGCACAGTGGCACCTAGACGCGCTTTCGCAAGCGCTCACGCAGAGGGGATGGTCGCACTCGGTGCTCGATGATTCGGACGCCGCTGCCTACCCACTTGAGGGCGGCCTATGGTCGATACGCCGAGGTCCTGTGTCGCTAGTCCTGGAGTTGGCATGCTGGGACACCATGGGCAACCCACTGCCCTCCACCGCCGAATCCTACGGTCTTTCGGTCCGCGAACACTCCTCCGAAGGCCTCTACTTCTTTAAGAAGTCGAGCCCAAAGTGGAAGCCTGCGCTCACGGCGTTTCTAGACTCGTTAGATACCACCGACACCGCCGATACGTAGCGCAGGATACGTAGCGCAGGATGCGTAGCGCAGGATACGTTGGGCTTGCGGCGTTCATAAGTTCCGAAACCACCCTATGATCGGAGCGAGGGGCGCTAGGTATAGTTCTAATCCTACTCTACTATAGAGTCATGAAGACAAGTGGTGAAGTTATCGCGGAGCGGTCCCTTGTTGGAGCGAACGAGACTGTCACTATCCAGATCTATGCGCCTTTCGACAATGGTAGTGAATTCAAATGTGATTACCAAATCATGAGTTCGACGCACACATATCGGGATACTTCGTCAGGCTGTGCGGCGGACGTTGCACTACTAGGCGCGACCCTCGGCCTTCGCTTCCATCTTGTCGAAGAGGGGTTTGGAGAAGATCTGACGTTGCCTGGAGGCCTTCCGAATGCAACGGGATTTGAGCAGTATCACTGCGATCCTGATTTGAACGCTCTTTTGGAAGCTCGCGCTGATATTGAGGCTGTGTCGTCCTCGATGCTTTTCGACGCCATGACGCCAGTCGCTGGGATACCTGACGCTACGAACGACGCTGTCCAGTTGGCTGGCGAGGCAGTGAGATTGCAGCAGGTACTTCAACAGCGCATCGTTGCTCTTCCCAAAGACTCTTCTAGCCCTCTCCTACTTGAGAGACACCTGTTGGTTGAGGCGATAGACATGCCACCAGCAGGATCTACAGTCTTCATGACTCGGTGTTTCAGGAAAGACACTGGGGGAGAAGTTGCTATCCAAGTGTTTAAGCCATGCTTGCGCGGCAAGACCGTTGAGTTAGAGTGGATCTGCAAATATCAGATCACCGGTCTAGACAAGCCAATTTGTGCTGGCAGTCTTGGGGCAGACTCTATGGCAGCGCTTATCGGTGTCTTTGAGGCGATCGCTCGTGATCTCGAAGGCTCAACCTTGGCCCGTGTCTACGAAGAAGAAGACGGACTATGCTCAGATAGCCTGGGGGGCAGTGGGTTTGAGCGGTTTGGTCTACCTCCCCAGTCGAGTGTTCTTATGGGGCATTTCGTTGCTTCAGAAGTCTTGCGCAACAAGATCTTTTACAAGCAACTATGTGCTGGTCCCAGTGCTGACGTGGCTGATCTTGAAGCGTCGCTCTTGGCTCGAGTCGAGGCGATTGAGCGCATGCGATATTGGATTCGGCGATTGGACATTGGGCGAACGATGGAACCTGAAGCGGGTGAGTGGCGGCTAGGCCAATCGCTGCTCTAGTTGTCAGTAAAGAGAACAAAGCATCAAACTTGAGCGTACTAACTGTCATATTTGGATCGGTGTTTATTCTGGCGCTTGGAGCAAGGCGTTGGGCTTGAGGCGTTCATGAGTTCCGAGTGCTCTCCGATGCGTTTTCGTACGCTTCGAAATTGGTGGGATTCGATGGGCTGCGGCTTTGGCTTCTTGAGTGGCGAGGGGCGAGCCTGGCACCGCGACTAGCAGCCTCCGCTCCGTGCTCTGCGCCGCTCGGATCTTAGTTTTCGGCTTCGAGATCTACGCGTTTGCTGCCAGCCCCGCTGCCCGCCGCTGACGATGACTTCGGGACTTTGAATACCGCAATCGTGATTGTTGAGTTCAAACACTGCCGGAGGTAGAGCGCATCGCCACAGATGTCGGAGCAGAGCC
>TARA_R110002073_G_scaffold48144_1_pt1 | contig 25535 bp, 36 predicted proteins | sample TARA_R110002073 | Tara Oceans TARA_R110002073 (sample SAMEA4397174) | marine metagenome | biome: Polar Biome; feature: [DCM] deep chlorophyll maximum layer (ENVO:01000326); material: water (ENVO:00002006), including particulate matter (ENVO:01000060) such as... | depth 40 m | reverse complement strand
CACATCGACACCCTGCTCCAGCAGCCCCTGGGTCACCGCCGCCTTGATCGACTCGCTACTCAATCGAATGTCGTGCCCCACCACAACTTGTCGCGGCTTGACGACTTCAGCGAATGCCCGCCCGATACGCCGCGCAATTTCTTCGTTCAGTTGGTCGGGGACACGCCCGCGAACATCGTAGGCTTTAAAACAGGTTATTTCTTGCACTCGGCTCTCTCAGCTTTTCTGATAGTAATTTTCGTACACAAAATTCGTTGCCTCTACAAAACCGGGCACACTGCCACAATCAAATCGTCGCCCGTGGAACTTGTAGGCAATTACGCAGCCTTTCTTGGCCTGGGTTTGAAGCGCGTCAGTGAGTTGGATTTCGCCGTTGGCACCGGGCCCCGTTTCGCGAATAATATCGAAGATATCCGGCGTCAGGATATAGCGCCCTATGATCGCCAGATTGGACGGAGCATCCTCAGGCTGTGGCTTTTCAACCATTTCCTCGACGCTATAAATACCCTCTTTGAGACTCTTGCCGCCAATCACCCCGTACTTGTGGGTCTGGTCTGCCGGCACTTCCTGAATGGCGACAATGGAACAGCGAAACTGCTTGTACAACTCTGCCATCTGGGCCAGAACGCCCGGCCCCTCATTGACACACAAATCATCCGACAGCAACACACCGAAGGGTTCGTTTCCAATCAGTGCCTCGCCGGTAAGGATGGCATGCCCAAGGCCTTTCATCTCCCGCTGGCGCACTGTCGTGAACACACCTTTGTCCAGTACATTTCGAATACTGGCAAGCGCCATTTCCTTACCGGTCCCCGAGATCTGGTGCTCCAGTTCATAGCTGATATCGAAGTGATCGGCGATGGCGCGTTTGCCACGGCCGGTGACCATGGCGCAAGTAGTCATGCCTGCGGCGATCGCTTCCTCCACCCCGTATTGCACCAGCGGCTTATTCACCACCGGCAACATTTCCTTGGGCATACTCTTGGTGGCAGGCAGAAACCGGGTGCCGTATCCGGCCACGGGAAACAGGCATTTCTTAATCAAGGTATTTACTCTCCAACTGGTATCAGGCTCCCATCACTGGTTGCGGCCATACACGTCTTCAAACCGCACGATATCATCCTCACCCAGATAGGCTCCGGACTGCACTTCGATAATTTCCAGCGGAATATGACCGGGGTTTGCCAATCGGTGTTTATGGCCTAACGGGATATACGTGGATTCATCTTCTGCCAGCATAAACACTTTGTCCTCACAGGTCACCTCGGCCGTGCCTTTGACGACAATCCAGTGCTCCGCCCGATGGTGATGCATCTGCAGCGACAACCTCTGCCCCGGCGCGACGACAATACGCTTCACCTGAAAACGATCCGATGACACCAGTGATTCATAAGACCCCCATGGCCGATCGACGCGTCGATGCAGTGATGCCTCTGTTCGCTGCTGGGACTTGAGTAAGCTCACGATGCGTTTCACATCCTGAACCTTGTCGCGGTCGGCGACGAGAATCGCATCGGTGGTCTCCACCACTACCAGATTATCAACACCGGTGGCCGCTATCAGGCGCGAATCACTGCGAAAGTAACTGCCGCGGCAGTTATCGGCGATGACGTCGCCACGGGTGACGTTGCCGTCGAGATCACGCTCTCCCACCTCCCACAATGCGGACCACGCTCCTACATCACTCCAGCCGCAATCCAGTGCAATCACCCCTCCAACGCGGGTTTTTTCCATCACCGCGTAATCGATGCTGTCACTCGGACAGCGCAAAAACGTCTCGGAATCCGGGCGCACAAAGGACGAGTCAATCGTGGAGATATGCATCGCCTCCTGGCAGCAGGCCAGGATATCGGGTGCAAGTACACTCAGTTCCTCCAGAAACGTTTTAGCCCGCAACAGGAACATACCACTGTTCCAAAGGTAGCCTCCGCTGTCGAGGTATTCCTGCGCAGTCTGCGCGTCCGGCTTCTCAACGAAACGCTCCAGTTCGAACAGGTCATCCGCCAGTGCGGCACCGCATTTGATGTACCCGTAACCGGTTTCCGGGGAGGTTGGAACCACACCAAACGTCATCATGCGCCCCTGACTGGCAAGGGGCATCGCCTTTACGACAGCAGCCACAAAAGCATCCACATCCTTGATAAGGTGATCTGCGGGCAGCACCAGCAAAACGGCCTCGGGATCAGAACTGACTGCATGCAACGCCGCCAGTGCCACCGCCGGCGCAGTATTGCGACCCTGCGGTTCAAGAATCAGTGCGCCGGAATGCACATCCAACTGGCGCAACTGCTCGGCCACCATGAAGCGGTGCTCCTCATTGCACACTACCAGGGGCGCGGCCGCTTCCAGGGTGGTGGTGCGACGGAGGGTTTCCTGCAGCATGGAAATCTCACCCACCAGTGGCAGAAACTGCTTGGGGTGGGTCTCTCGGGAAACGGGCCACAGCCTGCTGCCGACGCCTCCGGAAAGAAGAACTGGTGTTAACATCATTATCCCCTGTAGATCGCCAAAGTAGTTTGAATTGTTAGGGTTTTGCAACGCGCCAAGACGATAGCATAGCTTTTTTAATGGTATCTGAAGGCTGTATTCTTGGCCAGTAAAAGCCACTTCTATTGGGGTGCAAACGTGAAGCGGCGCACCGTTCACACAGTGAAAGTACAAATGCAAGCTCCGGAGCGAGCGATCAGCAGTGCCACACACGCGCGGCTGGAATCCAATGTTTATAACCGCAGTGGATGACAACACGATTACAATTAGAGCGTCATCGCCTCAAACCTGCACCTGCCCAAAGATCGAACTGGAAATTAGTTCAAACTACTGGACTTGTTTATCTCAGCTATTAAAATGGGACGCCACCGCTCTCCTGCCGTCTCGGGCGTGACAATACGCAACATTGAGACAATCTGCCCGGCGCACGAGCGCCTCAATCCAACCACACTGGAACCTCTATGATCGGAAAAAGCACATACTCCAAGGAAGAACTGATCGCATGTGGTAATGGCGAGCTGTTTGGCCCTGGCAATGCCCAGCTACCCACTGACAAAATGCTGATGGTTGATCGCATAGCGCATATCAGTTCTGAAGGCGGTGGCTACGGCAAAGGTGAGATCGTAGCCGAATTGGATATCAACCCTGACCTGTGGTTTTTTGAATGTCATTTTCCGGGTGACCCGGTGATGCCGGGGTGCCTGGGCCTGGATGCCATGTGGCAACTGGTGGGATTTTTCCTTGGCTGGCGTGGCAATCCGGGCAGGGGTCGCGCATTGGGTTGTGGCGAAGTAAAATTCAGTGGCCAGATACTGCCCAGCGCGACTAAAGTCGTTTATAACATCAATGTCAAACGCGTGATTGAACGCAAACTGATTATGGGCATTGCCGATGGCAGCCTCTCGGTCGACGGCACGGAAATTTACGTCGCCAAGGATTTGAGAGTCGGCCTTTTCAAAACAACGGAGTCATTCTAACCCCATGGGAAAAAGAGTAGTCATCACAGGACTGGGTATTGTCTCTTGCCTGGGTAACGACGCGGATACTGTTGCAACATCTCTGTTTGAAGGCCGTTCAGGTATCCGATGCAACCAGCAGCAAATTGATGTCGGTATGCGATCACATGTCGCCGGGGCGCCGGAGATCGACATCGCAGCGCATATCGATCGCAAGCAGTTGCGCTTCATGGGAGATGCGGCGGCCTACGCCTATATCGCCATGCAGCAGGCGATTGACGATGCCGGCCTGTCGCCAACCGAGGTCTCGCATGTCCGCACTGGGATCATAGCCGGCTCTGGCGGTGCCTCCTCCTCTAACCAGGTCGAGGCCTGCGATATTCTGCGCGAGCGCGGCCTCCGTCGCGTGGGCCCGTATCGGGTCACCCAGACCATGGGTAGTACCGTATCCGCCTGTCTCGCGACACCGTTCAAGATAAAGGGCGTCAACTATTCTATTTCATCGGCCTGCTCCACCAGTGCTCACTGCATCGGCAACGCGATGGAGCAGATACAACTGGGCAAGCAGGATCTGGTATTTGCCGGCGGCGGCGAGGAATTACACTGGACACTCAGCAGCCTGTTCGATGCCATGGGTGCGCTCTCCACCAAGTACAACGACACACCCGAGCGCGCGTCGCGCGCCTATGACGCCAACCGCGATGGCTTTGTTATCGCAGGTGGCGGCGGCATGCTGGTGGTTGAGGAACTGGAGCACGCCAGGGCCAGGGGGGCGAAAATCTACGCGGAGCTGGTCGGCTACGGCGCCACCTCCGATGGCTACGATATGGTCGCGCCCTCAGGTGAAGGCGCTGTTCGCTGTATGCAGCAGGCGTTGAGCACAGTGACGGGGCCAGTGGACTATATCAACGCGCACGGCACCAGCACGCCCGCCGGCGACATACAGGAGTTGAAAGCCGTTCGCGCCGTCTATGAGGGGCAATCGGCAATCCCGGTGATAGGCTCGACCAAGTCACTGTCCGGACACTCGCTGGGGGCCGCTGGCGTACAGGAAGCCATTTATTCACTGCTGATGCAGCAGCGGGGTTTTATCGCGGCCTCGGCCAATATCGAAGAGTTGGACCCGGAAGCAGGCGGACTCCCTATCGCACTTCAATGTCAAGACAACGTCGATTTGCAACGAGTCATGTCCAACAGCTTTGGCTTCGGTGGCACCAATGCGTCACTGGTGTTCCAGAAATACGCCGGGTAAATAGCCTCACCGCGACTTTTTAGCGTGGGGTTATCGCGCTATCGAGTCCAGCAACAGCACCTCCACAGTATCACCCTGGTCGACCGTTGTGCCGGCGGGAATAATGGCCAGCGCATTGCTGTGGCTCACCGAGCTGAGCACGCCGGAGCTCTGATTGGCGTACCGGCAGGCCGTCAGTCCCTGTGCCGTGTTTTCAAGCGCCACACGCAAGTACTCCTGACGAGTACCCGGCCGCACCACCGAAAAAGCCGCGCGAGCGTGCAGTCGCAGTGGATCAGCCTCCACCACACCCTGCATTTTGAGCAGCAAGGGGCGCGCGATCAGGCAAAAGGTGACGAACACGGACGTGGGGTTGCCAGGCAAACCCACAAACGCGGTGCTACCGATACTGCCAAATGCCAGCGGCTTGCCCGGCTTGATGGCGAGTTTCCAGAGCTCCAGCCGACCGAGTCGCTCGACCTGCGCCTTGACATGGTCCTCCTCCCCGACTGAAACACCACCTGTGCTAATGACACAGTCGGCACTGGCCGCTGCATCACCCAGTGCCTGCGCCGTTGCTTCCGGAGTATCGGCAACAATTCCACAGTCGACAAACTCCATATTCAACGCGCGCAACAACCCGGCCAGTGTATAGCGGTTGGAGTTGTAAATAGCGCCCTCACGCAGATCATCGCTGCCCGGCTCGGTCAACTCGTCGCCGGTTGACAGTACTGCGACTCGCAGCGGGCGAACAACATTGACCGTGTGGTAACCCACTGAGGCGAGCAATCCCATGTCCTGGGGACGCAGCGCCCGACCGGCAGCCAGAACTGTCTCCCCCGCTGCGATATCCTGCCCGCGCGGGCGGATATTCTGCCCGGCACTGACGCCGCCAGCCACCGACACCCTGCCCGACACCTCGGTACAGTCCTCCTGCATCACGACGGCATCTGCACCATCGGGAATCGGCGCACCGGTGAAAATTCTCGCTGCTGTACCCGGCACCAACGGTGCGCCGACCGCACCGGCGGGAATACGCTGGCTCACCGGCAGGGCCTGCCCGGCCTCGCTCGCGCGCAGCGCATACCCGTCCATAGCGCTGTTGTCCAAAGGGGGAACATCGATAGTGGCAATCACATCCTCGGCCAGCACCAGGCCAAGGGCGTCCAACAGCGGGACAGTGAGGGTTTCTGTGACTGGACGGGCGGCGGCGAGCACCCGCGCCAGCGCCTCATCAATCGGCAGCAGGCTCACTCGCTCGCTTCCCGCACCCCGAGCACGCCAACAAAATTACAGGGGCGATGGCCGCCGTCCAACTGTTCACAGATGATGCCATTCCAGGCAGTTTTACAGGCTCCTGTCGAACCGGGCATGCAAAATATAACGGTATTGTTGGCAAACCCCGCTACCGCGCGGGACTGAATGGTAGACGACCCAATCTCCGTGAAGGATAACGCGCGAAACACCTCGCCAAAGCCGGCGATCTCCTTGTCAAACAGGGGCAGCACTGCCTCGGGGGTCGAATCGCGCCCGGAAAAACCAGTGCCACCGGTGATCAATACGGCATCGACATTGCGGTCGGCAATCCAGCCGGACAGTGTCGCGCGTATCTGGTAGATATCATCTCGCACAATTTGTCGCGCGGCAGTGTGGTGGCCCTGCGCCTGCAGCGCCTGTGCCAGATAGTCGCCGGAGGTGTCATTGCTGCTGGTCCGGGTATCTGACACAGTCAGAACGGCTATCGACAAACTACGGCTGCCGCCGTCTTCCGCACTAGTCATGCTTGGCCTGCTCCTGTTCATAATAGTGTTTCACCAGGTCGCCGATGGCACTGCGCCAGGGAACCTGTCTGATCGCGAAGGTGTTGCGAATCCTGGTGCAGTTCAGTGTCCGCCTCAATGGCGGCAGCCCTTCGGACTCGCGCTCCAGTTGCACCGCCGAGGAGCCGAACTCGGAAAATTGTGACGCCGCCGCCAGCAGAGCCTCCGCAAACTCGTAGTAAGTGGCCGTGTCAGCGCTGCCGTAGTGATAGATTCCCCAGGGTTCAAGGCCCGTGCCGATCTGATCCAACAGGGCCAGAATGACCCGCGCCCCGTCATCAGCAGCCACCGGAGAACCGCGCAGGTTGTTGTCCAGAATCAGGCTATCGCCGTCTCGCATCGGGCCCAGCATCTGGGTAATAAGTGTCGTTCCCTCATAGGAAAAGATGGGGCCAAAGCGCAGGATGAGGTGCCTGTCACAGGCCTCGGCCACGTTCGCCTCTGCCCGCGCCAACAGCTGCCCGACAGTCTCCTCGTTATCGGGCAAATCAGCTTCGACATAGGGACGGTCCAACTGGCCGGAGAACACTCTTGAACTGGAGATATACAGGTAGGCAGTATCGGTTCGCTGACAGCTCTTGGCCACCCATCTACAGCGCTGCAAATCCAGCTCCTGAATCTGCAAACCACCATCACCGGCGGCTTCGATGCGCAAATCCACGACGATATCACTTTTGGCCCTGGAGACACTTTTCTTGGCCTGGCGCTCGCTTTTCCAACGGCAGGCAGACCGGCTCATCGGTACTATCTCATGGCGGCCTTGTAGCGCCTGACGCTGCAACAGCGCCATACCCAGAGGTGTATCAGATCCCAGTATGAGTACGCGCACCCTGCTGTTCCAACCACCTAATCCTGCAGTCCCATCACTTGGCGAACGCCGCTTCAGAATGGGATGTCGTCATCGAAGTTACCGTAGTCGCCCGCGGGCGCTCCACTGCCAACTGATTGCGCGCCACCACCGGACGGGCCAGCCGCACGCGGAGCATTTTGCGCATAGTCATCATGAGACTGCGGGCCACCGCCCTGCCCGGCACCGCGCGAATCCAGCATCTGCATCTCATTGGCCACGATCTCGGTGGAATAACGGTCCACACCTTCCTTATCCTGCCACTTGCGTGTGCGCAGGCTGCCCTCCACGTAGACCTTGGAGCCCTTCTTCAGATACTCGCCAGCGATCTCAGCCAAACGGTTGAAAAACACCACGCGGTGCCACTCGGTCCGCTCCTGCGGCTGCCCGGTCTGCTTGTCTTTCCAGGTCTCGGACGTGGCTATCGAAATATTGGTAATGGCAGCACCGCCCTGGGAATACCGGATCTCCGGATCATTGCCCAGGTTGCCTACCAGGATGACTTTGTTAATGCCCCTTGCGGCCATAAACTTTCCTCATTGATTCTAGAATTTCGATACGGAATTGGAGTTTGACTATAGCAACCCACTCCTGCAATTGCGACAGCATCGCCAGCCATTGTCCATCAATTGGCCCGGAGCGGTGACGCTGCGGCCCGAACGGCGCCTATACCCCCGCCAGCGGACTGGAATTGGCCGTTTTTCCCGGTCCCGGACCGGGAGCCCGCCACACCACCAGCCACCAGGCGGCCGCCAGCGCCAGACACACGCCAATCAGGGTGGTTTCGCCAAGGTGTTGCAACAACCAGCCACCGCCGGCACCGCCGGCAAATGCGCCGAGAAACTGACAAGTGGAGTACACGCCCATCGCGGTACCCTTGCCGTCTGCAGACACCGACTTGCTGAGCAGCGAGGGCAGGGTCGCCTCCAGATAGTTGAAGCCGACAAAGAACAGCCACAACCCAGCGTAGAACAACATCACACTGGAAGTGAAATCCACTGTCGCCAACGCAGCAAAAACAAAAGCTATACCCAGCAGGAACATCTGCTGCAGTCGCCCTCCTCTCTCCGCAACTATCATCAGCGGCACCATCCCGAGCAGCGACAACAGCAACACCGGCAAATACACCATCCAGTGGTGCTCCCGGCCGACACCGTAGGACTGCTCCAACAGCCCTGGAAGCACCAGGAAACTGGCGGTGAGGATAAAATGCAGGACGAACACACCGAAGTCGAGTCGCAGTAGCACCGCATTGCCGAGCACACGGCTTATCAACCCCAGCCTGGTCCCCGTTTCGCTATGCTCTGAGCTGCCCACCGGCGGTGGTGAAGGCACCAGCAGCAACACGATAGCGATGCCGATAAACGCCAGCGCCGTGGTAAACCAGAACACCAGGGGCAGGCCGCCGAACGACGCCACCACGGGGCCCAGCACCAGCGCCACCGCAAACGACAGACCGATACTCATACCCACTGCCGCCATCGCCTTGGTGCGCTGCTCCTCGCGCGTCAGGTCCGCCACCAGCGCCATCACGGTGCTGGCAATCGCACCGGCACCCTGCAGCGTGCGGCCCAGGATAATGCCCCCGATACTGTCCGACATGGCGGCGATCACACTGCCGAGGGCAAACATCAGCAACCCTGCGATAATCACGGGTTTGCGCCCGATCTGGTCCGACAGCCAACCCAGCGGGATCTGCAGCAGCGCCTGGGTAAGGCCATACATACCGAGCGCGAGCCCGATCAGGGCCGGGGTCGAGCCGGGCAGATCGGCTGCATACAGTGCCAGCAGTGGCAGCACCATAAACAGGCCCAGCATCCTGAAGCAGTAAAGCAGCGCCAGCGAACCTACCGAGCGACGCTCCTGCGCTGTCATGGGGTTTTCAGTTATCACAAAGGGTTATGTCACCGGAAAGTCGCAGAAAAAACAGCGTGGAATGGTACCAGTTCCGGCACGGTGGGGACACTACACAGGCCCAATGGATGAAATAAAAGCACGGACTCTGCCACGCGAGCGACTAAAGGCATATACTGTTTGGTTTCGGTTTTAACGCCGCACCAGAGGCATTATGGACACCATCCAAGTACGCGGGGCACGCACCCACAACCTTAAGAACATTGATCTCGACATCCCCCGAGACAGGCTGGTTGTCATCACCGGCCTGTCCGGTTCCGGCAAGTCCTCACTCGCGTTTGATACGCTCTACGCCGAGGGACAACGCCGTTATGTAGAGTCCCTGTCTACCTATGCCCGGCAGTTTCTCTCGCTGATGGAGAAGCCCGATATGGATCATATCGAGGGGTTGTCACCAGCCATCTCCATCGAACAAAAATCGACCTCGCACAACCCCAGGTCCACCGTCGGCACCATCACCGAGATCTACGACTACCTGCGTCTGCTGTACGCGCGGGTGGGCGAGCCCCGCTGTCCGGAACACGGCCTGAATTTGCAGGCCCAGACCGTCAGCCAGATGGTGGATGCGGTACTGGCCCTGCCTGAGGATACAAAGCTGATGCTCCTGGCGCCCGTGGTGCGCGACCGGAAAGGGGAGCACCTGCATGTGCTGGAAGAACTGAGAGCCAGCGGTTTTGTGCGTGCGCGTATCGATGGCATCGTCACGGATCTCGACGATGCACCACTGCTGGACAAGAAAAAGAAACACCGTATCGAGGTTGTGGTCGACCGCTTCAAGGTGCGCGACGATCTCGGCATCCGCCTGGCCGAGTCCTTTGAAACCGCCCTGTCGCTCACCGACGGCCTGGCCTCCATCAGCTACATGGACAAGAACGCCGGTGACATGAGTTTCTCGGCCCGCTTTGCGTGCCCGGAGTGCGGCCACAGTATCGACGAACTGGAACCGAGGATGTTTTCCTTCAACAATCCGGCGGGGGCCTGCAGTGGCTGCGACGGTCTTGGCGTTAAGCAGTATTTTGACGAGGACCGACTGGTGCTATTCCCCGAATCGAGCCTGGCGGAGGGGGCCATCAGGGGCTGGGATCGGCGCAATGTGTATTACTTCCACATGCTGAATTCACTGGCCGAGCACTACGGCTTCGACATCGATACGCCGTTCAACCAGTTGAGCAAGAAACACCGGCAAATCATTCTGCACGGCAGCGGCAAACAGGAGATCGCCTTTTCCTATATCAATGACCGTGGAGATGTCTTCAAGCGAACGCATGCATTCGAGGGCATTCTACCCAACATGGAGCGCCGCTATCGCGACACGGAGTCGCAGTCGGTGCGCGAGGACCTGTCCCGGTTTTTGGCCACCCAGCCCTGCCCGGATTGCGATGGCACGCGATTGCGACGCGATGCGCGCCATGTCTTTATCGACGATTACGATCTCCCCAGCATCACCGCCATGCCGGTGGGTGATGCGGAAGTCTACTTCAACAAATTAAAACTCAAGGGCCGACAGGGCGAAATCGCCAGCAAGATCCTCAAGGAGTTGCGCGCACGCTACCGCTTTCTGGTAGATGTGGGTCTGAACTATCTCTCCCTGAATCGCAGCGCCGAGACACTGTCGGGCGGCGAGGCGCAGCGTATCCGACTGGCATCGCAGATCGGCGCGGGGCTCGTCGGCGTGATGTATATCCTCGACGAGCCCTCTATCGGCCTGCACCAGCGCGACAACGAGCGCTTGCTGGCGACGCTTACCCACCTCAGGGACCTGGGCAATACGGTGCTGGTAGTGGAGCACGATGAGGACGCTATCCGCAGTGCCGACCACATTATCGATATAGGCCCGGGGGCCGGTGTCCACGGCGGGCAAGTTGTGGCATCAGGCTCGCTGCAGGACATCCTGGACAGCGAGCACTCACTTACCGGGGATTATCTCTCCGGCAGGCGTTCAATCGCGATTCCCGCGAAACGCACAGCGCCCGACGCAAAGCAGCAACTCGTACTGAAAGGGGCCGCCGGCAATAACCTGCAGTCGGTGAACCTGGAAATCCCGCTGGGTCTGCTAACGTGCATTACAGGAGTCTCCGGTTCGGGAAAATCATCCCTGATCAACGGTACGCTCTACCCTATCGCCGCCACAGAGCTCAACGGTGCGACCACGCTAACGCCTGCACCGTTCGCATCGATCGCGGGCATGGAGCTTATCGACAAGTGTATCGATATCGACCAGAGCCCCATCGGCCGCACACCGCGCTCCAATCCCGCCACCTATACCGGGATATTTACGCCTGTTCGAGAACTGTTCGCGGGCACCCAGGAGGCGAGGTCGAGAGGGTATAAACCCGGCCGATTCAGTTTCAATGTCAAGGGAGGGCGCTGCGAGGCGTGCCAGGGCGACGGCGTAACCAAGGTGGAGATGCACTTCCTGCCCGACATCTATGTACCCTGCGATATCTGTAAGGGCAAGCGCTACAACCGCGAGACACTGGAGGTGCGCTACAAGGGCAAGAATATTCACGAGGTGCTGGATATGACTGTGGAAGACGCGCTGCCGTTCTTTGAGCCCGTGACCGCAATCGCCCGCAAACTGCAGACGCTGGTCGACGTCGGGCTGTCATATATTCGGCTCGGACAGGCCGCCACCACGCTGTCCGGTGGCGAGGCACAGCGCGTCAAACTGTCACGCGAGCTGTCCAAACGCGACACCGGTAAAACGCTGTACATACTCGACGAACCCACAACGGGGCTGCACTTTGAGGATATCAAGCAACTGCTGGAAGTCCTGCACCGCCTGCGCGATCACGGCAACACCGTGGTTATCATCGAGCACAACCTGGATGTCATCAAGACAGCGGACTGGATTGTGGATCTGGGTCCAGAGGGGGGCAGCGGTGGAGGCAGGATTATCGCCACCGGCACACCGGAGGCCGTGGCGAAAACCAGGGGCTCATACACGGGTCAGTTTTTGGCGCCGATACTGAAAAAGCGCGGCCGGTCAAAGGCGGCGTAGGCGAGGACAATCGAGAGTAATGAGGGGGTCCTGAACGAAAAAGCCCCCGGCGATACCGGAGGCTTCAGAGCGGGCCGCTTGTCGCGGTGCGATCAATCCTCGTCGTCTTCTGTCTCGGGCTGCGGACGATCGACAAGTTCTACATAGGCCATGGGAGCCTTGTCACCGGTACGAAAACCGCACTTGAGAATACGGATATAACCACCGGGACGCTCCTGATAGCGCGGCCCCAATTCATTGAACAGCTTGCCGACGGCAGCCGCATCACGGGTGCGGTCAAACGCGAGACGGCGGTTCGCGACGCTGTCTTTCTTGGCCAGGGTAATCAACGGCTCAGCATAGCTGCGCAGTTCCTTGGCCTTGGGCAAGGTTGTCTTGATCAGCTCGTGCTCCACCAGAGAGACAGCCATATTGCGAAACATAGCCTTACGGTGTGAGCTGTTGCGATTCAGTTGACGTCCACTGTGACGATGACGCATGTTTGCTTTCCTATTCTACTGTGCTATCGCAGCACTGCTATCTGTTGACCGGGGTTGCTTAAGCGTTCAAAACCCGATCGTCGTTTTTCAGGCTGGCTGGTGGCCAGTTGTCCAGGCGCATACCCAGGGACAAACCGCGGGACGCCAGAACATCCTTGATTTCGGTGAGTGACTTCTTGCCCAGGTTCGGGGTTTTCAGTAACTCGACTTCGGTGCGTTGCACCAGATCGCCAATATAGTAAATGTTCTCCGCCTTGAGGCAATTCGCGGAGCGTACGGTCAGTTCCAGATCATCCACCGGGCGCAGCAGGATCGGGTCGACCTCGTCCTCTTCCACCACAGACTCGGACTCGGACTCGGACTCGAGATCGACAAACACCGCCAGCTGTTGCTGCAGGATAGTCGCTGCGCGGCGAATCGCCTCCTCCGGATCAATGGTACCGTTGGTTTCAAGATCCAGCACCAGCTTGTCGAGGTCAGTACGCTGCTCAACACGAGCCGCTTCCACAACATAGGAGACGCGGTAGACCGGAGAAAAGGACGCATCCAGTTGCAGGCGCCCGATGGACCGGGTTTCGTCATCCGGGCTGATACGGGAATCTGCCGGCGAGTAACCGCGACCCAGCGCGACCGTCAGACGCATATTGATTTCAGCGCCTTCATTCAAATGACAGATAACATGATCGGGGTTGCGAATCTCGATATCGTGATCGACCTGGATGTCACCCGCTGTCACCAGACCGGGGCCCTTTTTGCTCAGGGTCACTTCAGCTTCTTCCTTGCCGCTCATCACCAGGGCAACACCCTTCAGGTTCAGCAGGATTTCAATGACATCTTCCTGCACACCCTCAATGGCGCTGTACTCATGAAGCACGCCATCGATCTCGGCTTCTGTAATGGCACAACCAGGCATTGAAGACAGCAGGATACGGCGAAGCGCATTACCCAGGGTGTGGCCGAAACCACGCTCGAGAGGCTCCAGAGTGACCTGGGAGCGCGTGCTGTTCTTCTCATCAACATTGATTACACGGGGCGTTAAAAATTCGTTAACTGCACTCTGCATTTGGGCACCTGTCTTGTAGGTTGGTCCTTCAGTGGATTACTTGGAGTAAAGCTCGACGATCAAATTCTCATTGATCTCCGAGGACAACTCCTGACGATCCGGAACTGTCTTGAATACTCCTTCCAGCTTCTCGCTGTTGACGTCTAACCACTCTGAGTCACCGCGGTGGGAAGCCAGCGCCAGTGCCGACTGCACACGGAGCTGCTTCTTGGCTCTCTCACGCAGGGAGATGACATCGCCTGCCTTCACCTGGTATGAGGGGATATTAACAACTGCGCCATTTACCAAAATCGACTTGTGGGAAACCAGCTGGCGAGCTTCAGCGCGTGTAGAGCCAAACCCAATGCGGTAAACCACGTTATCAAGCCGGCTCTCCAGAAGTTGCAGGAGGTTCTCACCGGTGGCTCCCTTCAGACGAGCAGCCTCTTTGTAGTAATTCCGGAACTGCTTCTCCAATACACCGTAGATGCGACGCACTTTCTGCTTTTCACGCAACTGCACACCGTAGTCTGAAAGACGACCGCGACGAGCGCCATGCTGTCCGGGAATTGTCTCTACCTTGCACTTGCTTTCCAGCGAGCGAACCCCGCTTTTCAGGAACAGGTCTGTTCCTTCACGACGGGAGAGTTTGCACTTGGGTCCAATATATCGAGCCATGTCAATTCTATCCTGTGAGCGTTATACGCGACGTTTCTTGGGTGGACGACAGCCGTTGTGTGGAATCGGCGTAACGTCAGTAATATTGCTGATCTTGTAACCGCAGGAGTTCAGGGCACGCACGGCTGATTCACGGCCAGGTCCCGGCCCCTTTACCTGCACATCAAGGTTTTTCAACCCGTATTCCTTGGCCGCTTCACCCGCGCGCTCTGCTGCTACCTGTGCAGCGAAAGGTGTGCTTTTACGCGAACCACGAAAGCCGGAACCACCTGAGGTGGCCCAGCTCAGGGTATTGCCCTGGCGATCTGTGATCGTGATGATGGTGTTATTGAAAGAGGCATGAATATGCGCAATACCATCGACAACAGTCTTGGTAATTTTCTTTCGAGTGCTCTTTGCACCTGGCTTGGCCATACTTGATTTCCTGGTTTAATATCAACACTGCACTCGGGTGCAGCTACACTAAAAAGGACTCGCTGAATCCTATGATTACTTGCGAATCGGCTTGCGCGGCCCCTTGCGGGTACGAGCATTGGTCTTTGTTCTCTGTCCGCGCAAAGGCAGGCCCCGGCGATGGCGCAGGCCGCGGTTACAGCCCAGGTCCATCAATCGCTTGATATTCATGGAGAGTTCACGACGCAGGTCGCCCTCTACCATCATCTCGCCCACTTTGCTTCGAAGAGCATCCATTTCCTGCTCAGTCAGTTCACTGATCTTGACAGTTTCGGCAACGCCGGTATCTGCGCAAAGGCGACGGGCCTGACTACGACCGACACCATAAATGTATGTCAATGAGATAACAGTATGCTTGTTATCTGGTATGTTGACGCCGGCAATACGAGCCATTCAACTCTCTCCAATCATGTGTCGTCGCTAAAAGCTACAACCTTGTTCAAACCCTGTATGTCGACCCTGTCGCGCATTGAGGCGTATGCAAAAGGCGCAGCAGTCTAGCGACATCGTTAGTAAAAATCAACCGTTAACGGCTGACCTCAGCCTTGACGCTGCTTGTGCCGCGGATCGGTATTACAGATCACCCGGACCACACCCTTGCGACGAACTACTTTGCAGTTTCTGCAAATTTTCTTTACTGATGCACGTACTTTCATTACACCTACTCCTACTTGGAGACGCCGGGCCGAATTATCGGACTCGACCGGCTCCACCATAATTCTTTAAATTTGCCTTTTTCATCACCGAGTCATACTGGTGCGACATCAGATGGCTCTGTACCTGAGCCATGAAATCCATCACAACAACCACCACAATCAGCAATGATGTACCGCCCAAATAAAAGGGCACGTTCCACATAACTACCAAAAACTGGGGTAGCAAGCAGACAAGCGCGATATACGCGGCTCCGAACACCGTCAAGCGGGTCAGGACGCCATCGATGTAATCGGCAGTTTTCTCACCCGGACGTATACCAGGTACAAATGCACCCGAACGTTTCAGGTTGTCAGCTACCTCCGCGGGGTTAAACATCAACGCCGTATAGAAGAAGCAGAAAAAGACTACAAATACGGTGAACAACAAAATGTTCAAAGGCTGTCCCGGACCAATCGCAACCGCGAGGTCCTGCAGCCAATCTGCTGAACCGCTCGAGCCAAACCACTGCGCTATCGAGGCCGGGAACAACAGGATACTACTGGCAAAAATGGCCGGGATGACGCCCGACATATTCACTTTCAATGGCAGGTGCGAGCTCTGCGCCTGATACATCTTGCGACCCTGCTGGCGCTTGGCGTAATTCACGGTAATCCGTCTCTGGCCACGCTCGATGAACACGATCATCGCAATCACAGCAATTGCCAGTGTCAATATAAAGAGCAGGATCAGGATGTTGAGTTCACCCTGCCTCGCCTGCTCCAGCGACTGGCCGATTGCCGAGGGCAGACCAGCAACAATACCGGCAAAAATCAGCAGCGATATGCCGTTGCCCACACCTCTTTCGGTAATCTGCTCGCCGAGCCACATCATAAACACAGCGCCCGTCACCAGTGATGTGATGGCAATCACGTAGAACACGATGGAGGTGTCATAAGACATCCCCTGGTTTGCCATACCCACTGTCATCCCAGTGGCCTGCACGATCGCGAGAACGACAGTCAGATAACGCGTGTACTGACTGATCTTGCGCCGACCCGACTCACCTTCTTTCTTCAATGCTTCCAACTGCGGTGTTACCGCCGACATCAACTGCATGATAATGGACGCAGAAATGTACGGCATGATGCCAAGAGCCAGGATACTCATCCTTTCCAGTGCACCACCGGAGAACATGTTTGCCAACCCCAGAATGGTTCCCTGGTTCTGGTTGAACAGCGCGGCCAATTGATCGGGATCAATTCCCGGGACCGGTATATGTGTGCCAATCCGATAAACAAGAATGGCCAGCAATACAAAACGAAGGCGTGAGAAAAGTTCGCTCAGGCCTGCTTTGTTAACTGTGGGCGGCTGTCCGATTGCCATCTAGTCCTCTACTTTCCCGCCAGCTTGCTCAATCGCTTCGCGTGCACCCTTGGTGACGGCGAGACCCTTGAGGGTCACTGCTTTCTTCAGTTCACCGGACAGGAACACACGTGCGCGCAACACATTCTCTTTAACCAGATCCGCGCTTTTCAGTGCCGCCAGATCAATAGTGTCACCGTCCACAGCATTCAATTCACTGAGTCGGATCTGCGCAGTGGTACGAGCGATACGTGAGGTAAAGCCGTATTTGGGCAGACGCTTTTGCAAAGGCATCTGACCGCCTTCGAACCCGGGCCGAACACTGCCGCCCGAACGCGCCTTCTGCCCCTTGTGGCCGCGGCCGGCAGTTTTACCGTAACCGCTACCAATGCCACGTCCTACGCGTTTGGCATCCTTTCTGGCACCCGGCGCGGAACTCAGACCATTGAGTCGCATAACATCAGACATAAATTACTCCTCTACCCTGACCAGGTAGTGCACTCGGTTGATCATGCCTCTAACCGAGGGTGTATCCTCAACCTCTACCGTGTGTCCAATGCGACGCAAACCCAACCCCGCTACACACGCCCTGTGATTTTTCAGGCGACCGTAGGTACTCTTGACCTGGGTAACCTTGATAAATGCTTTAGCCATGACAAGCCAACCTAATAGTTAATTCAGAATTTCTTCAACGGTCTTGCCGCGCTTGGCAGCAATGGCGTCGGGTGATGACATATCACGAAGACCATTGAATGTAGCTCTCACCACATTGACAGGGTTCGTCGAGCCGTAGCACTTGGCGAGTACGTTGTGTACCCCGGCAATCTCCAGCACCGCACGCATGGCGCCACCGGCAATCACACCAGTACCTTCGGAAGCAGGCTGCATATATACCTTGGACGCACCGTGTGCAGACTTAACGGCATATTGGATAGTGCCATTGTTCAGCTCAACATTGATCATGTTGCGACGCGCGGCCTCCATGGCCTTTTGAATTGCAACAGGAACCTCGCGGGCTTTACCACGGCCAAAGCCCACTTTCCCTTTACCGTCACCAACCACCGTCAGGGCGGTAAAACTGAAAATCCGGCCACCCTTGACCACTTTGGCCACACGGTTAACCTGGACCAGCTTCTCCTGGAGGTCACCTTCTGTCTGTTGCTTTTTCTGATCGTTAAAAGCCATATCTACACCCTAGAATTCCAGTCCAGTCTCACGAGCGGCATCAGCCAAAGCCTTGACTCGCCCGTGGTACTTATATCCGCCACGGTCAAAGGCTACCTTTTCGATACCCGCTTCTTTAGCTCGCTTGGCCACCAACTGACCAACGGCAGCCGCCGCAGCAATATTACCGGTCGCACTACTGCGCAAATCGGAATCAAGAGTAGAGGCACTCGCGAGAACCTTGTCTCCTGCGGGGGCGATAATCTGAGCATATATATGCCTGGGAGTTCGGTGCACACTCAGGCGGTTCATTCCCAGACCACGTATTCGGGTACGAGCACGTCGAGCGCGGCGTAACCGTGAATCATTCTTTGCACTCATCTCACTTACCTACTTTTTCTTGGCTTCTTTACGACGGACATGCTCATCTGCATAGCGTATGCCCTTACCTTTGTACGGCTCTGGCGGACGGAAACTGCGAAGTTCCGCCGCGGCCTGGCCTACCGCGTGCTTGTCTATACCTGACAACACAACTTCGGTCGGGCTGGGGCTCTCCGCCGAAACACCAGCAGGCAACTTGTAATCGACCGGATGCGACAAGCCCACAGACAGGTTGACCACATCACCAGTGACTTTGGCACGATAACCGACGCCGTTCAGCACCAGCTTCCTTTCCCAGCCTTCGCTAACGCCTTTTACCATATTGCTCACCAGCGCACGGGTAGTACCGGCTAAGGAGCCCATCCTGGCGCTGCTGTAGGAAAAGCTCAGGACATTGTCGTCCTGGCTAAACTCAACACCTTCAGTCAGTGAAAGCGCCAGGGTTCCCTTGCCGCCTTTTACTGTGAGGTCGCTACCATTGAGCTTTACCTCTACACCTTTGGGCAGCTGAATTGGATCTTTTGCGACTCTAGACATTTCGAAATACTCTTTAAATCAAAGCGGGTTTTAGTAAACAGTGCAGAGCACTTCGCCACCGATACCTGCCGCACGGGCAGCGCGATCGGACATCACACCTTGGGAGGTAGAAATAATTGCCACACCCAGACCAGCCCGAACCGAAGGAAGCTCGCTACTGCCACTGTACTTGCGCAGTCCAGGGCGGCTAGCCCGATCTATCTCGGCGATAACCGGCTTGCCAAGGTAGTATTTCAGGTCGATGGCCAGACGAGGCTTGCCATCGTCATTGGTCGCATTAAAGCTTTCAACATACCCCTCTTCTTTCAATACCTGAGCTACAGCTACCTTCAGCTTGGAACCAGGCATTTCAACTCGAGTCTTGCCGGCCATCTGTGCGTTGCGAATGCGGGTCAGCATATCTGACAGCGGATCTTGCATACTCATAATCTATTCATCTCCGTAGAAAATCTCGCCAGCTACCAGCTTGACTTGACCAGACCGGGCACGTCGCCGCGCATCGCAGCTTCACGTAATTTGTTTCGGCAAAGGCCAAATTTTCGGTACACACCGTGAGGGCGCCCCGTAATCTGGCAACGACGACGCTGGCGAACCGGGCTAGCGTCTCTAGGCAGCTTCTGCAGTTTGATCTGCGCTTCCCATTTATCATCATCAGAGGCCTGGACATCGACCAAAATCGCTTTTAATGCTGCGCGCTTGCCTGAGTATTTAGCAGCAATCTGTGTGCGCTTCTTCTCGCGCGCAATCATTGATTTCTTCGCCATGTATAAAGCCTCTTAATCCTTCAGTGGGAAGTTAAAGGCGCGCAGCAGTGCACGACCTTCATCGTCCGTACGGGCAGAAGTGGTAATGGTGATATCCAAACCGCGCAACGCGTCCACTTTGTCGTATTCAATTTCCGGGAAAATAATTTGTTCCGTCACACCCATCGCAAAGTTACCACGACCGTCAAAAGACTTGGGGCTGACGCCGCGGAAATCCCGGATGCGGGGGATAGCAACGCCAATCAAACGCTCCAGGAATTCATACATACGATCGGAGCGAAGGGTAACTTTACAACCAATAGGCCAGCCGTCACGAACCTTGAAGCCGGCAATAGACTTGCGCGCTTTGGTTACCACTGCTTTCTGACCAGCGATCTTTTCCATATCTGCGACGGCGTTTTCCAACACTTTCTTGTCGCCCAAGGCTTCACCAACGCCCATATTCAGCGTTATTTTGGTGACGCGAGGAACTTCCATCACATTCGCCAGACCGAGTTGCTCTTTCAGTTGAGGAACAATCTCGTTCTTGTATTTGTCTTTCAACGTTGCCATGTCTTCTACCTGTTGACTAGTTCAGCCACTGTGGACCTAGGAGTCAATCTCCTCGCCACTGGATTTGAAAATTCGAACCTTACGCTCGCCATCTATTTTAAAGCCGACACGATCAGCTTTGTTGGTGCTGGGGTTGAAGATCGCCACATTGGAAATCTGTATGGGGCTCTCATTCTCGAGAATACCGCCAGCGACGCCCGCCTGGGGATTTGCCTTGGTATGTTTCTTCACCACGTTGATACCGGCAACAAGCACTCGATTGTTGTCCAATACCTTACGCACCTTACCCCGCTTACCTTTGTCTTTGCCGGCCAGGATAATTACTTCGTCTTCGCTTCTGATCTTAAACATTACTCTACCTATCCCTATCCGGTGGACTAAATAACTTCCGGGGCCAAGGAAATGATCTTCATGAACTTCTCGCCACGCAGTTCCCGAGTCACGGGCCCGAAAATACGGGTGCCCAACGGGGCTTCCTGAGCGTTCAGAAGAACAGCTGCATTATCATCAAATTTAATCAACGAACCATCCGGGCGACGAACACCTTTGCGCGTACGAACCACAACGGCTGTCATCACCTGGCCTTTCTTAACCTTGCCGCGAGGACTGGCTTCCTTTACGGTGACTTTTATCAAGTCGCCAACTCGCGCGTATCGACGCTTGGAGCCACCCAGGACCTTAATGCACATCACTCGACGAGCACCGCTGTTATCAGCGACTTCCAAATACGACTGTGTCTGAATCATCTCTTACTCCCACTTGCGGCCAAGCCGCTAACCCCTAACTGCTGAACTCTCGATCAGACCTGAGTGGCTACCGTTACTACTTCCAACAATTTCCAGGTTTTACTCTTGGAAATAGGGCGCGTTTCGGCAACAGTCACTGTATCCCCAATGCCACACTGATTGCTCTCGTCATGGGCATGAACTTTCGAAGAACGAGTGATGTACTTGCCGTATACAGGATGCTTCTCCCGACGCTCGATCAATACAGTAATCGTCTTATCCATCTTGTTGCTTACAACCCTACCGGTTGCAACTCTTGTACGCTTTTCTGCACCTGACATGATCAATTACCCGCCTTTTCAGTGAGTATAGTTTTGACTCGAGCTATATCGCGCTGGTTAAGCTGCAGCAGGTGTGTTTGCCCCAACTGGCCAGTCGTTCTCTGCATACGCAACTTGAACTGCTCTTCGCGCAGGTTTAGAAGCTCTTTGGTCAATTCTTCAGATGACTTTGCACGTAGCTCACTTGCTTTCATTACATCACCGTCCGTTTAACAAATTGAGTAGCAATAGGAATCTTCGCGGCAGCCAGTGCAAATGCCTCGCGTGCCAGCTCCTCAGAAACACCCTGCAGTTCATACAGCATTTTGCCGGGCTTGATCTGGGCGACCCAATACTCAACGTTACCTTTACCTTTACCCTGGCGCACTTCCAGCGGCTTGCCTGTAATGGGCTTGTCGGGAAATACACGAATCCAGATTTTTCCACCGCGCTTGATGTGACGCGTCATGGCTCGACGAGCCGCTTCAATCTGACGCGCGGTGAGGCGACCACGACCTGCGGCTTTCAAACCGTACTCGCCGAAGCTCACTTTGCTGCCACGATTAGCCAGACCGCGATTGCGGCCCTTCATCATCTTGCGAAATTTTGTACGCTTTGGTTGTAACATCTGCGTAACCCTTAATTAGTTGCTGTCTTCTTGGCGGCGTCTTCCTGGCCTTCATTGCCAATGACTTCGCCTTTAAATATCCAAACCTTCACGCCGAGTATGCCGTAGGTAGTCGCCGCCTCGTAGGTCGCATAATCGATGTCAGCCCGCAGCGTGTGCAATGGCACCCGCCCCTCGCGATACCACTCGGTGCGCGCGATCTCGGCACCGCCCAGGCGCCCACCGATCTGAACCTTGATACCTTCGGCACCCTGGCGCATGGCGTTTTGTACCACTCGCTTCATCGCACGACGAAACATAACCCTGCGCTCCAACTGCTGCGCGACATTCTGCGCAACCAACCTGGCATCCAGATCCGGCTTGCGAATTTCCTCGATGTTGATGTGCACAGGCACACCCATCTTCTGGGTCAGATCCTTACGCAACTTGTCGACATCTTCGCCCTTCTTACCAATCACGATACCCGGACGGGCGGTGTGTATGGTAATACGCGCTGTCTGTGCAGGTCGCTCGATCACTACACGACTCACCGAGGCGTGATCCAGCGTTTTCTCAATGTAAGCTCGCGCTTCCAAATCAGTAATCAGCTGCTTCGCGTAGTTCTTGTCGGCATACCAGATTGAGGTATGGTCTTTGACAATACCCAGGCGGATGCCGGTTGGATGTACTTTCTGACCCATTTAGTCTTCTCCTAAACTCAGCGGTCGCTGTCTGCAACTTTTATAGTGATATGGCAGCTGCGCTTCAAAATGCGATCCGCACGGCCTTTGGCTCGCGGTCGCAGGCGCTTCATAGTCATACCTTCGTCTACAAAAATGCTGGACACCTTTAACTCGTCGACATCCGCACCTTCATTGTTCTCGGCGTTGGCGATCGCCGAGTCGAGCAATTTCTTGACAATGTGGGCGGCCTTCTTGCTGCTGAACTCCAACAGCCCGAGAGCTTCTTCAACACGCAATCCCCGCACCTGATCCGCAACCAGGCGAACCTTTTGTGGGGAAATCTGTGCGCCTTTCAATTTTGCTGCTACTTCCATTTCCTAAACCTCGCTACAGATTAGCGCTTAACGCCGGGCAGCCTTGTCCACAATGTGGCCTCGGAAGGTGCGTGTTGCCGCGAACTCTCCAAGTTTGTGTCCGACCATATCTTCACTGATGATAACTGGCACGTGCTGGCGACCGTTGTGAACGGCGATAGTCAGGCCAACCATATCAGGCGAAATCATAGAGCGACGTGACCAGGTCTTGATCGGTCGGCGGTCGCTACTCTCTACAGCAGCTTCAACTTTCTTCATCAGGTGAAGGTCGATAAATGGACCTTTCTTCAGTGAACGCGGCACAATGTATTCCTCTAGTCTCTAGTCTCTAACGACCGGTCTTATTTCTTACCACGACGGCGAATAATCAAACTGTCGGTACGCTTGTTCTTACGTGTCTTATAACCCTTGGCAGGAGTACCCCAGGGGCTGACCGGGTGACGACCACCAGAGGTGCGCCCTTCACCACCACCGTGTGGGTGATCAACCGGGTTCATCGCCACACCGCGAACCGTGGGCCGGACACCACGCCAGCGAACAGCGCCTGCCTTACCTAATTTGCGCAGGTTGTGCTCAGAGTTGGACACTTCGCCCAGCGTTGCACGACAATCGGCCAACACTTTACGCATCTCACCGGATCGCAGACGCAAGGTGGCGTACTGGCCCTCGCGTGCAACAAGCTGCACAGAGGCCCCGGCGGAACGCGCAATTTGCGCACCTTTGCCAGGCTTCAATTCAATGCAGTGAATCACGGAACCGACAGGTATATTGCGCAGCGGCAGACAGTTGCCCGCCTTGATCGGCGCCGCAGAACCCGACTGCAAAACCTCGCCAGCCTTTACACCCTTTGGCGCTATGATATAGCGACGCTCACCATCGGCGAACAACAACAGCGCGATGTGTGCGGTGCGGTTGGGGTCATACTCAAGGCGCTCCACCTTGGCGGGAACCGCATCCTTGTTACGCTTGAAATCAATAATGCGATAGTGCTGCTTGTGGCCACCGCCAATGTGACGCGTGGTGATGCGCCCATTGTTGTTACGACCACCATTCCTGGTTTGATTCTCCAGCAACGGGGCGTACGGGCCACCTTTGTGCAAATCGTCACTGACCACCCGGACTACATGGCGACGACCCGGGGAAGTGGGCTTACTCTTTAAAACTGCCATTTCGCTCCTGCTCCTTAATCCGCCACGGCAAAGTCGATGTCATGACCCTGCTCCAGTCTCACGTATGCTTTCTTCCAGGTCGATTTCGTGCTGAAGCCAAACTTGTTGCGCTTCACCTTTCCCTTGACTCGCAGGGTATTCACGTCACTGACCTTAACCTTGAACAACTGCTCGACAGATTTTTTAATCTCTGCTTTGGAGGCATCGATCGCCACCTTGAACACATACTGGTTGCTTGAATCGGCCACAATGGCAGCCTTCTCGGAAGCATGCGGACCTACCAGCACTTGGAAAACGCGCTCCTGGTTCATCCCAGCATCTCCTCTATTTTCTTCACAGCGTCAACCGTGACCATAACCTTGTCGTGGCCAATCAGACTGAGCGGATCAATACCATCGACATCGCGCACGTCCACCTTGTGCAGGTTGCGGGCCGCCAGATACAGGTTCTCACCTACTTCTGTGGACACGATCAGCACGTTATCGAGACCAAACTCTCCAAGCTGCTTCACCAGAAGCTTGGTTTTTGGCGCCTCCAGATCCATGCTCTCAACAACCAACAGACGATCCTGGCGCGCCAGCTCCGACATAATCGACTGCATGGCTGCACGGTACATCTTGCGGTTCACTTTCTGGGAGTGATCCTGAGGCTGTGCCGCGAACGTCACACCACCACTGCGCCAGATGGGCGACCGCGTGGTACCTGCGCGAGCGCGGCCGGTACCTTTTTGACGCCAGGGCTTCTTGCCCCCACCACTGACAGCTGCGCGATTTTTCTGCGCCCGAGTCCCCTGCCGAGCACCCGCCAGATAGGCAGTTACCACCTGGTGAACCAGGTCCTCATTGTACTCACGTGCGAAAGCAACATCAGAAACAGACACTGTGCCCGCCTCGCTGCTACCCGGCTTAACAACACTTAATTCCACGTTAGAGACCCCCTAACCTTATGCTTTGACCGCGGGACGGACAATCACGTCTCCGCCGGGTGCCCCAGGTACGGCCCCCTTGATAAGCAATAAATTCCGCTCGGCGTCTACCCGAACAATCTCCAGCCCCTGGGTGGTCACATTCGCAGCCCCCATATGACCGGACATCTTCTTGCCCTTCCATACCCGTCCGGGCGTCTGGTTCTGACCAATGGAACCGGGCGCGCGATGCGAGAGCGAGTTACCGTGCGTGGCATCCTGCATCGAGAAGTTCCAGCGCTTTATCACACCCTGGAAACCCTTACCTTTGGACTTGCCTGCCACATCAACCTTTTGGCCGACAGTGAAACGCTCGACGGTAAGCTCGGAACCCACTGCGGGCGCCTCATCTGCATCCTCCAGACGAAACTCCCACAAGCCCCTGCCCG
>TARA_R110002073_G_scaffold79310_11_pt1 | contig 25616 bp, 25 predicted proteins | sample TARA_R110002073 | Tara Oceans TARA_R110002073 (sample SAMEA4397174) | marine metagenome | biome: Polar Biome; feature: [DCM] deep chlorophyll maximum layer (ENVO:01000326); material: water (ENVO:00002006), including particulate matter (ENVO:01000060) such as... | depth 40 m | reverse complement strand
GGCACAATCAGTACCAGCAGCCTGCGCATGGTGCTGAATGTCATGACTGGTTACTCCGGCGCCCCGGTCGATGAAGCCACCGTGGCTGACCAATTCCAGGTGCCGGCGGGCTTCAGCGTCAGCCTGTTCGCGGCCGACCTGCCACGCGCGCGCTTTCTGCGCTTTACCCCGGCGGGCGATCTGCTCGTCAGCCGGCCCCATGAGGGCGATATTCTGCTGCTGCGTGCGGACGCCGACAGAGATGGGCGCAGCGATGGCCGCGAGGTGTTGCTGGCCGATCTGCGGCGTCCGCTGGGCATCGATCTGCATGCGGGCTGGCTGTATGTTGCCGAATCGAATCGTATAGGCCGCGTACCCTTTGATGCTCAACGGCGCCGGATTAGCGGCAGCTATGAACCGGTGGTCGAGGGGTTGAGCGACGACGGCAATCACTGGAGTAAAACGCTGCGCTTCGGGCCCGACGGGTCGCTCTACCTCGCGCAGGGCTCTACCTGCAACGTGTGCATCGAGGACGATCCTCGACGCGCCACGATGATGCGCTTCGACGCCGACGGTACCGGCGGCGAGATTATTGCCACCGGCCTGCGCAACAGCGTGGGCTTCGACTGGGCGCCCTGGAACGGCGCTCTCTACGCGACAGACAACGGCCGCGACATGCTCGGCGACAACTTCCCGCCCTGTGAGCTGAACCGCATTGAAGCAGGTGGTTTCTATGGCTGGCCGTATTACAACGGCGCCAATCTGCCGGATCCGGATATGCGCGCAGACCCGAAGGCGGGCGAGCGACAGCCGCTACCCCCGGTGCATGGCTTTCGCGCACACAACGCCCCTCTGGGCATCACCTTCATCGACGGTTCCCGATTGCCCGAGCGATTCCAGCGCAGCGCGCTGGTGGCCTTGCACGGGTCCTGGAACCGCAGCGAACCGGACGGTTACAAGGTCGTTTCACTGCACTGGAGTGATGCCGGTATCGAGGAACGCGATTTCCTCTGGGGACTCAACGTGAATGGAAAAATCCACGGACGCCCGGTCGACGTGGCGCAGGGTCCCGACGGTGCCTTCTACGTTTCGGATGATTACGCGGGGGCCATCTACCGCATCGCTTACGGTGCAGAAGAAGCGGCCCGCGCGAGGCCAATGCCAGCCCCCGACACTTCGCGCCTCGACGCTGAACCGCCCGCATGGCTGGAGCAGGCCGACCTGCCGGCACTCGCGAAACGCGGCAGAGTCCTGTACGCAAAACACGGCTGTGCCGCCTGTCACGAACAGGGCGACAATGCCAAACGCCTCGACGATCTCGATCAGCGACTGGGCTATCGCGCGGTGATTGATGCGCTCGAAGCACCGCAATCTCCCATGCCGGTGTACCCGTTTTCGCGGGAAGAACAGCGCGCCCTGGCGGTTTTTCTACTGGCGCCGGAACTTGTAGTACCCTGATGCCATGCTGAAACTTCTCCGGCGCGCAGCGCTGAAACCGACAGGCGCAGCGTGCGCAAAGCTGACATGACTGGCGGCGCCGTGCTGCAACAGCTGCCCAATAGCCTGACCTTTCTGCGTTTGCTCCTGGCGGTGCCCCTGGGGATTTGTATCCTGCGCGAGGCCTACCCATTGGCGCTGCTGGTAGGTCTTGCAGCTGGCGTTAGCGACGGCCTGGACGGATTTTTCGCGCGCAGATTACAGGCGCAGTCCCGCCTCGGCGCGATCCTGGATCCGGTTGCCGACAAAACACTGATCACCGTGAGCTTCCTGTGTTTTGCAGCGGTGGAGCTCGTGCCCTGGTATCTCGCCATAATCGTCATCCTGCGCGACCTGGTGATTATCGCGGGCGCCATCAGCTACCGCCTGATTTTTGGACCTTTCGAATTTGCAGCCACCGCCCTCAGCAAGGGCAACATGTTCGTACAGATCAGTTTCTGCCTGCTGGTACTACTCGCGCAGGTCGTTGCGGACATTCCCCCATGGAGTCTTGTCGCTGGCGCTCAACTGGTGATATTTCTCACCGTAGTCAGCGGTGTGGATTATGTGTGGCGTTGGACGGTCCGTGCGCTGCAAACAAACAAGCGTACCGGGCAGCACCCGCGACGGCGCGAGTAGCGGCGCAATGGATCAGGCATGACGCGCGAGATTCACATTCTCACTTACAATATCCACAAGGGTTACTGCAGTGGCAACCGGCGCTTTGTGCTGGAATCCATGCGTGAGCGGATCGCAGAGACCGGTGCCGACATTGTCTTCCTCCAGGAAATCCACGGCACTGCCATCAAAAGCGACGCCAAACGACGGCGCTTTTCCTACCCCGATCAGCCGCATTTCGAGTACCTCGCAGACTCGGCCTGGCCGCACTACGCCTACGGCTGCAACGCCATCTACCGCAAGGGCGATTACGGCAACGCGATTCTCAGCAGATACCCTTTCGCAAGCTGGGAAAATATCGACATCTCGGTCTTTCCGCGCTCCAGCCGCAGCATCCTGCACGGCGTGATCGAACTGCAGGATCCTGCAACGCGGCTGCACACGCTGTGCGTGCATCTGGGACTGCTGGAGCAGGAACGACGCGAGCAATTGCAGGCACTCACCGATCGCATCAACGATCATGTGCCACGCGACGAACCGATGATTATCGCGGGCGATTTCAATGACTGGCGTCGCCGCGCGGAATACCACCTGCACGATGATCTCGGCCTGGAAGAACTCTTCGTGGCGATGCGCGGCAGGCATGCGCGCACCTTCCCGGTGTGGGCACCCCTGCTGCCGGTTGACCGCATTTACTACCGCGGGCTGCAGCCCACCGCCTGCTCACGCCTCAGCAATGGCCCCTGGCGCGACCTGTCGGATCACGCCGCGCTATTCGGAGTATTCAGACTCTGAAGAAGAGCGTGCTGCGGGGAGCTCACGCCGGCGGAAACTGCGCAAATATTTCTCTCGCCACCGCGCGCAGGTCAGCCCCGGATTCCCCGGCATCGGCGTCCCGGTCCAGATCCGTCTCGAGCGTTGCGCGCCACACTGTGCGCAATTGCACCGGATCCAGCAGATCGACGATAAAGCTACCGCGTTCATGCCGACGCGCCGATGAGACGTCTACCCCCACTTGCCTGCCGCAACTGGAACAACCCAAGCCGTTACCAAAGGCAAAACCCGTGAAATCATCGTGTTCATCGGTCACCAGGTGCCAGGCGAGCAGCATGTCGGCCTCGGCGGCAGGCGCAACGACCCGATAGCCGCGCCGCTGCAGTTCGGCCGAGAGTGCCGCGTTTATGCGCTCGACCTGCAGGTCTGGGATCACGACGTTGGCTGCCGTCGTGCGGTCGATCGGTTGCAGGGCGATAGCCTGCACGCCGGAGAAATCGTAGCGGGAATCAAAATCAATGGTGGCGACAGGCGCACTGGCGCAGGCGGCGACGAAGAGAATCAGACAGCCGGATATGCCACGGTGCAGACTTTCACGCAGCGTCGCCAGCGCCCTCACCCGGTCTGCCCGTCGCCGCAACGGCTTGCGCACCCTTCACACCCGTCTTGCATCAGCTCTCCACAAATGCCCGTTCCACCACGTAGTGGCCGGCATCGCCGTGCCGCGCTTCCACAAAACCGCGCTCATCCAGCCAGCCGCACAACTCCTTGAGCATGCTTGGACTACCGCAGATCATGAAGCGGTCGCTGGCGGGATCCACCGGAGGCAGACCAATGTCGGCGGGCAGTTTGCCGCTGCGCAACAGATCGGTGAGCCGCCCGCGATTGACGAAGTCCTCGCGGGTCACCGTGGGGTAGTACACGAGCTTCTCCCGCACTTCTTCGCCCAGATATTCGTTTGACGGCAGATGTTCCGTGATCAGCTCGCGGTAAGCAAGCTCTTCGGAATAACGACACCCGTGCGTGAGAATAACCCGCTCATAGCCCTCATACACCTCCGGATCGCGAATCAGGCTCAGAAACGGCGCCAGCCCGGTACCGGTTGCTATCAGGTAGAGATTCCGGCCCGGTAACAGGTTCTCCGGCACCAGCGTACCGGTGGACTTGCTGTTCACCAGCAGTTCGTCTCCGACGCGGATATTCTGCAGCTTCGATGTCAGCGGTCCCTCCGGCACCTTGATGCTGAAAAATTCCAGTTCATCATCGTAGTTGGCGCTGGCCATGCTGTAGGCGCGCATCAACGGCTTGCCGGCCTGCTCCAGGCCGATCATGGTGAAATGGCCGCTGCGAAAGCGGAAACTCGGGCTACGCGTGGTGCGAAAACTGAACAGGCGGTCCGTCCAGTGATGCACCGCGGTCACTTCTTCTCTGAGTATCTGTGCCATGGTCTGTCTACCTCCCGTGGTCTGGCAATTGACGATCAGCCTACGCGCGGAACTATAATTGGTAAAACAGTTTTATATGATATTATATATCGGTTTTAACAATATATGGAGTTCCCATGCGCTATAGTCTGCGTCAGCTGGAGGTATTCCTCGCCGTCGCGCGGCACGAGCATGTCAGCCGCGCGGCCGACGCGCTGGCAATGTCGCAGTCCGCCGCCAGCGGCGCGTTGAAAGAGCTCGAAACCCAGTTTGGAATCCGTCTGTTTGACCGCATCGGCAAACGGGTACAACTCAGCGAGCTCGGGCGGCAGTTGCGGCCTGAAGCGGAGGCGCTGCTGGAACAGGCGCAGGGTTTCGAACAATCCCTCTCGGGTACCGAGGCGCGCGGCCTGTTGCGTGTGGGCGCGACGCTGACTATCGGTAACTATGTCGCGGTGGGCATGATCGCGGATTTTCGCAGGACCCAGCCGGCCACGGATGTCGCGCTGAGAGTCGCCAATACCCGGGACATCGCGGAACAGGTGGCCGGCTACGAACTCGACATGGGGTTGATCGAGGGCGAGTTGCAACATCCAGACCTCGAGATACAGCACTGGCGCGCCGACGAGCTGGTGGTGTTCGCCCACCCCGATCATCCACTCGCAGGGGGCGGGGCGCTGGACGACGAGGCATTGAGCGCCCTGTCCTGGATCGTCCGCGAATCTGGGTCGGGCACGCGGCAGGCCTTCGACCGGGCCATGCGCGGCATCCTCAGCGACCTGGATATTCGCATGGAACTGCAGCATACCGAGGCGATCAAGCGTGCGGTGGAAGCGGGTCTCGGCGTCGGTTGCCTGTCGCGCATCTGCCTGGAGGATGCGTTTGCGCGCGGCTCACTGGTGCCGCTGGCGGTGCCCGGACGCGATTTCAGACGCCAGTGGTATCTCATTACCCACCGCGAAAAATACCGCAGCCGTGCGCTCACCGCCTGGCTGGCGCTGTGCCACAACTACGGGCCCGGCAACCCCTAGCAGAAGTGGCCCGGGAAACGGCAACAGGCAGGGATCGCCTGCCCGGCGTTTAAAAAATTGCCGCAACTATATAGACTGACGCCCTTCTCTTCCCAGTCGCACTAAGGATCAGCCAGATGAAAACACGCGCAGCCATCGCATTCGGAGCGGGCAAACCCCTGGAAATCGCGGAAGTCGACCTCGAAGGTCCCCGCGCGGGCGAAGTGCTGGTGGAGATCAAGGCCACCGGCGTGTGTCACACAGATGCATTCACTCTATCTGGCGACGACCCGGAAGGCGCTTTTCCCACAATTCTCGGGCACGAGGGTGCCGGCATCGTGCGGGAAATCGGGCCGGGGGTTAGCTCGGTGAAGCCGGGCGATCATGTCATTCCGCTGTACACCCCGGAGTGCCGACAGTGCGACTACTGCCTGCACCCGAAAACCAACCTGTGCCAGGCTATCCGCTCCACCCAGGGCCAGGGCGTGATGCCCGATGGCAGCAGCCGGTTTTCACTCGATGGCGAGCCGCTCCTGCACTACATGGGCTGCTCAACCTTTTCCAATTTTACGGTGTTGCCGGAGATAGCTCTGGCCAAGGTGCGCGAAGACGCCCCCTTCGACAAGATCTGCTACATCGGTTGCGGCGTGACCACCGGCATTGGCGCAGTGGCCTTTACCATGAAGGTTGAACCCGGCGCAACGGTCGCCGTATTCGGCCTCGGGGGCATCGGCCTGAATGTTATCCAGGGGGCGAAGATGGTTGGCGCCACCCGCATCATCGGCGTCGACACCAACCCGGCCAAGGAGGCGCTCGGCAGGCAGTTTGGCATGACCGACTTTGTCAATCCCGCCGAAGTGGAGAATGTGGTGGACCACCTCATCGACATGACGGGCGGCGGCGTGGACTACAGCTTCGAATGTATCGGCAACGTGAAGGTCATGCGCCAGGCGCTGGAATGCTGCCACAAAGGCTGGGGGCAAAGCTGCATTATCGGCGTGGCCGGCGCCGGCCAGGAAATTTCCACGCGTCCGTTCCAGCTCGTCACCGGCCGCTCCTGGCGCGGCACCGCATTCGGCGGCGCCAGGGGGCGCACAGACGTACCGCGAATCGTCGACTGGTACATGGAGGGCAAGATCAACATTGACGACCTGATTACCCACACGCTGCCGCTTGAGGATATCAATCGCGCGTTCGACCTCATGCATTCCGGCGAGAGCATTCGCTCTGTCGTGCAATACTAGGAGGCAGACATGCAGCAGATTGCCGAGAACAAATGTTTCAACGGGCGCCAGTTGCGTTTTCGCCACGCCTCATCGGCACTCAATTGCGAGATGCATTTTTCAGTGTATCTACCGCCGGCAGCCGCCAATGCCAGTGTGCCGGTGCTTTACTGGCTATCCGGCCTCACCTGCACAGACGAGAATTTCGTTACCAAGGCCGGCGCGCAGCGCTATGCGGCAGAGCACGGCGTGGCCATTGTTGCGCCGGATACCAGCCCGCGTGGCGAGGGTGTGCCGGACGATCCGGAGGGCGCGTGGGATTTCGGCTTAGGGGCCGGCTTCTACGTCAATGCAACGCAGGCACCCTGGTCCAGGCACTACCACATGTACGACTACGTGGCCGAGGAATTGCCCGCGCTGGTCACCGCCGAGTTGCCGCTGGATGCCTCCCGCAGCAGTATTTTCGGACACTCGATGGGCGGCCATGGCGCACTGACCATCGCACTCGGCAACCCCGGTCGCTATCGCAGCGCGTCGGCCTTCTCGCCGATCTGCTCACCCATGCAATGCCCCTGGGGCGTGAAAGCGCTCGGCAATTATCTCGGCGACGACACCCGCGCGTGGGCCCGGCACGACAGCGTGTCGCTTATCCGCCAGGGTGGCGAGACCGTTCCCATGCTGGTGGACCAGGGCGAGGCCGACGACTTTCTCGATGAGCAACTGCGCACACCGCTGCTGCAGGAGGCGGTGGACGAAAGCGCTTACCCGGCGACCATCCGCATGCAGCCGGGCTATGATCACAGCTACTTTTTCATCGCCACGTTTATCGGTGAACACATCGCCTTTCACAGCCGTCACTGCTAGATTTTTTGCGACACAGGCAATTCCGTGCGCTCAGCCGGGAGCCGTCTGCAGCAGCGCGATCTGCTTGCGCAACCAGGAAGACAGCCAGAAATTATCGCTTTCCTGTAACAGCGCCTCGTGTGCACGGGTGGCCACGCCGCGTGCCTCAGAGCCCTGGCCGTGTCCGGCAAACACGACATCCAGCAGGTGCAGCGCCGCCACCGCATCGCCCTGAGCAAGCTTTTCCTCAGCCCGGGCGATAATCGCGTCGGGGCCACCGGCGAGTTCCACCAGGTCCGCGGCAACCACGCCTGGCGGCTCGGCATACAGCTCCGTGGTTGAGCGGTGTTTGAACCAGCCCGCGTAGTTTTCCCAGATCGCGCGCACGCTCCAGGACACCTTGCCGTAGCCCTCGCCCACTTCCAGTTCAGGCGGCAGGGCAATACTGGCCATCAGCGTCGGCAGGTCTGCACCCTCGTTCATACCGCGCACAGTGGCATCGTGCACGTAATGAATGGCGTCACGCAGCACGCTGAGTTCCTCTCGAATCAGCTCCGCGCCCTCCACCGGGCCGTGATGGCCGTACAGCAGTGTTTGCGGTTCGAGATCCAGCACCGTTTGCACGGCCGCGGCCACAGTGAGGGCATCGCGGTAGCGGTCGCCACGAATGGTCACCAGGTTCGGGAAATGCCCGAAGGTGCAGCCGAACAGATTCCCTGTCAGGCAGATCCGCTGCCGGGGCAGCCAAACGATCAGCGAATCATTGGTTTCCGCACCGGGTACCGCAATGATTTCCAGCTCCAGTCCCCCCAGGTTGATGCACTGTCGGTCTGCGACAAGCGTATCGGGTCGCGGCACGTCCTGTTCCGGGAACTCGGTGTAGCCGTGGCTGGCATAATGTTCAAAAGCCGCGGCGAACTTGTGCGTGAACGCAAACGCGGAACGGCTCGCACGAAAGGTCGCCAGACGCGCGTCGTAGGCCTGGTGCGCGGGGTTGCCAGCCTGGGCAATCACCTCCACCTCCGGGTTGTGACGCCGAAAATAGGCCACTCCGCCCACGTGATCCACATGGCCCTGGGTGAGAATCAGGTAGCGCAGCGCCCTGTCGGAAAAGCGTTCGAAATTATGCCTGATCACCGGCGCTTCAATCCCCATGCCCGCATTCACCTGAATGTTGCCCTCAGCCGTTTCCAGCAGATAGCAATTGGAGAAGGCCTCGCATTGCACGATGAAATCGTTAATGCGTTGCGCGCTGTCGAAAGTAGCAGGATTGGGTTCGACGGGGCGCCGCCGGTAAACAGGATCGCGCATGCTATCTCCTTCTGTCAGATTACTTCTTCGGCAACCGGGAAACGTTGCAGGTAGTTGGAAAAACGCGCGCGCAACGTCGCGGGTTCGACGCCAAAATCTTCGCGCAGGTTGTAGACGACCTGGCCGTGGCGGCCTCGCGGATGCGCCTGAATGAATGCCGTGAGTTCAGCGCGCACCTCGGGTGTGAAAGCCAGGCCGGCGCGGGCATGGATTTTTTCGACCATGCCCAGGTCATCCCGCATGAACTCTGCGAAGGGCACATCGATACTCTGCCCGGGCGGGAAACAATCGCGGTCTCGCACGCAGGCGTCCAGCAGATGCGCGACGCGGTCTGTCCAGTAGGCGAGCAATGCATCGAGATCTATCCGCTGGCGACTGGTGCGCTGGCCGTAGGCGAGCATGGTGATGGCCGACTGGACCACTGAGACCGGGTCGCGGTGTGTCACTGCGATCGTGGCATCCGGAAACACCGCCTTCAGCACCGGCAGCTGTTCCAGATGCTGCGGACATTTCAACACCCAGCGGGTGCGTTCTCCCGTGCGGTCACCGTCCTGCCAGGTGAGAAGCTTGAGCACGGTTTTCATGTACTCGTAGTGCGGCGTCTGGTCAGTGGCGTAATAATGATCACGCCAGCGCGGCGAGCTACTCAGCCATTCGTAGTTGTAGGATGCGAAATCCGGCCCCATCAGTTCCAGTTCCTCGTGGATGTGGTCCGGGTTCATGGGGTGCATGGCGGCCAGCAATGGCGACACCGCCTGCATCGCCTGCCACTGCGCTTCGCAGCGTTGCCAGCGCGGGTCCGGGCAAGCATCGCCGTGTTCTTCGGCGGGCAGTGGAACCGGCTCGTAGGCTTCCCACAACGGCAGAGCACGCATGCGGCAATCGGCCGCCAGCAGGTTCAGCAGATGCGTGGTGCCGGAGCGCGGCAGGCCCACCACAATCAGGGGCGCCCGAATGGCAACCGCGTGAATCCCGGGGTGCTGGCTGAGGCGACGCTGAATCAGCAGCCGGCTTTGCGCATGCTGCAACAGTTTATTGCGCAGCGACAGGCGCCCGAGGCTGGTCAACCCGGCATCGCTGCCCCATTCGTCGCACAGCAGGTCGAGGCGGCCGCGAAAATCCTCAGGGCCAAAATCGCTGTAGCCCGTTCTCTGCTGCGCCTCGCGCAGGATGCTCGCGGGGCTCAGGTCGATGGTCAGACTGTCGGCGTAGGCCAGCGCGGCCCGCTGTTCTTTGCTCAGCACGGGCCTGCCCAGGTCATCGATGCGGATAGTGCCTGTCACGCAGTGCCCCCGATGGCGAATTTTAATACGTTTGCAGTGAATATAGGGCAGCCCGCCCGCCCGGACAAGGCGGGGCCAGCGGCATTCATCCCCGACGGGCAAAAGTCGACTTTTCGCCACATATCTGCCGCTTGGCGCTGGCCTCATCCGCGACTGGCTGCTAGCATGGCTGGCCCATTCACTGCACGGTGACAGTGGCCATGGCTATGTTCGACCGACCCAAAAGCAAACCGGCTGCAACGCCCAACACGGAGCCCGAGGCTCGCGGTGTTTCCGCTGCATCCGCTCCGCCCGTTCCATCTGCCAGCGCGAGGAGTATCGCTATGATTGGTCCCAGCATCAAAATCAAGGGCGAAGTGACCGGTGAAGAAGACCTGCTCATCCAGGGCAAGGTTGAAGGCACTATCACACTCAAGGATCAGGAACTCTCGGTGGGCGAATCGGGACGGGTAACTGCCGATATCAGCGCCCGCGTCATCAAGATCGAGGGTGAAGTGACCGGCGATATCGCCGGGTCCGAAAAAGTCGTCATTGCCCGCTCCGGCAACGTGCGCGGCAATATTGTTGCACCGCGTGTGACACTGGAGGACGGCGCTATCTTCAAGGGCAGCATCGACATGGACCCGGGTGAACCCGCTGCAGCCAAGCCCACTCTCACAGCGCAGCAATCCGCCAATTCCCCGGTTCCCGGACTGGATGTCAAAAGCGGCTGAATTGACGTCACGCGCCCTTCGACGCGGTTTGCTGCCAACACCGCAGCCGGCCGCGCAAACGGGCCGGCCTGCCGGCCCGTGAGTCACTCGTCCGCCCAGGTATCGCAGCTACTGCCTGCGCTCTTTCGCAATTTCGATGAGGAGCAGCGCCTGTGCGTCCTGCATCTGGGGCCTCCTCGCCAGGACACGCTGGATTTCTTTTCCACCCGTCGCTGCCGCCTGCACATTGTCGACCTGTTTGCCGAGCTACCGTTGCCCGCCGAGCAGGACACGTCCCACGGACTGACAGCCCATCTGCGCGAGCTGCTGCAGTTTCCCGCCGCTACCGTTTTCGATATCTGTCTTTTCTGGGATCTGTTCAACTATCTCGATGCCACGGCGTTGCGCGCGCTGCTTGAGATACTCGGCCCCTGCCTCGGTGCCTCGACGGTGGCGCACGGCTTCTCGGTGCACAATCCACGCACGCCGGAACAGGCTATGCTCTATGGCATTAACGGCGCCGACGCAATCAGCATGCGCAGCCGTCCTGCGGCGGTTCCGGGCTACAGTCCGCACAGCCAGAACCGGCTGCTCGAGTTGCTTGAGTGCTTTCAACTGGAGCGCACGGTGTTGCTGACAGATAAACGCCTGGAGATGCTGCTGCGCGCGCGCGTGCCACAGGAGAGCGCGCCGCAAACACGCGCCGCCCAGGCCGGCGCCGCGCGAGGACGCCGGGCCAGTGCATGAACTATACTTCCGCTTATGCCCGGTCAATCGACATCCCTGACACTGTTGCTGCTACTTTGCAGCCTGCCGCTGGCGGCGGCGACGGTGTATCGCAGCGTCGGTGAAAATGGCGTGGTGGAGTTTTCCGACACCCACCCAGCCGATGCCCCCTTTGCACAGAAGCTGCACATCGACACCCCCGCACCGCAGCCGGATGGCCTGCAGCAACAACACCTCGAAGAGATGCGCAAAACCACCGACCGCATGGCCGCAGACCGCATGGCCCGCGAAAAGCATCGCGCCGAGCTGCGCGAGCTCGAGACGCGCTCGCTACCGCATGGGCCACGCACTGAACCCGAGACAATCTACATCGGCGGATACCGCAGCGGCGGCAGGAGCCATTTTCCGGGCTATGGCGTGCACCCCCGCCCGCGATACCCGCTGGCCCGGCCACCGCTGCGCCCGGAGGCCGGGCGTCCCTCAGCCGGGCACCCTACTCCGGGCTTCAACGATTACCCCGCCTCATTGATTCGTCGTCACTATGATCCGCGCGCCAGGGAAGCCTTCAGCACGCCGCGCCCCTAGGCAAGCCACACAGTCCATGCAAATACCCCGAACCCTGCGTATTGACACCGGCACCGCTGAACTTTCACTGCTGGAGTGGCCCGGCGCGGGTGATCCCATCCTCCTGCTGCACGCTACCGGTTTCCACGCGCACTGCTGGCGGGAAGTGGCCCGCCGCCTCCCCGGCCGCCACATACTGGCGCCGGATCTGCGCTTTCACGGCCAGAGTAGCGCGCTGGGCAAGCCCGACTGGGCGCTCATTGCACACGACATCTATCGCCTCGTGACGCAGCTCGACCTGCGTCGGGCCGTGGCGGCAGGACACTCGCTGGGCGGCTATGCGCTTGCGCGCGTCGCCGCGCGGGCGCCTGAACATTTCCAGCACATCGTACTGATCGACCCGGTGATTATGCCGCCAGAGCGCTACCGCCAGCTCGAACAGGAGCACGCGGACTTCGACCCCGCGGACCATCCGGTCAGCAGGCGGAAGAACCTGTGGCGGGACGCCGACCAGATGTTTGCGCGCTTCCGGGATCGTCCGCCCTTCAACCTCTGGCAGGAGCAGGTGCTCCGGGATTACTGCGAGCATGCGCTGGGGCCGGCGAATGCGGATGGCGAGCGAAATCTGGCCTGCCACCCTTTGCATGAAGCGGCTATTTACCTGAATCAGCGCGGCAACGAGATCGTTCACGCTGAACTTTCGCGCATAGCGCTGCCCGTGACCCTGCTGCGCGCCGCGCCGAACGAGCGCAACCCGCTGGACCTGACCCGATCGCCCACCTGGCCGGGGCTCGCCGGGGCGCTACCCGACTGTCGGGAAATATATCTGCCGGATCACAGCCATTTTATTCCCATGCAAGACCCCGCACTGGTGGCCAACACCCTGCTGGCCGCGCCATAATCATGGGGTCCGCCATCCCCGGACGGACCCAACTCATGGAGATCAGGCATGCTACGAATTTGCGCAACGTCGACGCTGACACTGGCGCTGCTGCTGGTCGGCTGCTCCGACGGTTCCGACACCGCCGCGACCCCCACATCGCTGACAGTCGTTCCCACTGCCGCGCCGGAGGGTGCGCCGGGCGAGCTGTCAACGCTGGCACTTCGGATCACACTGACCGAACCGAGCAACCAGCCGGTCGTTATCCGCTATGCAACCGTCGATGGCACCGCCACCGCGGGGCAGGACTATCTGCAGACATCCGGTGAAACAACCATCCCCCCCGGCGAAATTTCGGGCGCAATCGGCGTGGAGATTCTCGGAGACGCCGAACAGGAGATGGCGGAAACCTTCCGCGTGCAGATCAGTGCGAGCGACAATGCTGTTCCCACGGCCACCGAAATAACCGGCACCATCGCCAACGATGACAGCACCTGCAACACGCCTTTCAGCAAGGATCCCAACCCCTGGCTGGTGGGCGATGCCGACCCGCTGAATTTTGCGCATCGCGGCGGGGTCACGGATTTCCCGGAAAACACGCTCTACGCCTACGCCGAGGCGGCCCGGGCGGGCGCGGATGTCCTGGAAATGGATGTCTACCAGACGAAAGACAACGAGCTGGTGATACTGCACGACCTGGATGTGGATCGCACCACCAACGGCAGCGGCAATGTAGTCGACCTGACGCTGGCAGAGCTGCGCGCGCTGGATGCCGCCTACTGGTTCGTGCCGGGTGCGGGCACGCCGGGCGACCGCCCGGATGAGGACTACGTGTTTCGGGGCATTGCCACCGGCGACAAACCCCCGCCCCCCGGATACAGCGCGGAAGACTTCCGCATTCCTACGCTGGAAGAGGCACTGGCACGTTTTCCACACAACCTGATCAATGTCGAGCTCAAGCCGGATCTCGACGGCGCGGGCAACTACGAAATACAAATGGCCGCGCTATTGCAGCGCTACGGCCGCTTCACGGATATCATCGCCGCCTCCTTCGTCGACGAAGCGGCGGTCAACTTCAAAGCGGTGGCCCCGTGCGTCTACACCTCGGTGCCGCTGGATCAGGGCACGGGCCTGGTGTTCGGCTTTCTGGGCACGGGCTCCTTTCCGCCGGTGCCGGAGCACATCACCTGGCAGGTGCCGCCCGACACCAGCCAGATCGGCCAGGTGGACATTGATCTCGAAGTGGTGACCGCGGATTTCGTGGCGGCCAGTCATGCAGCCAACCTCGCGGTGCAGGTGTGGACGATCAACACCTGTGAAGAGATGCTGCGCATGATAGACCTCGGCGTGGACGCCATCATGACGGACCAGCCGGTGCTGCTTGAGAGTATACTCTCGACACCGCCGGCCGAGCGCAGCTGCGAATGATGCTTCACCCCGGTACCACTGGCGCGGCGCTGTCGCGCCACATCAATCACTACAACCGCACCCCCATCACTGGAGAAAATCAATAATGTCTACCGTCATCAGCAGCCTGCTTGTACTCAGTATCCTGCCCATCGCCTGTAGCTGGATCGCCGGCTACCACCGCAAGCAGCAGCTCGGCAAAATCGACAACAAGGAACCCCGCGTGCAAAGCTCGCAGCTCACCGGTGCCGGCGCCCGGGCCGTGGCGGCACAGGCCAACAGCTGGGAAGCGCTGGCGGTGTTCAGCGCCGCGGTACTGGCGATCTCTCTCTCCGGCGTCGTCCTTGAGAGCATTGCCACTCTGGCGCTCATCTTCACCGCGCTGCGTGTGCTGTATATACCGCTCTACATCGGCAACCTTGATGCCCTGCGTTCGCTGGTATTTCTCGCAGGCTACGGCATCTGCATGTATCTGTTCTACCTCGCGCTGGCGAGCTGAGCAGCGGCTATCCCGCGACGTTCATTGACCCCGAGCAGCAGCGCAGCACCGGCGAGAAAAAATGCCAGGGTGGAAAGCAGCGCCATCTGGTGATCGCCGTTACTCAGTTTGCCTATCACGCCGTAACTGATAGGCCCGAGTATCGCGGCGGCCCGGTTGGCGAGGCCCCACAGGCCAAATATCTCGGCGCTGCGCCTGGCCGGGGTGAGGCGCCCTATCAAGGCGCGTCCGCCGGCCTGGGTCGCACCCATGGCGGAGCCAATCAGATTCCCTGACACCCACACATCGGTCGCGCTATCCGCGTAGAAGGCGGTGGCGATAGCAAGAATCCACACCAGTAGCGCTCCCAGCAGGCTGGGTACGGAACCAAAGCGATCCTGCGCGTAACCAAACACGAAAGCGCCCGCGGCGGCGGTGAGATTCACCACCATGATAAGCATGATCAATTGCCGGTTGTCGAAACCCATCACGTCCTGGGCATATATAGCCGCCACAACCACCACGGTTGCCACGCCGGCCTGAAATAGCGTGAGGCTCAACAGAAAGCGAAACAGGTCCGGCAGTTGCGCGGCGTGCCGCAACGTGGTGCCCACGCGGCGAAAGCCGATCCGCAGATAGGACACGCCCGCCAGCGGCGGGTACGGGATGGCTCTCTCGCGCAGCCAGACAAACGTGGGGGTTGCCGTGAGGGCAAAAATCGCGGCGGTGATCCACAGCGTCACCGGTACGTACCCGGTTGCGGGCACGCCACGGTTTTCAGCCCAGCTTATGTAGGCCAGGCAGGCACCCAGTGTCAGCAGACCGCCGAAGTAACCCAGGGCCCAGCCAAAACCCGAGACTCGACCCGTGTCTTCCGAGCGTGAGATTTCCGGTAGAAAGGCGGCGATCAGGTTTTCGCCACTGGCGAAGGCGACTGTCGACAGTATCAGCAGCACCATGGCCACGCCCAGCTTTTCGGGCCCGGTAAACCCCAGCAGCGCCGTGCTGACGATACAGAGCGCCGATGAAGCCAGTAAAAAAGTTTTCTTCAGTGCTCGCGTATCCGCTATGGCGCCGATAACCGGACCCGCCAACAGCACGATCAGGTTGGCGGCAGCAATGGCCAGTGTCCAGGCGAGGGTGGCTGAACCCGGGGATACGGCATCGAGTTCGGCGGCTACCACGGCAACAAAGTAGGCGCTGTACACCGCCGTGAGCACCACCGTGGTGTAGCCGGAGTTGGCAAAATCATAGAATGCCCAGGCGACCCGTTCGCGTCGCGTCGCAGGCGGGTGCTTCAGGCTCCCGGGTACTCCCGGCTCGGATGCGGCCATGCATTGCTCCAGTCAGGTTTTCGCCCGTGGCGACCGGGCTGCTACCATACAGGCTCAATCGCGAGCAACACAGGCCGGGAAGTGGATGAGTGTACTCGATATCGCCATGACTGTGACGGACACGGTGGTCGGCGCCCTGCCGCGCAAAACGCCGCCGCAATCGGCGCTCGAGCGCTGCCGCATTATTTCCCACCGGGGCGAACACGATAATCGCACGGTGCGGGAGAATACGCTGCAGGCCTTTCAGCGCGCCGCGAAAGCCGGGGTCTGGGGTATCGAGTGTGATCTGCGCTGGACCTCCGATGGTGTACCCGTGATCTGCCACGATGCCGATCTTTCGCGCGTGTTCGGCGTGCCGGCAATCGTCGCCGACTTGCCCTTCGACGAGCTGCGCGAGCGTTGCCCCGAAGTACCTGCTCTCGAGGAATTGCTGGAGTCACTCGCTCCCGGACAACACCTGATGCTTGAACTCAAGGCCGAACGCTGGGCGGGCCACAGCGCACGCACACTCGCGACCCTGCTGGCCGATTTTGAACCGGGCATGGACTACCACCTCCTGTCGCTGGAAGCCGGCATGTTCGACCGCGTGGATTTCGTCCCGCCGCAGGCCTGTCTGCCCGTGGCTGAAACCAATGTCAGGCGGATGAGCCGGCTCGCTCTGGAGCGGGACTACGCCGGCATCGGCGGTCACTATCTGCTGCTGGGCGAACGCCTGCGCAAGCGACATGCGGCCGCAGGACAGCGTATCGGCACCGGCTTTCCCGCTTCCGGCAACTGCCTGCGGCGCGAGTTGAACCGCGGCGTCGAGTGGATTTTCAGTAACCATGCCGTGGCACTGCAGGGTCTGCGCGATGCCTGGTTGCGGGCAGCCACAAATCGGCAGCCAGAGTAAACACGGAAAAACGCGGCTACACGCTACGGCCGCGGGCCTCGCGACTATTCGCGCGTTGCGGTAGTTTGCTACTATGCGTGCTTTACTCAGGTGGGTGCCGGAACTCATGAATCAGGATGCTGCCGCGGTGACCATTTGTGTTACGCCAAGAGAGCGTTTCAGCTGCGCTGTCGATTCGCTGAAGAACATCGCGGCAAATACAGCGCCGCCGTACAATCTCCTCTACATTGACGCCAATTCGCCCGAGCCCATCGCGCGCGAGCTGGCCGCGATTTGCGCGCAACACGGCTTTGAATACCTGCGTGTGGATGACTATCTGCCACCAAACTCCGCGCGCAATCTGGCGCTGGCAAAAATCGATACGCCTTTCGTCGCGTTCGCAGACAACGATCTGTTCGTACAGCCGGGCTGGCTGCATGCCCTGCTGCGCTGCGCGGAGAATACCGGCGCCTGGGCCGTCACCCCCGTTGTACTCGAAGGTGGAGCCGCGTTGCAGATAGTGCATATGGCGGGCGGCGACCTGATCGAAGAGGAGGCCGCTGGCTACAATCGTATTCGGCAACAGCACCGCTACATGAAATTGCCGTTGCGCAACGTGCGCAAAAAGCTGCGCCGGGAAGTGGTGGACTTCTTTGAGTTCCACTGTGTACTGTTGCGCACGGATGTCTTCGCCGAACGCGAATTTCTCGACGAGGGCTTCCTCTCGCATCAGGAACATGTGGATCTCGCGCGCGAAATTCGCGCCGCAGGCGGTAGGGTGTATCTCGAGCCGGAGGCCGTTGTGCGCTATGACACTGCGCGCAGGTTCGAGGAGTACGATCGCGAATTTTTTGAACTCCGCTGGAGCGACGACTGGAGTGACAGATCCATTGAGCACGCGCGTCAGAAGTGGCGGCTCGCACCCCGCGACCCGGGCCTGGAACGCCTGGCGAAGTGGACACGCATACACCGCGAACTCTTTCGGCAAACCCAGACACCCTGGATCGTGCAGGCAGTACCCAAGGCTGCAAAACGCGTGGCCGCCACCTGGCTCAGAGAGCACAAGCTGCTAAAACCCCGGCAGCAGCTCTGAGAAACCACTCGCATGTTTGCGCAAACCAACCTGCAGTTATATTGCCAACTGCGCCGTGAAAATTACGGCAACGAAGTCCTCGAGTCGACGCGCGACGCCTACGAGTTTTCCGTACCCGTGTTTTCGGGCCAATACCGCGCCTCGGGCAAACCCTTCGTAGCGCATCTGGTGGGGACCGCCAGCGTACTTGCGGCGCAGGCAGAAAGCGCGGACATGCTGCTGGCTGGCCTGCTGCATGCGGTGTATTCAAATGCAGATCTGGGGTTTCACCCGGGTCGGCGGCGGAGCGCGCGTCAACGCCAGTTTCTGCGCGAGCGCATCGGCGTCGGGGCCGAGGAATTAATAGCGCACTACGATGCATGCGAATGGAGCGCAGCTTCCATCAGTGCCTGGCGGGAAAACCACCACCGGCTCACAGTAGCCGAGAGAGGCTCACTGAAGATCAGCCTTGCCAACACCGTTGACGATTTCATGGACGGCGGCATGTGTATGCCTCTGTCCGCAAAATCGCGACTGTACGCCGACGCCAACGTACAGGCCAACATTGTGGCGCTCGCCGAGCTGGAACGCTGGACAACACTGGCTGGGTTGCTGGAGCGTCTGTTCACAGAATTCAACGACGCCCAGAGCCGCTTGCAAGCAACGGGCGGAGCCGGCACGGCAACACTGCGCCTGCCTCCCTCCGCCACGCGCAGGCTGTCACCGCGAATTCGCGGCTACATAAACCGGCGTTTGCGGCGTTTCATGTCGGCGGGCGGAAGCCGGAGATGAGCGGCGCGGCGTACCGGAAAGTCACCGCACGTAGCATCGCGTTTGCGCCTTTGATCGACGCCCTGCTGATCAGCCTGGCCGGTTGGCTGGCCTACTACACACGGTGGAACACCTGGTCGCTACCGCTGGACTATCTGTCGGTACTGGTTCTGGGTATCGGCCTGGTTCTGGTGATTTTTCCGCTGACCGGAGCCTACCGCTCCTGGAGCGGCAGACTCCACTGGCAGCGCACCGGCAACGCCCTGCCCGGCTTGTTCACGGTTACAGTGCTGTTGATGATCGCGGGCACGCTGACAAAAACGTCCGCGGAATTCTCCCGGCTATGGATGGGATACTGGTTCCTGTATGCGATCGCGGCACTCTACCTGTGTCGCTGGGTCACCACCGCAGGCTTTTCCCGGCTGGCTGGCCGACGGAGCCCGGTGGTAAAAATCCTGCTGGTTGGAGATGGCCACTTCGCCGATTCAGTTGCACAGCGGGCGCGCGACGCCGACGATGCCAACTGGATCATTATTGGTGCTGTTTCGCTGGACCCGGAGTACTCCGGGCCGACGCCGAGTGGAATCCCCCGGATATCCCTGGAGTCAATGGAGGGCATGATCGCGGAGCCATCCAACGAGGTGGACGAGGTCTGGATCGCCATGGATAACCACAGCGTTGAGCAGAAGCAGCGCGTTATCCGGCTCCTGCACGGAAGCTGTCTGCGGGTGCGCTACGTACCGGATCTCTCGATGCTGGCGCTGCTCAATCACGTGCCTTCCGAAGTCGCCGGCATGATGGTGATCGACCTCAACGCATCGCCCCTCGACGGCCCCGGTTCTCTCATCAAAACAGCCACCGACAAGCTGATTGCCCTGCTCGCCCTGGGCATTCTGGCTCCGCTCTTCATACTCATAGCGCTGCTTATCAAGCTGGACTCCCGTGGCCCGGTTTTCTTTCGCCAGCAACGCCACGGCTGGGATGGCAAAGTCTTCAACGTGCTCAAGTTTCGCAGCATGCGGCACGACGTCCCGCAAACGGATACACAACAGGCGCGGCGCGATGATCCCCGGGTCACGCGGGTCGGCAGAATCCTGCGCCGCTACAGCATCGACGAGCTACCTCAGTTCATCAACGTTCTGCTGGGCGACATGTCCGTTGTGGGGCCGAGGCCGCATCCGCTGTCGCTCAACAGGGATTTCGGATCGCGCATCGATGCCTACATGCAACGCCATCGGGTAAGACCCGGCATCACCGGCTGGGCCCAGATACACGGACTGCGGGGCGAGACCGAAACCCTGGAGAAAATGCAGCTCAGGGTTAGCTATGATCTGTACTACATCGAACACTGGTCATTGTGGCTGGATGCCAAAATCATCGCGTTGACCCTGATCCGCGGCTGGCGAGGTGGCAATGTCTACTGAGACACGGCCCAACCTGTTCATTGTCGGCGCACAAAAATCCGGTACCAGCGCACTGGCGGGCTGGCTGGGTCAGCATCCGCAGGTGTGCATGTCATTTCCCAAAGAGCCCGGATTTCTCGCCTTCGGCGAGGCAGGTTATGTATTCCCCGATGGCTACGGCAAGCCCGCTCCAGCAAGTCGTTACGTGGTGCGCGACGAGCAAAGCTATCTGCGGCTTTTCAGCGGAACAACCGGCCGGGAACGTATTTTCGGCGAGGCCAGTACATGGTACCTGACACAGCCCGGCATGCCCGAGACGCTGCACCGCTTTAATCCCGGCGCGCAAATCATCGTGCTGCTGCGCAATCCGGTGGAGCGGGCCTATTCAGCCTGGTGTCATGCCCGCGCTGACGACCTGGAACCCTGCGCGGAATTTGCCGATGCACTGGCCATGGAGGCCGACCGCGGAGAGGTTGAATTTCTCTTGCGCTACCGGCAAATGGGCCTGTATAGCGCGGCACTGCGCGCCTATCAGGCCGTATTTCCGCCCGCACAGATGAAAATTCTGTTCTACGACGACCTGCGTAGCGACCCCGCGGCGCTTTGGCGCGATGTCTGCTCGTTCCTGCAAATCGATGAATCTCACCTTCCGCAATTCGAGCAGCGCTACAACACCTCCGGTGAGCCGCGTTCGCGCGCCCTGCAAACCCTCCTGCGCTCCCACCGTGTCAAAAGCGTTGCACGCCGTGCGCTGCCATACCCGTGGATGCTCGCGCTGAAGGGTCGCCTGGATACTCTCAACCTGCAGGCGCTGCCTCCCGTGCAGGGGGCTACCCGGATTGCGCTGCTCGATTTCTACCGTGACGACATTAGCGCGGTGGCGCACCTGACCGGAAGAAACCTGCGGGAATGGTTGCAGTGACGGCGGTTGACGCCAGACGGCACTACTTCGGTACGCAGATGCGGCCGCTTGCATTCGCCGATTGGCTGGCGGAGATTGGCGCCTCGATCGCCTCTGGGCAACAACGCCGGCTGCTGGGTCATCACAACCTGCACAGCCTCTACCTGCGTCACCGGGATGCGGGCGTCGCAGAATTCTACCGGCGCTGCGATGAATGCTACGTGGACGGCATGCCGGTACTGCCGATACTCGCCGCTTTCGGCGTGCCCACCACCCCCGCGCAACGGTTCAGCCTGATGGATTGTTTCAGTGATCTGCTGGCACACGCGGAAGCCGCGCAATGGCGCCTGTACTACCTCGGTTCACGCCCCGAGGTGGTGAGCCGGGCAGAAACCCTGATCAGCCAGCAATTTCCAGCGCTTCGTATCACGCTCTGCCACGGCTACCACGACGATAGCGAACAGGTAATCGCCGATATCAATGCCCGGCGCCCGGATCTGCTGCTGGTGGGAATGGGCATGCCGCGGCAGGAATACTGGCTGCGTGATCATCTGCCTGCACTGCAGGTGAAGTGCGCCACACCCTCGGGTGCAACCCTTGACTACTTCGCGGGGGCTCAGGCCAAACCGCCGGCCTTTCTGGGTCGTATTGGCCTCGCCTGGCTTTACCGGCTGCTGCATGATCCAAAGCGGCTGTGGAAGCGCTACCTCCTGGAACCCTGGGCATTGTTGCCGGTGACCCTGCGGCAGTGGATTCGCTGGCAACGGGGGGCGCGCCGTGATACCTGAGACGACGGCAAACGCGAAGTGGCGCCAATCCTGGCGCAGGTTCCTGCGTCGCGGCAGCTTCGCCGCCGCGATCCGCCTGGCCGGCCTCGTCTGTGTGTTTGCCCTGCAGATACTCCTGGCAAGACTTATCGGCGATACCGCGGAATACGGCAAGTACGCCTGGGGACAATCCCTGCTGTTCTTGCTGGGCGCGATTGCCGCCATTGGCCTGCCGCTGGTCACGGCACGTTTCGTCGCATCCCTGGACGCCCGACAGAACGTTGCCGCCGCACGCCGGGTGATAGCTCACGCCAGGCAATTGCTGCTGCGCAGCACGGCACTTGGCCCGCTTGCCGCCCTCCTCCTCTGGCTCGCCTGGCGCGACGACATGGGCGAGGGTATATACCGCAGCGTCAGTATCGTGGCACTCCTGTTTACACCCGCGGTTACGTTCACCCTGTTTTATCGGGATATCGCCAGGGCCCGACAGTGGCTGGGCCTTGCACTGCTGCCGCTGCAGGTTGCTCGACCTCTGCTCACCGCAGCACTCGCCGGTCTGTTCTGGTGGTTTTTCGGTTCGGCACCTGGCGGCACACAGACACTGCTGCTGGCCGCCCTCAGTGTACTGCTCGTACTGCTCGCCCAGGCGCTGGTCTACCAGTGGCGTCAACGCAGACTCCCGCAGACCCACGCCGCGGACCCTTCCGAGGAATACCTGCCATCGCGACTGCTGAGAACGGCAGTCCCCGTTTTTATCACACGCTGTGCCGCGCTGGTCATAAACTACTCCAACGTGCTGCTGGTAGGCATGCTGGCCGGGCCCGCAGCGGCGGGCGCCTACTTTGCGGCGGAACGTCTCGCACAACTTGCGGGCATGCCGAAAACGGTTGTCAGCAGCGTGAATCAGCAATCGATGGCCGCCGCGCACGCCACCGGTAACACCCGGGATCTGCAGCTACTGGCGACGCAGAGCGCGCATGGCAGCTTCTGGCCCACGCTCCTGATCAGCGGCTTCCTGATGCTGTTTGCAGCGCCGTTACTGCAACTGTTCGGCCGTGAGTTTGCGGCCGCGAGTCCGGTACTTGTTATTCTCGTGGCCAGCAGTATTGTCAGCGTTTTCGCCGGGCCCGCACACGATCTACTGGTTATGACCGGCCGCCAGAAGTATATCCCGAGAGTGATGATATTTACCGCCATCGGCCACGTGGCGGCGCTTTTGCTGCTGTTGCCGTTCTGGGGTGCAACCGGCGCCGCCTGCGCTTCGCTGTTCAGCAGCGTGCTCGGCCAGGGCTGGCTGATGCTGCTGGCGCGGCGCGAAACGGGTGTGGGCACCACCGTTCTCTCAGGCCTGAGAGAATCCCGCGAATGATAAGCCTGACCCACTCGCTGCATTATCGACGGCTGAAAAACCTGCGCTACCGCTTGCGAAGGAGCGCCACAGCCTACCTGAAACTCATCCAGGCCAGCCGGATCACGGAATACACCTTGCCGGACTTCCTGATTATCGGCGCGATGAAAAGTGGCACGACCTCACTGTACTACCTGCTACAGCAACATCCGGGAATCTGCGCTGCGTCCACCAAGGAAGTGGGCTTTCTCGACCGCCCGGAGTACTACCGTTTTGGCGAACGCTGGTATGGTGCGTACTTTCCCCGCCCCGCGGCGATGCGGACGCTGAGCGCGCGGCTTGGCTACCGGGCGATTACCGGAGAGGCCTCGCCGGGCATGATCCGACACTGCTATGCAATCAATGCCGCGAGACACGTGCCAGATGCAAAACTGATAGCGGTACTGCGCAACCCGGTTGATCGCGCGTATTCCCACTACCAGCACATTTGTCGCAGTATCAGCCCCGACCCGCTATCCTTCTGGGACGCGTTACAGGCGGAACCGGAACGGGTCGGCCGCGATCTCGAACTGAACCTGCGGCAACCGGAGCAGGCCGGCGCCAACCTTACCCGACTCGCCTACACGGAGCGTGGCAAGTATATCGACCAGATACTACGTTGGCTGCAATATTTCCCGCGCGAACAGCTCAAGCTGGTCTCCTACGACCAGTTCCAGGCTGATCCCGCGTCCGTGTGCAACGCGATAGTCGAGTTTCTGGAACTACCCCCGCACCCCTTCGTCGCTGCGCCTACGCTGAACAAGGGCCACTACTCCACAACAATGGACGAACGCTGCCGCGATTACCTGACTGCTCTCTACCGCCCCTACAACCGGCGGTTGTTCGAGTTTCTGGGAGAAGACTGGGGCTGGCCGAGTTGAACGCATGATGTCGAACACCATCACTCCAAGACTCTCGATTCTGGTGAACAACTACAACTACCAGCGCTATTTAGGCGAGGCGCTGGAGAGCGCGCTGGCACAGATGAACGAGCACGACGAGTTGATCGTGGTAGACGATGGCTCCACCGACGATTCGCTGCAACTGTTGCGGCACTACCAGCAGACCCGGGGTATAAACCTCATCGCCCACCGCAATCAGGGGCAGCTGAAATCGGTGCGCGTTGCCATCGACGCCGCGCACGGCGATGTGGTCGTGCTGCTCGACAGCGATGACTATTTCCTGCCCGGCTATCTCGAACGCCTCCGGGATATTTATTCACGGCATACGGAGGTCGATTTCGTGTTCTCGGCGGCAGAGGTGGGTGGCACCTCATCACCGGGTATTCACGCCGCGCGCCGGGCATTGAACGCCATGCAACTCAAACCGGGCGTTGTCGGCAGGACGCGCTGGAGTAGCATCCTGTTTTTCGAATTTGTGGGCGTATCTACCTCTGGTGTTTCACTGCGCGCTTCGCTGGCAAGGCAGATTGTCACACTCCCGGAAACCCTCAATAGCCGACACAGGATTTCGCCGCTGACAGCCTGGTTGTTGCGCATCAGCCATACCGAAGCCAGCAAGGCGGGTGTCTCTGCGGACGGCGTTATCGTGCGCGCCGCGTCGATGCTCGACGCTACAAAGTATTACGACGACCGGGCGGGATTTTTCTATCGCATACACGGCAAAAACAAGTACGCGAATGCGTCCAGGCTGGGCCGCTGGTACCTGCGAAAAAATCGCAAGCAAGTTATCGTCGACAGTGCAGTGGAGCACTTCGGGCTGCGCACCAGGCCCACCGCGCGGGAATTACGCGAGGAAATCGCCCAGCGTCAGTTCGGCATCCGGCTGCGTCGCCGCATTCACATGCGGGCGCTTTACTTTCTCGCCGCAATGAGCGCCAGTGGCTCCTGGCGCGAAAAGCTGGCGGCAATGGCCCATGCTGCAGGCCTGGCCAGGGGCTGATCAGCGATCGGCGGGTACGGAAGCCACGGGAAAATGCAGAAAGCAGACAAATAACAGGGCGGGTACGGGATACAACACAGCTCTATTGAGCGCGACAAAATTCAGTGCCTGCGTATAGTAGCCGGTGAACAGAAAGACTCCTGCCACGAATGCCAGCGCCACCATCACCACCAGCACTTCTGTGGCCACGGGCTGCAAAAGGCGCCGGCGAAGGCCACAGTAAAACAGAAACGCAGGCAGCAGGTAGCCGAGGAGATGCCAGTTGATCATCCACGCGAAGCTCTCCACGAGCGTTTCCGCTACCGGGTGGTAGGCGATTTCGAAATCCCCCAGGCCGCCCAGTTCCATATATCCGCCCATCAAGGCAAAGTTGCCGAGGTAAGGCAGCGTGAAACTCACGCCCACGAATGCCGCGATCACCAGGCCTGTGCCGGCAACTAGAAACAGCAGAACCTCGGTTTGCCAGGCGAGATTCAGCAGCGTGCGCACACCACCGGCAAGCAGTATCAGTGCCAGCACC
>TARA_R110002073_G_scaffold23696_1_pt1 | contig 25651 bp, 29 predicted proteins | sample TARA_R110002073 | Tara Oceans TARA_R110002073 (sample SAMEA4397174) | marine metagenome | biome: Polar Biome; feature: [DCM] deep chlorophyll maximum layer (ENVO:01000326); material: water (ENVO:00002006), including particulate matter (ENVO:01000060) such as... | depth 40 m | reverse complement strand
TTGGGCATGCCGCTGCTGGAATGGCACATCAAATCGACCACCAAGGCACGCCAGGGCCTGTATGAGTATGACGCTGTCGGGCGCCTGCGCGACAGCCAGCTCGGCGATGAGCGCGTTCACGACATCTCCAATTATATCCGCAAGGGCAAGCTGTGGGAGGCCTTCACGGCGACAAAACGCTCCGTCCTTCTGATCGACGAGATCGACAAGGCCGATATCGAATTCCCCAACGACCTCCTGCAGGAGCTCGACCGGATGGAATTCCATGTCTACGAGACCGGTGAGACCATCAAGGCCGTCGAGCGCCCCGTCGTCATCATCACCTCGAACAACGAGAAAGAACTGCCCGACGCTTTCCTGCGTCGCTGTTTCTTCCACTTCATCGCCTTCCCCGACGAAGAAATGATGCGCGCCATCGTCGACGTCCACTTCCCGGGGCTGAAAAGCCGGCTGCTGGCTGAAGCGCTGAAGCTGTTCTACGAGATCCGCTCGGTCCCCGGCGTCAAGAAAAAGCCCTCCACGTCTGAATTGCTCGACTGGCTCAAACTCCTGCTGATCGAGGATATCGATCCGGCCCTGCTGAGCGAACAAGACCCGCGCAAACTGATCCCGCCGCTGCACGGTGCTCTGTTGAAGAATGAGCAGGATGTGATGCTGTTCGAGAAGCTCGCCTTCATGGCGCGAAGAGCGCCCGCCGGTGGACCGGGTCGTGGGCCTGGCGGTGGACCGGGGAGGGCTTAGATGGAATGGGCCTATCGCATTGACTGGCAAGCGCTCGCCGGCTTTACGAATGCGGGCGCCATTGTTGTCGTTGCCATTATCGCGGGTTCAAAATTTGACGAGTGGAAAAAGCAATTTCGGTATCGCCGTAATGCCGAAAGGGCAGAGCGCGCACTGCTGGCATTCTATGAGGCAGAGCAAGCTATAGGTGAAGTCAGATCGCCAATGAGCTTCGCTCATGAAAGTGATCGCGCTCGGGAAGAACTTGATGCCGCCGACCCTGATCGGCAATCGATTCAAGCCCAAATCTTTTTCCATCGGCTGTTCGATCGACAGGAGAAATGGGATGCCGTGGTTAGCGAGCTCGCGCCAATTCGGTTCGGTTTCGGCCCCGATACCTCGGACGCACTTCGTGAAATTCTAAAGGTCACACGCAGCATCCAGGTCGCAGCTCAGATGTATCCCGGTACGGAAGACGGAGAATTCAGGCAAAAACTCGAACGGGACTTCTGGAAGACAAACGACCAAGACGAACTTAGCGTGCGACTAGTCCAAGCTCGCGAAAAGCTGGAAAAAGCGTTTGAAGAATTTACATAAGTTCGAAGCGACGCCCACACTTGGAGTTCGCGATGCCAATCTCTACACCCGCCCACCCCGCCCTCGACCCGATGACGCGCCACCCCATGCCGGCGGCGCCATCCATGGCCTATCTCAAGCCACTCATCGCCGGTCACCCCAAGATCGAAGCCGGGGACTACAGTTATATCCATTCCTTCACCGATCCGGCGCGTTTTGCCGATCAGGTGAAATACACCTTCGATTTCATTGATGACCGGCTGGTGATCGGGAAATTCTGTTCCATCGCCGCCGATGCCAGTTTCGTCCTCAATGGCGGCAATCATTTCGCCGACCGGCTCTCGAGCTATCCGTTCCCGATCTTCGGCTGCTGGGGCGAGCCCGATCCCGGGCCCTGGCCCAATAAGGGCGGCATCACTATCGGCCATGATGTCTGGATTGGCTGGGACGCGACCATCATGCCCGGCGTCACTATCGGCAATGGCGCCATCATCGCTGCCAAATCGGTCGTCACGCGCGATGTCGAGCCCTACACAATCGTTGGCGGCAATCCCGCGGCATTGATCAAACGCCGCCTGCCGGAGGATGTCGCAGCGCGGCTGCAAGCGCTCGCCTGGTGGGACTGGCCGGTCGAACAGATCGCACAGGCATCGGACCCGCTGATGGGCGCGGACATCAATACGCTGGAGGCACTCGCCGAGAGCCGGGACTAGCGTCTGCCGCGCCGTGTGAGTTGGCGGACCGCCCCGGTTTCCAGATCGAGCCGGTAGATGAAGAAACTATTCTCGTTCCAGTCACCGGCTTCGAACAGGATAGTTCGCTGGTTTGGCGTGAGCGACGGAAAATAGTGGTATTGCTCCGCCCCGGCGTCGGTCAGCAGTTCGGGTGCACCGCCCGCGCTGACGGTATATCTGTAGACTTGGGGTGTGCCCGTGCCGTCCAGGGCGGCGTAGATCAGCGTGTCAGCATCGGGCAGCAAAAAGGCCCCCGTCTCACCCGCCGGAGTGTCGGTCAGTTGCCAGCTCGCCCCTGTGCTCAGCTGGTACAGATAAACGTCGCGCGCGGGATCTTCGCCCTCGTCTTCCATGATGAAGGTCAGGAAATCGCCGTCAAAACTCCAGGCCGGTTCGGACTTGATGCCGGCGAGGTGGTCGAGCTCGAGCCCGCGGGCATCGCTGCCGTCAGCATTGGCGACCCAAAGCGTGGCATTGGGCCCGCGCCAGGCGATGCGACTGCCATCGCGAGACCAGGCAGGATCTACACCCGGGCCGAGATCGATCTCTTCACCCGTGTCCAGATCGCGAATAATGGCGCGCAGATAACTCATGCTTTCGCCACGCGCGAAGGCGATCCGGTTGGAGTTTGGCGACCATTCCGGCCCGGTCTCCCATAAATGCGGGGTTTCGGTGAGCCGCTGCTCGCGATTCCTGTTCAGATAGCGAATGAACAGGTCCGGAACCAGGCTTTCCCGGTAGGAAAAATACACGATCCGGTCGCCGGACGGAGACATGGACCCGTGAAAATCCATATGCCGATCGGTGGTTTGGGTCCAAGCGTCGCCCGCGCCGCCGGCAAGGCCCAACCCAACAATGCACATCACTTTGACAAACCAACGCATATTGCTACCCACGCTACCCAATCCTTGCTCGTCCGAGCCACCATCTTGCCGCACAAAGCATGCCAAAGAAAACCCGTGTCCTGTCATTGCGCTTTCACGGCAGCTGACGTTGCGCGCACAATTGGTTAGGTTGGCCTCATGCTCCATCACTTCTTCACGCAGCTGCGCGCCGCCAAGATCCCCGTCACGACGCGGGAATATCTCACGCTCCTCGAAGCGCTCGACAAGGGCGTGATCGAGCCGGAAATCGGACATTTCTATTCCGTCAGCCGCGCCGCCCTGGTCAAGGATGAGAAGGCCTTCGACAAGTTCGACCAGGTTTTCGCGCATGTTTTCAAAGGCGTCGAGACGCTGGGTGATCTGTTCGGGGAGAATGAGGTCCCCGATGACTGGCTCAAGGCGATGATGCAGAAACTGCTCACCGAGGAGGAGATGGCGGCGATGCAGGCCCTGCCCTTCGAGGAGTTGATGGAGACGCTGAAGAAGCGGCTCGAGGAACAGGAAGAACGCCATGAGGGCGGCTCGAAATGGATCGGCACGGGCGGCACCTCGCCCTTTGGCCATGGCGGCTATAATCCCTCGGGTGTTCGCATAGGCGGACCGGGCAAGCACAAACGCGCCGCCAAGGTGTGGGAGCAGCGCCGCTACAAGGATCTCGACGGCGATCGCGAACTGGGCACGCGCAATCTGAAAGTTGCGCTGCGCCGCCTGCGCAAATTCGCCCGCGACGGCGCCCAGGACGAGCTCGATCTGGGCAATACGATCGACGCCACGGCGCGGCAAGGCTGGCTCGATGTCGTGATGCGCCCGGAGCGGCGCAATGCGATCAAAGTGCTGGCATTGTTCGATGTTGGCGGCTCGATGGATCCTTATGTCAAGCTGTGCGAGGAGCTGTTCTCGGCTTCACGCTCGACGTTCAAGAATTTGGAATATTTCTACTTCCACAATTGCCCCTATGAGGGTGTCTGGCGCTCCAATTTGCGCCGCCGCGCCGAGACTGTGCCAACGCTCGATCTGATCCATAAATATCCGCACGACTGGAAAGTCATCATTGTCGGCGATGCCGCCATGGCGCCCTATGAGATCACCCATGCAGGCGGTTCGGTCGAGGGCTGGAATGACGAAACCGGCGCGGTCTGGATCAAGCGCCTTGTGGACACCTGGCCCAATCTGATCTGGCTCAATCCGCAGCCCAGGGAATGGTGGGAATACTCGCACTCGACCAAGCTGGTCCAGGATCTGATCGGCACCCAGCGCATGTTCCCGCTGACGCTGGAAGGCGTGGACGAGGCGATAAAGGAACTGGCGCGCTAGCTAGCGGCCGCCGCACGCCCGGCCCATCCGCAGCCATTGCGTCACCGCCCAGGCGGCCGCCGGATGCCGCAGACGTGTCAACGCTTCATGGGGCTCGAGCCAGACCAGTTCGTGATCATCCTCAATCTTGCCGCCATTGAGCTCCAGCAGATCACACAGGAAGAAACCGCACTGATTGCGCCGGCGCTCGCCGGTGCGAGTGATGGTGAATTGATCGGCCCGCGTCACCAGGGCGCCAGGAGCAATCGTCCAGCCGGTCTCCTCACAAAACTCGCGCGCCAGCGCCTCGGCCTCGCTCTCGCCCGGATCGATCATGCCGCCGGGCAAATCCCAATTGACATAGGTTTCCCGGGCAATCCGTACCAAGGCGATGCGGCCGCTTGCGTCGAGGGCGATACCAAAGGCGCAGGGCCGCGCGCCATAGGGCGCCCCCGCCTCGCAGAGGCCAAATTGCGGCACGGCTTCAATGATTTTGCGCAGCGCCAATCTCCTATCCGCCCGGATTGACGCGTCCGTCATCGGGGTCAAGCCCGAGCTCCTGGTCAATGCGTGCCACCCAACCGCGGACATTGAGGAATTCATCGAGATTGAAGCCACCTTCATCGGCCAGGCGCGTATAGGCGACCAGCGCGATATCGGCGAGCGTCATCGTCTCGCCGACGATGAAGTCGCGCGACAATAATCGCATCTCCATCACGCCGAGCGCGCGGCGCCCCTTGGCCATCAAGGCTGGATCAATCGAATCTTCGGGCAGTTTCATGAAGGCCTTCTGATAGCGCCGCACTGCAATCGCCGGCTCATGGCTGTATTGTTCCCAGAACATCCACTCGAGCATTTTGGCGGTATCAAAACTGTCCGCCGGGATCAGTGGTGACCCGCCGGCGAGATGAAACATGATGGCATTCGACTGGGCCAGGATACGGCCATCCTCGCGCTCGAGACAGGGCACCTGGCCGGCCGGGTTGATGGCGAGGAAATCATCGGTGCGGGTCTCGCCCTTGACGACGTCGATCTCATTCCACTGATAGGGAATGGAAAGATAGTCGGCGGTCCATTTCACCTTCAGGCAATTGCCGCTGCGGCGGTCACCGAAAATCCTGACCGGTTGTGTCATTGCGAGTCTCCCTCATTTCCTCGCCAGCATAGCGCGACTGGCGATCAGGTCGAACAGGCAATGCGGTTCGCCATCCGGGTGTGACAGCTCGCCTCTTGGGGGATAGCGCCGCGCCGCTTATAAGCGCGTCAGGACTGCAACAGGTTGACCCGATATGAGCACACAGACCGCCGGCACGCGCACCAGCCCGGAAGATTGCACCAACATGGCTCAGGTTCGCGAAGGGGTCGATGCCATCGACCGTGAACTGGTGGCACTGATCGCCGAGCGCGCCCGCTATATGGAGGCCGCCGCCCGCATCAAACCGTCACGCGCCGTCGTCCATGATGATTGGCGGATTGAGGATGTCATCGGCAAGGTCCTGGCGGAAGCCCGGCGTCTCGGTCTCAGTACCGAATTGGCAGAGCCGGTCTGGCGCGAGCTGGTGCGCCAGTCGATTGCCTATGAATTCGAGGTCTGGGACCGCACGCGAGGCGCCTAGCCGCGTTCGAAGCAGCGCCTTGTTTCAGCGAAGGCGAGCGCGACGCTTGCCGTCGCCGCCGGCCAACGGGCCGGGGGCTGCGCCTCGGCCGCCTCGCAGGCATCGCCAAGGGCGAAGGCTCCGACGCCGCGCGCAGCGCCCTTGAGCGTATGCAGGGCCGTGGTCCAGCTTTCATGATCCCGCGCTGAACCGATCCGATCAATGCAGCGCTCCGCCTGCGCGCACATCAGCGCCAGCAATTCCGCCTTCAAATCCGCATCGCCGCCGGTATAGCGGGCCAGATGCGCGGCATCGAACAGCGGTGCCCTTGCGTCGGACGGGCCATGAGTCGGAGCTTGGGACTGGGCAGTTTTCATGGCCACAACCTCGCACGCCCGTCTTAACAGCACGCTTAACGCGCCAGGGCAGCGCCATAATTTCTTCGCGCAAGGTAAATGAGGGCTTGCCGAGGCGCGAGCGGCCAGGATCTGGCGCCGGTCGTCGGGCGGTCGGCCTCGCCGCGCTCGCGCGGCAAAGACGCTGGAATCAAGCCCTTGCTTTGTGAATAATCTCGCGTATGTTCCGGCGCCTCCAACCCCGGCGCGCCTATAGCTCAGTTGGTAGAGCAGCTGACTCTTAATCAGCGGGTCGTAAGTTCGAATCTTACTGGGCGCACCAATTTTTTCAAGCACATAGCATTCAGGCTTATGCGCCGAATCAACGTCAAGCTACCGGAGCGCTACCGCCGGGGCGAGTTTCAGCTCACCATTGAAAGGTGAGACTGCATTCCATAGAGTGGACCGCAAGGCCGCAATCCGCTGCTGACAGGGGACGACATGACCGCACGAGCTTGGACACCGATTGCTTTCGTGCTGTTGTCGATACCGTCGTTTGGTGCCGTAAACGCCGCCGCCTTGGCGCAAGCCTACCCCAATAATGTGACGGCAAGGGCCATGTATGACACCTGCCGTCGAGGAGTGGTGGTGTCCGGCGAGGATATCACCGAAGCCTGCATTTATTACTTTGAGGGCGTCATGGGTGGCGTGCTGCTGGGCGCTGGAATGTTGAGCCGCGACCGTGGATTGCTGTCGGGCACAGAAATACCTGCCATCTACCAAAACGCCGCTGAACTCGCCTACGGATGCAGTCCGGCGGCGATTACTTTAGGCCAACGCATCCGTGTGTTTATGCGGTGGGTTCAAGATAACCCGGCCCATGAACAAACTTTGGCTCCGCTCGCATTCGCAATGTCCAATGCAGAGGCGTGGCCTTGCGACTGACATCCGTGCGCACCCAACACTACCACAGCCCCGCAAAACGCACCTCGACCCAGCGATAGAACGCGTCATCCGCCGCCAACAACTCGGCATAGTGCCGCTCAAACGTCCGCCAGTGCATCCCCTTCGGCTTTCGCGGCATCATCTCGACACCCGGTTCGCCTCCGAGACGCTTGCGCAATTTGTTTGCGCGGGTTTGGATGCGGTCTTCTGGCGTCTCTCGCTGCGTGGCATACGCGACCCGCTGGCACACTCGGCAGGCGTGCCGCCCGCCCCAGCCGTAGATTTTCAAGCACCGCCGCCCGCATGTCGGACACAGCCACCAGACGCGAAAGCCGCCGAAGTGGCAGGGCGTCCAGTCCACCGCTACATGGGTCCACACCTGCCGCGTTTCGCCGCCGTTAAGCGGGTAGTGCGTATAGTCCAGGACGACGCCTTGATGCCGTCCGCGCCCGTGCGTTTTGATGCTCGATTCCTGACCATTGCTCCATCGCCACCACCACGAATGCACCGCCCCGTCTTCCAATGCTCCCGCCTTGGCCACATCATTCGCGGCTAATGCCGTTGTCTGCCAGTCGAGAGGTCGTCCGGTCCAATTCCGGCCGCCAGATCCATATCCACCCATCGCTCACCTCCGAGAATTTGGCGAAATCAATTGCAAAGTTCCGGGTCGTCAAAAAGGCCCGCGCTATCGGTGGCGCGCCAACCTTTTTTGGGGATGTTTAGCACAACCTCATTTCCCCAGCCGATCCCGCAATGTCGGACGCGAGAGATTGGACCCGCCCCGGCACCGCGCCGCGTTCGAGTGCCCCTATCAAGCGTCCGCATCATTGCGTTTGCCTATAAGCGGTGCGAACCCGTTTCCGACCGGCGGCGCGACCATGGCCGAATCCCGCTTTGCATATAAGGAAACGCGATCCGGATTGCAGGTTTTCGACTTTTCGGCACGCCTCATTTTTTGCGGCTTCGGACACCTCTTTTTGCGGCGTTCGCCGGAGAAGGGTTCGAGCATATAGGGGAGCGCGTTATCGGCCTGGGGTTGCTTGGCTTCCCAATGCTCATACCGCCCGCGCTGCGATTTCCGGGTTGCGGTCTCGTACTGCGAGAGAGAGACGACGCGGGATCGCACACGATCCGATCCGCCGATACCGCCGCCGCGTTCAAGAACGAACCAGCCGCGCTCGATACATTCCCCAATGGTTTTGCGCGCCGTGTTTGGCGAGCACTTCAGCATGGCGGCGACCGTCCCGTCCGAAAGCTCAAACGCATTGTGCTTGTCGGGATGGTAGGCTCGCAACACGAACATCACCAGATCGCGCCCGCGAGACGTCAACGTCCGCCAAGCCGGGAGCTTGTCCCAATAGCGATAGCAGCGACCGTGCGGGCGGTCGCGTGATTTTGGATAGTCTGACATGTAAGCACCCGAAAATGGGGGCGGGATTTCGCCCGCCCCCCCAAATCAGTCAATCCGGCCCTTAGACCGGGCGAAGGCGAAGCCAGTTTTCATCGCGTAGTGACTGGCGGAAAACCTTCAGTGCTTAGTCGTCTCCTGTACCTTCAGGATGGTGACGGGCGTGTGCAGCACATAACGCCCATGCCAGCCGCAATCGTGTTCCTCACGCAAGGTTTCGATTTCCATCGGACGGGCGCGCAGGTTTGCGACATAGGCCGAAAGGCGGAAGGGAGGCCCCCCAGCGAAATCGTACGCCGTGAGGCCCGTAGGGCCGTGCTGTACGAGCTTCAGGAGGGTTTCCGCCTCACGGCCCGTGACGATGCCCGGAAGGCTGTCAGCGGCGTGTGAGGTGAAGGTTACGACAGGAAGGGCGCGCTTACGCATGGCGGTCCCCTCTCGCGACGCCCGCCAGCTCGACCACAAGCCGGGCGTGGGACAAGGGAAGGCGGAACTGGCGAGAGAATTTCCGGGCGGCGTTGTCAGCGTGCCGGGGTTCACATTTGTCTACATCGTTGGCGACAAGGCACCAAAACGCGTTGCGCTCAGAGCGCGGGGGAGATACATAGGGCATGCCTTTTCCTTTTTTCGGGGGTTAGGTATTTGAACCTCGGCGCGGGCCGTCAAACTTGCGCTGGGGTTCATTCGTTTCCGCGCGGGTCACGCGTCCGACGTGCTGTTACGGGCGCGCGCCTCCATCCATTTTTCGACGTCTGCGAGCCGATAGAGCACGCGAGAGCCAATCTTGAGGAATGGGGGAGTGTCGCCAGTACCGCGACGTTTGTTCCACGTACTCGCCGCAATGCCTGTGTGCAGTGCGAGGCGCGGGGTATCCATATACTCAGTCATACCCATCCGGGCTTCCTTCTATAGCGTTGACGTTATCGCCGTGCCGGTCATGGCCTCGGCTGTCACCATAGAAGAACTGAATGCGCCGGTTGTCTACAGGTAGAACCGTGCCAGAACACACTTTACCACAGCATTTCCCCCGGCCTGTGGAGAAGTGTGGATAAGTTTGGTGGCGCAAGCGGACACGCTTCACCCGCCCTTCCGCTTTTTCATAGTGACCACCTTCCCGCCCTTCCCCGCCATCGCGGCCTCGACCGCGTTTCCAATCTGCGTCGCAGCCCGTTGCACGGGGTCGTCTGCCAAGTGCGCATAGCGCTGCGTGGTCGCGGCCTGTGAGTGCCCGAGCAGCTTGCCAATAATGGGCAGGGACAAGCCGCCCGCCGCGCCATAGCTCGCGAAGGTGTGACGCAAATCATGCAAGCGGACGCCTTCCAACTTCGCCGCTTTGCGCACCGCGCGCCAGACCTTGCCAATGCCTTGATAATGCCCCTCGCCGCTCGATGCCGGGAACACATAGGGCGAGCCTTTAATGTGCGGCGTTTCCGCAAGGATGTGCTTCGCCGCCGGGGCAAGCGGGATCACCTTCGCGCCGGTCTTTGAATCCTCAAGGCGAAGTATGTTCCGGGCCAGATCGACCTCCGACCATTTCAGGCTCTCTATCTCGTTCCGGCGCGCGCCCGTGAACATGAGCAGGCGAATGATGGCCAACGCATGCGAATTGGCTTTCGCTTCCCCGGCAGCCGTCAGGGCGTTGCCAAGGGCATAGGTCTCCTTCGCGGAGAGAAACCGCTCTCGCTTGGCTTCCTTGAACTTGGTGACGCTGCGACAAGGCGCGCTGCCATCGGCGCGCACGCCCCATTGTTCCGCCTTGGCGAGCATGTTCGAGACGAGGGCCAAGCAGCGATTGGCGAGATAGGGCGTTTTCTTGAGGGACAGGTGAAACCGCACCACGTCCGACCGGCTCAAATCCTTGACCTTGATGTGCCCCAGCTCCGGCACGATGTGCTTGGTCAGGAGGCGTTTGGTTTCCTTGACGCTGCTCGCCTTGTTATGCGCCTCGGCATGGTCTGTCAGGTAGCGCTTCTGAAATTCCTTGATGGTTTCCGACCGGCGATCCGCCGCCGCGTCCCCAGCCGGATCGACGCCCTCTTTCACGCGGCCCAACAACTTTGTGGCTTCATCGCGCGCTATCTTCGGGGTCCAGGTCACGCCAACTGACTTCAGCTGCCCATGCCGCCCGATGGTGTACCAACGCTGGCGATTGTGAAGCCGGTACTTGAGCACATAGGATTTTGCCCCGCCCTTGGTGACGCGCAATCCGAACCCCGGCAGCAGGGTATCCCATACCGTACCCGGCTCGTTTGCCGCCTCCACGGTCGTATTCGTCAGTTTCAATTTCATCGCCGCACCCAGTAGCTCGCCTCTTGAGTCACCAATATGCTACCATGCTACCAGAAAGCCAAGGAAGCTGTAGGAACGCTGGGGAGGGATTATCGCCTGCCCAGTCTCGCTATATGGTGACACCGGAGCGCCCCGGAAACGCGAAACCTCAAACTCTTAATCAGCGGGTCGTAAGTTCGAATCTTACTGGGCGCACCAACCTCTTTCCCCAACTCAATCAACGCGGGCCCTGACCTGGCATGGCCCGCACCCGCTGCGGCCCCGCCAGATGCCCGGCTCGTCACCGCTGGGCTTGAGGCCTTCACGCCCTGCCCTGTGGGCGGTAGATTAGGCGCGGCGCCTGGATAGAATTCAGGGGCCTGTCGTCCAACCGAGCCCGGGGCTTGCCATGCATGTGTTGCGACCGTTCTTGCCCGCGCTGAGCGCACTGGTCGGGCTGTACGCGTTTGCCGCACCGGCAGCTGCGAGCGATATCGTTCAGCTCGAAGCTTTTTTCGGTCGGGCTGAGCCGCTGGCTCAGCTGCAATTATGCCGCGAACCCTTCTACCCGCCGGGTGAGTGCCGGGCGGCGCGCTTCACGCAGGGTGTACGCTATAACTGGCTGCATGCTGCGGATGCGATGTCGAATGAACGGCTCTCCCTCGTCCATGATGAGGAGCGCAACGGCCATTCCGCCGTCTTCCACTCGACCCTGCCAGGCTATGGCCCGATGCGTTTTGCCGCACCGGGTGAGGATGTCTGGTGCATGCCCGAATGGCGGCCGGACCAGCCTTCGCGCTATCACGCCCGCCTCGCCGGCTTCCGCGAACATGAAGAGCGCGGCGATCCACGCATCGCCGCCCAATACGGGCTTTACTTCGTCCTCGACAGCGAAGCCGGCTGCGACGCCCTGCTGCGGACCGCCCGCGACATGCTGCGCTAGCCTTGCTCCGCCTGCCGTCGTTTCGCCTGTTTTTGATTTCAGTATCTGGAAATGGGGAAAGACGGGGTCACAGCAAAACCGCGGGCACTGGCCGATCAGGGCGCCGGACAGGCCACCACCGCGCTGCTGGTGCTGAGTTCCTGCCTCTTGCCGCTCGGACTCATTCTGCCGGCCCTGCGAACAACACAGTTCGGCCTGTGGACTGGCGAGCACTCCATTCTGGGCTTTGGCTGGGCCCTTTTGCAGGAAGGTGAATTGCTGCTCGCCGCCCTCGTGCTGGGGTTTTCGGTGCTATTTCCGGGCTTCAAACTGGTCTGGATGTGGCGATTGCAGTTTTCCCGCACGCCGGAGGTCGGCGTCGGCGATCTGCGCTTCCTCGAAATGCTCGGCAAATGGTCGATGGCCGATGTACTGGTTCTGGCCCTGGTGATTTTTGGCGTGCGAGACAATCTGGTATTCGCTGCCTCGACCCTTCCCGGTGTCTATATCTTTGCCGCCGCCACCGTGCTGGCGATGCTCGCCTCCGGCCGCATTGTCAGCCAGCTGGCCCGGCGGGCACCGGGTCTCGCATCCTAGCCAGCCTTGAGATCGCGGGCACGATCGCGCAGCCGGTCGAGCAGGGTCGAGAGAAGCGCGACCTGCTCGGGCCCGAGCCCCGCCAGCAAGGCGCGCTCGGCCTCCAGCGCGACCGGCGTGATTTCCGCATAAATCGCTCGCCCGGCCGCCGTCAGCGTCAGCAGATGCGAGCGGCGGTCGGCGCGATTGCTGGAACGTTCGAGCAGACCACGATCAGCCAGCGCGCGCACGGCGCGGCTGACCGAGACCTTGTCCATCGCGGTGACATCGCACAGGCCCTGCGCCGTCACCGGGCGGCCCTCGCCGAGAATGGCAATCACGCGCCATTCCCAGATCGTGATCCCGAACCGGCTCTGATAGGCCTGCGCCACCATTGACGAGACCTGGTTGGAGGCAATCGCCAGCCGGTAGGGCAAGTAATCGCCCAGCCGCAAATCGGGCACGCCTGGCGCGTGTGTGGGGTCGGCATCGTCCATATCCGGTCTGGTGCCGCAAACAGGTTGCAGCGGCAAGGCAAATCTGGCTCGACGCCGACCCGTTTGTCGCGCTATTCCAGCCCCATGACCGATATCATCCCGACACCCGACCTGCCGCACCTGCCGATTGAGGGCGATGAACGCCATTTTCCTGTACGCCGCATTTTCTGTATCGGCCGCAATTATGCTGACCACGCAAAGGAAATGGGCGCCGCGGCCGAGGCGATTTTCTTCATGAAACCGGCCGACGCCGTCATCACCTCGCCCCGCGTGCCCTATCCGCAAGGCACCTCGGATCTGCATCACGAGGTCGAACTGGTGCTGGCGCTGGGCGATGGCGGCGCGATCATGGGCTGCGCTGTCGGGGTTGATCTGACCCGGCGCGATCTGCAGGCGGGGATGAAAGCCAAGGGCGGTCCATGGGAAATCGGCAAATCGTTCGAGAATTCCGCGCCGGTCGGCCTGTTGCGCTTTGGCCCTGTGCCCGAGCGCGGCAAAATATCGCTCAAGGTCAATGGCGTGCGCCGCCAGTCCGGCGATCTGTCGGACATGATTCTGGCACCGCGCCGCGTCCTGTCGGAACTGGCGCGTTATTTCACGCTCAAACCGGGTGATCTGGTTTTCACCGGCACGCCCGCCGGCGTCGGGCCGCTGCAGCGCGATGATCGCGTCAAGGCCGAAATTGCCGGCCTGCCACCGCTCGAATTCACCATCAGCTGACGCTGGTCAGACACGGAGATCGCCATGAAACCTGTCCTCTACGGCTATTGGCGCTCCGGCGCAGCTTACCGGCTTCGTATCGCCCTCAATCTCAAGAGCGTCGAATACGACCAGGTCGCGATCAATCTCAAAACCGGCGAGCAGAAGAGCGACGCCTGGCTGGCGATGCAGCCGCAGGGCCTGGTCCCGGTGCTCGAATACGGCGGTGCGAAGCTGATGCAATCGCCCGCCATTCTGGAATGGATCGAGGAGACCTGGCCGCAGCCGGCGCTGCTGCCATCCGATCCGATCGAGCGCTGCCGCGTGCGCGCCTGGGCGGCAGTGATTGGCTGCGATACGCATCCGGTGCAGAATTTGCGCATCCTCAAGGCGATCGGTGATGATCTCGGCCAGGGCCCCGCAGGCATGAAGGCGTGGGCGCATCGCTGGACACGGGACGGGCTCACCGCGCTGGAAACCCTGGTCGCGGCGCAGCCACGCTCAACGCCATTCCTGCATGGTGAGGCGCCGGGCATGGCGGAGATCTATCTCCTGCCGCAATTGGTCAATGCCCGCCGCTGGGAGGTCGACCTGTCGGCTTTTCCGACGCTGATGGCTGCCGAGGCGGCCTGCCTGGCCTTGCCGGAATTCCAGCGCGCCGCACCGGAAAACCAGCCCGACGCCGAGTAGCAGCCTAGCGCAGCCACGCTTGCGGCCGGCCGGCCGTGAGCGAGCGCCACAACCATTCCGCCGGACCATAGGTGTAGCGCTGCAGCCAGAACACCGAAGCGAAAATCTGCGCCACCCCGACCGAGACCAGGATCAACGCCAGCCCTGTCCGGTCAATCTGGCCGAATTGTCCCAGTCCCGGGAAGCCGACAAATAACAGCGTCATCAACAGGGTTTGCAGGAAGTAATTGCTGATCGGCATGCGCCCGACCGCGGCCAGCGCCGCGCGCGCCGTGCGCGCCAGATCCAGCTTCGCTGCCAGCATGAAGGCAGCAGCATAGCCAAGGGCCAGCGCCAGGCTGCCGAAATACTGGGCGACCCGGTTCTGCAGCACAGCAGCCGGCGAAAAACCGGACGCCATGGCATTCCAGGCCCCCGCGAGGCAGAGCACCGCGCCGAGCGTCAGGGCAATAGCGGCAATCCAGCCATAATGCCGAAGCGCCCATCGCCCGGTCAGAAATCCGCTGCGCAGCCCTGCCATACCGAGCAGCATGCAGCCGGCAATGCGGCCGCTCATGAACACGATCTGCATCATCTCGGACTGCAAGGCGATGCTCATATTATAGCCGAGCCGCGCGATGAAGCCGGTGTGATAGAGCGCCTCAATGCCGGCAATCGCCTCGGGATTGAAACCCATCGCCCCGGCGGCGGTGATGGTGTCGCCAACCAGAGCGCCGATCGCACTGCCGGCCAACAGCATCAGTCCGGTAAAACCGATCAGGCCAAGCCCCAGCCCCCAGAGCCCGCGCACCGTCATGCCATTGGCCGCCACCACGATCATCGCCACCAAAGCGAGCGGCACCAGAATATCGCCATACCAGAACAGATAGGCATGCAGCAGGCCCAGCAGGAGCAACCAGCTCAATCGCGGCCATTGCCGGGTCGGGTTTTGCCGCGACGCCCGGGCGCTCAAGACCAGGGCGGCGCCAAACAGCGTGATGAAGAGGGCGGTGCCCGATTGCGAGATCAGTCCCTGGGTCACCAGCCACACAGCGCGATCACCCCAACTGTCGAAATCACCCTGCAAGCCGGGAATATCGGCGGCGATCCAGACCAGGGCGAAGAGCTGGATATTGACCGCAAACATCGCCAGCACCGCGAAACCCCGCAATTCATCGAGGCTGTCATGGCGTCGGAACGGCGCATTTTCCGGCATTTTTGCTCCTCTGAGGCGATTTCGCCCGGTTTCCGCCATATTCTTACAAAGATTTCACGCCCACAGCATGTTTGGGGAATTGTATCGAGTCTCAATAAATATCATAACTCAATCACGCATGCGGATACGCCTTGGGGTGCGAAAACGTCATGATCCAGCTTCTGGTCTCACTGATTGAGTGGTTTGCCGTGATGGGCTTGTCCATCCTCGGCATCACCTATTCCCCGGCCCCGCCCTGCCTCACTTCAGAGCCAACAGAATTTCGCCAGGTCATCAGCTGGAACCCCGCCGATGACTTTAACGCGGTCAAGCGCATGTCTGTATTGAGCGGCGATTGCGTCGCCGGCACCGAAGTCCTGATCCGTGATGCCACGCCGGTCTTCGTCACGCCATCGGACCGTTACGACAGCTAGCCCATCGGTAGTCCCGAACCGTCCCAACAGGCAAATATCCATTTTGCATAGATTATCTGTGTCGGCGGCGCGCTTCTGTGGCTATCATCTGTCACAATGGCTCAATTGAGCCCTCCTGTCCGCAGACCCCGTCCGGGAGCGACCCAGCTTCACGGCCCGATCGAGCGCAATATGACCGAAAAAACGCTAGAAAAAACAATCCATCTCACCGAAATTGACCTGGCCGAGCCACAAGCTGATCAGACCGTGGCGGCAACAGGGTCAACGGTTCCGGCATCCGAATCGCCCGATGCGGACCCGCGCCAGTCGCGCATGGCGGAGGAACGCCCCGGCGGTGCCTGGCTGATCTGGCTGGCCAATAGTTTCGCCCTGCTCTGGGTGGGCGGCGCTGCCGCTTTCATCTGGGGCGCGCTCGGCGTCCAGTCGCTCGAACGCCTTGGGCAATATGGTTTCGGGCAATTGACCGGACTCGCCGTTTTCGCCATTGCGCCCGCCCTGCTCTTCATCATGAGCGGGCTGATGGCGCGCGAAGTCGTGCGCAATGCCCATAATACCCGCCGCGTCGAGCGCGCCATCCGCCGCCTTTCCGAGCCTGCCCAATATGCGCGTCACGAGGTCCAGTCCCTGTCCCAGGCCGTGACCGGCGAAGTCGACCGCATCAATTCCGCGCTCGAAAGCGCCCTCGCCCGCCTTGCGGCGATGGAAGAAGTCATCAGTCACCATGCGGAATCGCTCGAACTGTCGGCCACGGATGCCCGTGACCGGACCGAGGAATTGCTCAAGGGTCTGCGCAAGGAAAGACTGCGCCTCGGCGAGGTATCCGAGTCCTTCGACGACAAGGCGGCCCTGATCGCCGCAGCCATCTCCGACCAATCCAAAATGGTTGCCGCGGCGGCCGAACTGGCCGCCAACCAGGCCAGCGATAGCGGGCGCCGGATTCTCGCCAGCGTTGAAAGCCTGCAGGACGCCGGCGATTCCGTCACCGAGCGCAGCAATATCGCCGCGACCAAGCTGTCGGAACGCACGGCGCATCTGCACGAGCTCTCCGACACGCTCAAGGAAAGAACCGACAATCTCGATGCCGCCTATGTCAAACATCGCGGTCGCTTGAGTGAAGCCGGTGAGGCCCTGCGCAAGGAACAGGAAAAGATCGCCGCGGCGCTCGATTTCCACCGCGCCGAACTCGAAGTCATGGCGACGACCGCCCGCGACGGTGCCGACGCGCTGACCTCGGCGTCCACCAATGGCGCTGCGGCGTTCAAGAAGTCCGTCGACGAAGCGCTAGAACGTGCCCATAGCCTCGCCGGCCGGGTGCGCTCGGAATCCGAATATGCGGCGCGCGAGCATGAGGCTGCCCTGGCACGCCTGGTCGCCTCGGCCCAGGAAGCCAAGTCGATTTCAGAGGCCGCCATCGAGGCAATCGAGGCGCAGGCCGATGCGGTGACGCAAAAGGTCGAGCATTCCAACGAAATCGCCTTCAATGCCGCCCAACGCTCCGACGATGCGTTCCAGCAACGCCTTGCCGAGGCCGACAAGCTCACCGCGCGCGCTTCGCAGGTCGCCGATGAAGCCGCCGAGTCGGTCCGCCGCCGGCTTGAAGCCGTTCTGGCATCGGCCAGGGTCGAGACCCAGAATGTGGAACGTCACATCGACACCATGACCAATCGGCTCGCCGAATTGCCGGTGATGGCCCGCGAACGCGCCCAAGAGGCCGCTGACGCCCTGCGCCGCGGTCTGGAAGGTCTCAATGCGGCAGCCATGGTTGCCGCCGAGGAATCGCAGGAAATCGACGCGGCCTTCCAGGCACGCATCCGACAAAATTACGAATTGCTCAGCGATTTCATGCTGCGCATGGGCTCGGTGGCCGGTGGCCGGCGGGTGCCGGATCTGGGCACCAATGAATTGCCTGACCCGCTACTCGGTCGCAAGCGCAAGGCCACCGACAGCGAAGAACCGAAGGCTGATAGCACCGAAGCCAATGATGAAATGCATGTTCCGCTGACCGGCCCACAGCCGCGCCGTGCCGCCCCCCGCGGCGCTGAAAACAGTGTCGGTTTCCCGGAGCGTGGCGGCCGTCAAGGCGGCGAGCCGGGCTGGCGCTGGAAGGATTTGCTCTCGAGCATGCCTGCCGAAGGCGACGAGGACAGCGCTGACAGCGCGGACAGCGCTGACAGTGCGGACAGCGCTTCGACCGCGGTCAAACGCCCGGCCAAACGCGATAAAAGCGACAACTAGCCTGCCATCAGGCGGTGAAGCTGCCGGCAGCGGTGCGCGGTTGAGTCCGGCGAATTGTGCCGCCGCGTCACATCACGGAGCGGTTTGCTCCGCGGTCCAGTGGGCAAGTTCCTGGCTCACCTGCGTCGCAGCCTGATCGAAGGCGGCGACTATCGCCCCGACACGATTGCTTGAGGCGCGCGCTTCGCCAACGAAAACGGTCGAGCCAACGATGCGCCGGCCCTGGCTCGCGATCAGTCGCGTTGACAGACGCACCCGGACCAGCGGCGCATTATTGTCGCCGCGATCATAGACCGCCTCGAATTCACGCAGGTCGAGCCGCAATTCATAGGTCGCCCGAACCCCGTCTTCCGGCAAGACCGGCGCCAGACGGGAATCGCTGCCGTTGAAAGTATCAACGATCAGGTTCTGCATGATGCGTGGCGTCGGCGATATCCAGCGGGCCGCAGCCATATAGGCGATCCGACCATCCGCCATCTGGATGGCGATCTCGTCCCCGGCCAGGCCGCGCGGCGCTTGTGGTGCCACCACCTCGATCACGGTCCAGCTCTCGCCCGTCCATGTCCGCGCCTCGGGCGAGGACAATCGGTAGACGGATGACGGGGTGGATTCCGGCAGAAGTGAAACACAGGCCGAAAGGGACAAGGCGCTCAGCGCCGCCACAGCAAGCTTGATCGAAATGACGGGTTTCATTGCGGCACCTCTACCGTTTGACGGGGCGAACCGGCTATGAATCCACCGGGATTGTTTTCAAAGTCCGACGCGCTGCGCTCCATGGATTCAACCAGCCGGTTCAACTCGCCAGCCGCCCGGGTCATATCTTCCAGACCATCCTGGGCGAAGGATTCCAGCGCGGGCTGGATCGCCTCGATCAGCCCGGTCGTGTCGGTCGCGGCCCGATTGACGGCGATTGCTGCGGCCGTGGTTTCATTGACGGCGGTCGCCATCTCATTGAGCAGGAAGGCATCGGCCGTCACACCAAATTGTTGCAGCGTAACGGCGGCATTGGAGATATCCGTGGCCGCCATGTCGATCCGGCCGACCGCGGCCCGCATATCCTCGACCAAATCCTGTTCGGCATTCAACAGGTCGGTAATTTCGCGCAGATTTGCCAGCGTTGCCGAGAACTCCTCGACATTCTGGTCACTGAGCAACTCCGACAAACGAAACAGGGTCAGCTGGGCCGCATCGAGCACGTCCTCGGAACCTTCGACAAGCCCTTCAAGCTGAGCTCGCCGCGCGAAGATCCGCGGCGGTTGCCGGCTGGCCGGGCTCAACAGACGCTGGGCGTCAGGGGCGCCGCCGGAAATCAGGATATAGGACAGGCCGGTCAGGCCCTGGGGTTCGAGCTGGGCAAAGGAATCAACACGCACCGGCGTTTGCGCCAGAACCCGCACCCGCGCGATGACCCGGCTCTGGCCGTCCAGGCCGAGCGAAGTGACTTCGCCGACCTGGATACCGTTAAAGCGCACCTCGGCGGATTCGCGCAGACCGCGCACCGGTCCCTCGAAAACGACATCGTAAAACGCATAATCCTCATCGAAGGAGACCTTGCCGAGCCAAACCGCGAAAACACCGCCGCCCGCAATCAAGATCAGCGCGAACAAGCCGACCAGAACGTGATGTGCCTTGGTTTCCATCGTCTAATTCTCCTTGCCGGCGGTCGCGGTGCGGCCGCGCGGACCGTGGAAATATTCCTGGATCCACGGATGAGGGTTTCGCATCAACGCCTCCAGGGGCGCAACTGCCGCGACACGTTTATCCGCCAATACGGCAATTCGGTCACAGATGGCATACAGACTGTCGAGATCATGCGTGATCATCAACACGGTCAGATCAAGCGCCCGGGACAATTCCAGAATCAGCGCATCGAAGGCCGCCGCACCGATCGGATCGAGACCGGCGGTGGGCTCGTCGAGGAAGAGTATCTCGGGGTCGAGCGCCAAGGCCCTGGCCAGGGCGACGCGCTTGCGCATCCCGCCCGAAAGCTCCGAGGGAAAGCGGTCAAATACGCTGGAGTCGAGCCCGGCGAGGCCGAGCTTCATGCCGGCGATCTCCTCCATCAAGGGGACGGACATATCGACATGCTCACGCAGCGGCGCCATGACGTTTTCAAGCACGGTCAGCGATGTGAACAGGGCGCCATTCTGGAACAGCACACCCCAGCGGCTATCGACCTTGCGCCGTTCGGCGGTGCTCAATTCGGAAAAACGACGGCCATTGAACAGAATATCGCCCGCGTCAAATTTCTGCAGCCCGAGGATGGCATTCATCAACACGGTTTTGCCCGTACCCGAGCCCCCCACGAGGCCGAGAATTTCGCCCCGCCGAATATCGAGGTCGAGATTGTCGTGCACAACATGGCGGCCGAAGGCGGTCCGCAGGCCGCGAATGGAGATCAGGACCTCGGCGCTCATATGCCCAGCTCCAGATACATCATCGCGAACAGGGCCTCGATGACGATAACGATGAAGATCGACTGCACCACCGAGGCGGTCACGCGCCGGCCAAGGGATTCGACATCACCGGCCACTTTCATGCCCTGGCGGCAGCCGACGATTGCCACCACAAGGCCAAAGACAGGCGCCTTCGACATGCCGACCCAGAAATGGCTCCAGTCGAGCTCGGAATGAATGCGAGCGATGAACACTGCCGGCGAAATATCCTGGGCGGTCCAGGCCACCAGCATGCCGCCAAAAATTCCGGTGATCATGGCGGCGAAGGTCAACAAGGGTGCCATCAGCACGCAAGCGACGACGCGCGGCAGGACCAGAACCTCGAACGGGTTCAGGCCGAGCACCCGCATCGCATCGATTTCCTGTTGCATTTTCATCGCGCCGATCGAGGCGGTGAAGGCAGAATCCGAACGCCCCGCCAGCATGATAGCTGTGATCAGCACGCCGAATTCACGCAAAACCGAAATCCCGATCAGTTCGACGCTGAAGATGGCAAAGCCGAGATCCGCGAGCAGGTTGGCGCCCATATAGGCGACCACAGCACCGATAAAGAAAGACAGCACCGCGATGATCGGCATCGCATTGACGCCAACCTCTTCCATCGCCCAGACCGTCGCCGTCAGCCGGAAGCGCGATGGCCGCACCAGAGTGTGCAGCCCCGTCGTCAGCGTCTGACCGAAAAACCCGATGGTCTCGATCGCTTCCCGGGCCGCCGCCTCAAGCCCGGCGCCGATCCGTGCCAGGGCACCGTTAAAGCCGAGGCCCTGGGGCGCATCGGGCGGACAGACCTGGGTGCGGCGCCTGACCTCCTCGATCAGCCGGCGCGCCGTCGGGTGGCAGCCAAGAAAATGAAAATCGCCATCCGGGACGCCGCAGCGGCGGGTCGCGCGTCCGAGCAGATAGGCCCCGGATGTGTCGACCCGGCCGAGATGGCTGAGATCAATCACGATCTTGTCGGGCTCAATGCTGGTTTCCACCTTGGCGATAGCGTCATCGACACGGCCGATCGTCTCGACCGTCCAGTCACCATGCGCTTCAATGATGGTTTTGCCCGCCTCGTCGCGCAAAACCACTGTCGCACTGGTCTGAGAACTCGCTGGATTTCCCCTCATATCTGGCACCCTAGTCGATATCGCCTGCCCTAGGGAGTACAGAATTGCGGTGAAGCAGCAATGCGACGGCCAGACCAGCAGCTGCAGGCAGGATCATGACCGCAAAGCCTGTGGTGCCAAGCCGCGCGAAGAAATATCCCGACACGGCAGCGGCGATCGCCATCACCACGCCGCCGGAGAGCGCGGAGTTGATCGCCTGGCCGGTCGCGGCGAAACGATCCGGCACGGCGGTCGCCGCATAGCGCAGAAAGCCGAGATAGGTCGCGGCGAAGCTCAGCGCGTGCAGACATTGCAGCGCGAACAGGGCCCAAAGCGGCGGCGCCAATGCCGTCAGCCCCCAGCGCAGGATGGAAGCGCCACCGCCCAGGATCAGCAAGGCTGCCGGGCTGAGCCGTCCGAGCCAGCCGCGGCCGGACAGCCACAAGAAGACAATTTCCACCGCGACACCACTGGCCCACAGCGCTCCAATCATCAGATCGGAATAGCCTTGCGCCGACCAGGCGACCGCAGAGAAGGCATAGTAGAAACCGTGTCCGCCCTGGATCAGGGCCGAAGCCGCCAGCGCCAGTCCAAACGGTCCCGCCACCAGGCGGCGCAGCGCCGAGATGTCGGCTTCCTCGGCCGGCGGATGCGGCGCGCGCTCGCCGGCTGGCAGGCGCGCCGCGGCCACCGCGATGGCGGCCGAGCCAACCACGATGCAGAGCAATATCGTCTCGCTGCCGCGCCAGTCGATCAGCGCGCCGGCGGCGAAATTGCTGATGATGAACATCACCGACCCGATCGCCCTGACCGGCCCGAAGACGAACAGCCCGTCGCGGGCCTGACGCAGCGCGAAGGCGTCGATCACCGGGATCTGGCCAAACAGGACCGCACCGGAGAGAAACGACAGGACAAGGAGTATCCAGGGCGAGTGTACCGGGTAGTGAACGGCAAATATAAGGGTAGCCGCCAGGGCAAACAGGAGAATCGGATCGCGATTGCGCCGGGCATTATCGGCCCAGCGCGCACCGAGCGGTGAGACCAGCGTCCGCCCCGCCAGACCGGCGGCAACAATCCAGCCAATCCATTCCGCACTCAAATCGCGTCCTTCCAGCCATTTGGGGAAATATGGCAGGAAGGCCCCCAGGGTGAGGTAGAACGCCCCGTAATAGGTGGCAAAACGGAATCCGGGCGATCTGATCATTTCAATCCTTCAATGTGCGATGCCCATAACCCGTGCCACTGTTCCTGCATAGGCATGATGCGCTTGGCGAACAGTGTTCACCGCTATAGGTTCGCCGCCGACAAGAAGCCGGAGAATGATCATTCATGGATGCGGACACCGCAGTATCGGATTGTGCGGAAGATCGCGTTCGCCCGGCAACGGTGCGCCCGCTGCGGGTATTGGTGACCGGCTACCGCTCCAATCCGCATGTCGGCGGCCAGGGCGTCTATATCCGTGAATTGTCTCGCAGTCTGCGTGATCTCGGGCATGTGGTTTCGGTCGCATCGGGCCCGCCCTACCCTGAACTCGATGCCGATATCGAATTGATAAAACTGCCCTCGCTCGACCTGTTTGCCGAAGAGAATGCGTTCATGGCCTTGCGGCTGCGGCACCTGACGTCCTGGGCCGACCTGTCCGAATGGCTTTCCCATAACACCGGCGCCTTCGGCGAGCTCTACGCCTTCGCGCGCCGGCTCGAACGTTTTCTCGCCCTCGAGGGCGGGCGGTTCGACGTCATTCATGACAATCAGACACTGGCGACGCCCTTCCTGCGTATTGACCGTCGCCGGCCGGTCATCACCACATTGCATCACCCCATCGCCATCGACCGCGACTATGCCCTCGCCGCGGGCGGCAAATGGTGGCAGCGCGCCCTGACGCGCCGCTGGTATCATTTTGTTGGCATGCAAGCCCACACGGCGCGGCAATTGCCGCGCCTGCTCGCCGTTTCCCAGGCCGCCAGTGACAGCCATGCGGCCCATTACGGCATCGATACCAAACGCGTCCGCGTCGCCTTCAATGGGATCGACCATGACATTTTTCATCCCGATCCGGCGGTGACGCCGGAACCGGGACTGATCGTCACCACCGCCAGCGCCGATGCGCCGATCAAGGGGCTGGACGTATTGATTGACGCGCTGGCGCGGGTCGCCGCTGCGCGTCCACTGGCACGCCTGCACATTATCGGCACGTTGCGCGACGGGCCGGCCAAACAGGCGCTCGCCGCGCATGGCCTCAGCACACGCGTTACCACCAGTTCCGGCCTGACGCGCGAAGCCATCGCCCAACTCTATCGCCGCGCCCATATCGTCGCCTGTCCGGCCAGATTTGAGGGCTTCGGCTTTCCGGCCGCCGAGGCGATGGCGTGCGGTGCGGCCGTCGCCGCCAGCAATGGCGGCGCCTTGCCGGAAGTGGTTGGTGATGCCGGTCTGATCTCCACCGCCGGCGACGCCGCCAGCCTGGCGATTGACCTTGCCCGCCTGCTCGACGACCCCGAGGAGGCGCGCCGCATCGGTTCCCGCGCGGCCATCCGGGCTCGCGAGGAATTCAACTGGTCGCGCCATGCTCTGGCCGCCTCGCGACTCTATACCGAAGCCCTCGCCGAGCGGAGTTTGAGCGCCTGATGTTGACGATGCGACTGGAGGACATGGCGCTGGAGCCCGGCATGCGCGTGCTCGATCTTGGCTGCGGCCGCGGCCGGCATTTGCATGCTCTCTACTGGAACGAGATCCCGCTTGAAGTGGTCGGCGTCGACCTCTCGCACGGCGAAGTCAAGGCTGCGTTCGACGGCTTCTTCCAGCTGCCACCACCGGAACCGCACTCCCCGCTGCGCAGCGCCGTGCTCAGCGCCGGGGATGCAGCGCGCCTGCCCTTTGCCGATAATAGTTTCGACCGGATCTTGTGTTCGGAAGTCCTCGAACACGTGCCCGATCCCGATGCCGTGCTGGCGGAAATTGCACGAATTCTGAAGCCCGACGGTATTTTCGCCGCCTCGGTGCCGCGTTATTGGCCCGAAGCGATTTGCTGGAAACTATCGACCGCCTATCACAACACGCCGGGCGGCCATGTCCGCATTTTCAAGACAAAGGCCCTGCGCGATCAGGTTCGCAAACAAGGCTTTGCCCCCTTCAAACGCCATTGGGCCCACGGCCTGCACAGCCCGTATTGGTGGCTGCAATGTGCCTTGTGGGAGCGCCGCGAACGCAGCGCTGCCGTGCGGCTTTATCGCAAATTTCTCGAATGGGATTTGATGCAAAAACCCTGGCTGACACAAGGCCTGGAATGGTTGCTGGCGCCGGTCATGGGTAAATCACTGGTGATGTATTTCCGGAAGGTCGGCTAATGCCCAGACAAGTCGACATTGCCGCCTGCGCTGATCATATCGAGCGACTGCAACGCCCCGACGGCTCCATCCCCTGGATCGAGGCGGGCATTTGGGATGCCTGGAATCACGGTGAGAGCGCGATGGCACTGGCGATCGCCGGCCGCGATGTGGCGGCTCGCAATGCGCTCGACGCCCTGTTCGAGCGCCAGGATGAGGATGGCGGCTGGCGCGGCGATCTCGGCGCCTCGGTGCCGCTCGATGATGCCAATCGCCGCCTTGTGCCCGGCACGCCGGAAACCGCGCGCGACACGAATTTCTCCGGCTATGCCGCCGTCACCCTGCTTCGCTCCATGCTGGCGCTCGACACACCGGCGGCGCTGTCGCGCTACTGGCCGCAATTGCGACGCGCGATCGACTGGGTGCTGACGCATCAGACCCGCCATGGCGATATCGTCTGGCGCGCGCCCGATGCGGGCGAGCAGATGGATGCACTGGATTCGCTGCGTGCCGGCAATGCCAGTCTCTACAAGGCGCTGGAATGTGCGATCCAGATTGCCCGCATGCTCGGTCATGATGAGCGCGACTGGATGCAGGCGCGCCAGCGGCTCGGCGCCGCACTGCGCGAGAATGATTCCCGTTTCGACCGTACCGGTATTGATCGCCGCCGCTATGCGATGGACTGGTATTACCCGGTCCTGGCGGGCGTCATTTCAATCGAGACCGGCCGCGCCCGGCTCTATGCGCGCTGGACCGATTTCGTCGAGCCGGGACTGGGTTGCCGCTGCGTCGC
>TARA_R110002073_G_scaffold25430_3_pt1 | contig 25687 bp, 19 predicted proteins | sample TARA_R110002073 | Tara Oceans TARA_R110002073 (sample SAMEA4397174) | marine metagenome | biome: Polar Biome; feature: [DCM] deep chlorophyll maximum layer (ENVO:01000326); material: water (ENVO:00002006), including particulate matter (ENVO:01000060) such as... | depth 40 m | reverse complement strand
AAAAAAATCCCAGCATAGCTGGGAAAGAGTACACATGAAATCTAAACTTATTCAGAGTGATTCGGGCCTGAATCGTTTCACTCAAAATTCGATAATTGAATAATAGACTTTATCAACCACCCAGTCTGTTGGTAAATAATTGCAAAATGTAATTTTTTATTAAGGAATCCCCGTTCATCACTCAGAAACTTTACTTTTCACCTAGCATTATGGTGATAATTGACGATAATGAATAAGATTAATACATTACTGGCAAGGAATAGCCTGTGCACCTTTCATTTCCCCCATCAAGATTTTCTCATATGGAAATACAACGACTTTTTAAGCTTTTAAAAAGCTTAACGGGCCAAACCAACACCCGTGACTTAATCGCTGCCTTTCAGTCTCTGCTCACTGAGAACTTCGACTCTGTCAGCTTTAACATTTATGAACTTCAGGCAACAAGAATAGATACTGAGAAAAACCCTTGCATTGCTTGCTTGGATTGCGAATTAGAAAAAGAGGCATTTCTACTCCACAACGACTGTGCATTAAGTCAAGCGTTCACTAATCTGGAACCTGTTTTTCACGCCGAACAATCCGGCATGAATAAAGCTATTTATCCCGTCATACTCTACGATAAATCTATCTCGCACATTATTTCAGTAAGGCACGAATACACCGAAGATACCGCCAGAGAGTTACTTTTGGGGTTATTGGAGATTTTTACTGATATTTTCAGAAGTATTCATGAAAAAGGCTACGACCCATTAACACGCATTTTAAATCGACAAGCATTTGACCAAACGGCATCAGAATTAGCTTATTCAAACAATAAAAACAATAAAAACAATAAACTAAAAAGTACGTTTAATGCCATTGCCATTTTGGATATTGACAAATTCAAAGAAATTAATGACCTTTACGGCCATGCCATTGGCGATGAAACACTTGTATTATTCGCACAAACGGTAAGATCTGTACTACGACAAGAGGATCTTTTTTTCAGGTATGGCGGAGAAGAGTTTGTTGTATTCGTTAAGGATGTCGAGCATGAGCAAGCTCAGCAAGCTCTTGAGCGCTGCCGGTGCGCAATAGAAAGCAGACGCTTCCCTCAAGTAGGCAGAGTCACGGTTAGTGTTGGTTTTGCTGATTTAGATACTGAATTCCATCCGAATGAAAATTTATCTAAAGCAGATAAAGCCCTATACTTCATAAAAAGAAATGGCAGAAATAAAGTACTTTCTTACGAACAGCTTCTAGAAGATGGCCTTTTAGAGCCCATTTCTTTCAAAGACGGTGCGATTGATTTTTGGGATTAACGAACCTTTCATTTTAAATGACTTTAGTTAGAGTACTTAATTAACTATCCACTTATTGATCGTAATACTCTTCAACAGATAGCACTACATTGAGACCACTCTATGCTTCAGCCTTACTCGCTCATTAACTCTCATGGAAAACCTCATTTCGGGCGCTTTTCAAAGCCGGTGAATGAAGTCAACATGAAAGATGCGGATTACCGTACACCGTTAAACAAAGTGGCTGGCAAATGGAAAAAACATTTCCACTTTAAACAGTTTCAATACTTTGGTGGCATAGCAGATGATCTGATTTTTGGCTGTGCCTTGGCAAATACCGCCTACCTTGGCGCTATATTTGTTTATGTATATCGTATTTCAGACCAAAAAATGTTGACTTGGCAATTCAAACGCCCTTTAGCAGTTGGCTTACAGATGACCAATAAACCCAGTAACGGTGTCAGTACCTTTAAATCTGGTCAGAAAAAAATTTTGATGCGCTACCAACTCAACTCCCAGGGAGAACGCCGAAAAGTATTGGATATAAATTTGGGTGACGAGTTGATATTGCAAGCAGAAATGATTGAAGCACCCGATTATGAAACCATGGCATTATGCAGCCCCAGTTCAATAAATGGCTGGGTTTATGCTCAAAAAACTGCTGCTTTACCCGTCTTTGGAAAAGTTCAGTGCAGCTTGGGTGAGTACGACCTGCAAGACCAAAATACCTTCGGCCATCATGACTTTTCTGCCGGTTATATGAGAAGAGAAACATTTTGGAACTGGGCATGCTTTTCTGGGGGTCATCAGCCTGGCCCAAAAACGAAACAAACACCCGCACTGGGATTGAATGTATCTTGGGGAGTCAACGAAACCGGTTACTCTGAAAACTGTTTCTGGGTAGACAATATTATTCATACGTTACCCCAGGTACAGTTTAAATTTGACCGGGATGATGAACATTCAACATGGCGCGTCACCAGTGAAAATCAACAAATTGATCTAAGCTTTACACCAGAAGGCATGCATAAAGAAAACATCAATGCAGGGTTTCTAGCCACTAACTTTAAGCAAATATTCGGTCGTTTCAATGGTTTTCTTGTCAGCCAAGATGGCCAACGTTATGAAGTAGAAAACTATTATGGTTTTGTAGAGGATCATTACTCAAAATGGTAAGCAATACTTAGTTTTTATATTATCCACTCAGATAAGTTGACCTAAACGAATAATGAGCGTACAAGTGTAAACCTAAATACATTACAAAGTAGCGCACATTATGACCACACCAAAAGCCAAAGAATCAGGCCCATCTCAGCATCTTCAGCAGTTATTCGAAGCACATGTTAGCTACGAGCTAAAAACCTTTAATGGCAAAAAATTTGAAGCATTGATCCAAAATGAACTTGATCACTTAATCAAGTCATGCTCCTCAACCCGGATCGATAGCTGGGTTTCAGCTCAAACGATAAAAGATCTTATAAAAGAGCATGTCGTCACCAATACTATACCTGGCTCCATTGCAGAGCTTGCTGGCAAGATGTCAGACAATATCTTTAATTCGACATTCCACAAAAAAACCAAACTAAAAGAGATTATCTCTCGGGAACAATTTGAAGAATTCGTAGATAAGGCCATAGAACTAAAAGAACAACGGACAAACGGCCTCGATAAACTAATAGACCTGCCCATTTATACCGACTTAATTTCGGGCATCCTTTTTCAAGCGATTACCCATTATATTTATGATAATAATTTATTAAGTAAAAAAATCCCTGGCATGTCCTCTTTATTAAAAGTAGGCAAAAACCTGATGGATAAAACCGCACCTAAATTAGGCTCAGGTATCGAAGATAGCGTCAAAACCTACATCGCCAACAGCCTTGAATTAATTATTGTAGAAAGCAAAGCCTTTTTATCTGAGTCAGTTAGTGATGAACAATTAAAAGACTCAGCTATTTCAATATGGGAAAACATTGAGAGTAAATCTTTAGCTGACTTCCAAAAAGGTATGGACAGCTTAGATTTATCCGAATTCATTTCGCTTGGATACAATTTTTGGCTGACATTTAGAAAAAGTGAGTATTTCAAGCTGTGTTATGAAGCGACTGTCGATATTTTCTTTGAAGAATATAGCCAATCAACACTGGAAGAGTTAATGGAAGAATTCCAAATAACATCTGATAAAATCATGAAAGAGTCCAGCCGTTTTGCACCATCACTCATTCAAGGCTTAAAAAAATCTGGCTATCTAGAAACAGCCATCAGGAGGCACCTTGAAGGTTTTTACACCTCCAAGGCAGCAAAGGATTGCTTTAAATAGTTAAACTGACTCATTACGGGGATCAGCTTAGCTCTCTAAACTAGCGAGCTCTTTTTTTTACTGAATTTACGCACTAAAACATAGAATACAGGCGTCAATAATAAGCCAAAGAATGTTACTCCGATCATGCCAGAGAAAACGGCCACGCCCATAGCATGACGCATTTCAGCACCGGCGCCTGAAGATAGAACTAGCGGAACTACCCCCATAATAAACGCGAGAGAGGTCATTAAAATTGGTCTTAATCGCTGTTTACTTGCCTCTAAAACAGCGTCTCGTAATGACAAACCATGGTCTTCTTTTTCTTTAGCAAATTCGACAATAAGTATCGCATTTTTTGCCGCTAAACCCACCAAGACAATTAAACCTATTTGGGTAAAAATATTATTGTCCCCTCCAGCAAAAATAACCCCTGTCATCGCCGATAAAAGCGTCATTGGTACAATCAAAATAATGGCCAAGGGCAAGCCCCAACTTTCATATTGAGCAGCCAAAACCAAGAACACCAACAAGACCACTAAAGGAAAAATATACAAGGTTGTATCCCCTGCTAATATTTGCTGATAGGTTAAATCTGTCCATTCATAAGCAAGACCTTTAGGTAATGATGAATCAAGTATTTTGGTGATCGCTGCTTCCGCTTGGCCACTACTGTAACCGACCCCCGGCCCTGAGTTAATATCGGCAGCAGGGTAATTATTATAGCGCGTCACCACGTCTGGCCCAGTGGTTTGTGACACACTTACAAACGATGCCAAAGGCACCATTTCACCATCACGATTTCTGACTTTTAATAGCTCTATTTGAGATTCATCTGCCCTAAAGGATTCTTCAGCCTGAAGGTTAACCTGATAAGTTCGGCCAAATAAATTCACATCATTAACGTATACTGACCCCATATAAGCTTGTAGTGTTTGAAATATATCACTAATTTCAACACCATGAATTTTGGCTTTTTCGCGATCTACCTCAACGCTAATTTGAGGCACATTGGCTTTAAAGAAAGAAAACGTACTCATGGGATTAAGCTCAGGTGTCGCATAGGCTTGCCCAAGCACTTTCTGCGTTTCCTGGAATAAACTTTCATAACCTAAGTTGCCACGATCTTCTATCTGAAGTTTAAAGCCTCCGGTTGTTCCTAAGCCTAATACTGGAGGCGGTGGCACCACAGCAACGAAACCTTCTTCGATCACTCCAAACTGCATATTTAATTGCCCAGCAATGGCATTTGCTGTCAGGTCTGCTCCTAGCCTCTGATCAAACGGTTTAAGCGTAACAAACACAACACCCGAGTTTGATGCGACAGTAAAACCATTAATCGATAAACCCGGGAACGCAACTGAAGATTCAACACCCGGATGCGCCAAAGCAATTTCTGACATTTTCTGAATGACGGCATCGGTTCTATCCAAGCTTGCGGCATCCGGTAGACTCGCAAAAGCAACCAAGTACATTTTATCTTGCTGAGGAACGAAACCTGTTGGCACACTTTGAAACTGGTTAAACGTCAGAATGATCAAACCGACATATAGAACCATGATCACGGCCAAACCCCGAAGCAGTTTTTTCAACACTCCCATATAAGTTGAAGATAACTTCTCAAAAAAACGATTAAACGGAGAAAAAACGAAACGCCCAAATACCGAATCTAAAAAACGGCTAAACCAATCTTTCTTGGCATCATGCGGTTTTAATAACACAGCGGCTAATGCAGGGCTTAGTGTTAAGGAGTTGAACGTTGAAATAATAGTTGAAATAGCAATCGTCAGCGCAAACTGCTGATAAAACTCTCCGGTCAGACCAGAGATAAAAGCAGTCGGAATAAACACGGCACTCAAGACCAGCGAGGTTGCAATAATTGGCCCGGTTACCTCTTTCATCGCCTGCTTAGTCGCTTCAACAGGGCTTTTACCCAAGGCTATATTACGTTCAACATTTTCAACAACAACAATGGCATCATCAACCACGATACCGATTGCCAGCACCAGACCGAATAATGATAGCGCATTCAGAGAAAACCCGAACAAATGCATCACCGCAAAGGTGCCGACAAGAGAAACAGGCACAGCGACTAAGGGAATAATAGACGCACGCCAAGTTTGTAGAAATAAAACAACCACAATAACAACAAGCAATATCGCCTCTAAAAGCGTTTTGACAACAGCTTCTATCGAACCTCTAACAAAAATAGTGGGGTCATAAACAATTTCAAAATCGACACCCTGCGGGAAGGTTTCTTTTAATTCCGCCATGCGCTCACGCACATCATTGGAAAGCTGAATAGCATTAGAACCTGGGCTCTGGAAAATGGCGACTGCCGCGGCGGGCTTGTTATTCAATAAAGAACGTAAAGCATAAGAATTAGAACCTAACTCAACGCGCGCCACATCTTTGAGACGAGTTATGGTTCCCTGTTTCCCAACACGGATAATAATATCATTAAATTCTTCAACACTATCCAAACGACCTTTGACCTTAATCAGTAACTGGAACGGATTATCTTCAGCACTCGGTGGCGCACCAATAACACCCGCCGCAGCCTGACGATTTTGTTCACGAATCGCACCGACAATATCGCTTGTCGTTAAATTCAAACTAGCCACTTTGTCGGGATTTAACCAAACCCGAACAGCATAATCTCCCGCACCAAAAACCTTGACCGACCCAGCACCTTCTATTCTAGAAAGTTCATCTTTTACTTTCAGCGTCGCAAAGTTAGACAAGTACAGCATGTCGTAACGGCTGTCAGGTGATAGTAAATGCACTACCATCGTCAGATTAGGCGAAGACTTTTCGGTACTAACCCCTAAACGCTGCACCTCTTCGGGCAATCTTGGTAAAGCTCTGGCAACCCGGTTTTGTACCTGAACTTGTGCATCGTCAATATTGGTCCCTAAAGCAAAGGTAACTGTAATCGCTAAACTACCATCAGCTGTCGACTGCGACGACATATATAGCATATCTTCGATGCCGTTTATCGCTTGTTCAAGCGGTGCTGCGACTGTTTCTGATATAACAACGGGGTTCGCACCCGGGTAGGAAGCACTCACGACAACGGTAGGCGGAACTACTTCAGGATATTCAGTAATAGGCAATTGAAACATAGCAATTGCACCTGCAAGAAATATCATCATCGATAAAACAGCAGCAAATATCGGCCTATGAATAAAAAATTGAGAAAAGTTCATGTTTACACCTACTCTGCCGAAGCCCCATTAATTGTGCGCATTGCAACCTTAGCAGGACTGACAGGCGTTCCCGGAAAAACACGCTGAATGCCTTTGATGATAATGTTTTCGTTAGCAGACAAGCCAGACTCAATGATTCTTAAGCCACCATATCTAGTGCCTAATTTCACTGCACGATATTCAGCAATATTGTCCTTATTAACCACTAAAACATATTTGTTGTTCAGGTCTGACGAAATCGCTTTTTCGTCAATTAGAATAGCCTTGCTAGATGGGCCAACTTTCATTCTAATTCTTGCAAACATCCCGGATGTCAACTTACCCCCCTTATTCGAAAAGGCCGCACGTAAGCGTATTGTGCCCGTTAAAGGGTCAATCTGATTATCTATAAAGTCTATTTTCCCTTGATGAGGGTAAGCAAGTTCACCCACTAACTGCAACTCAGCTTTAGCGCCTATTTGAGAGTCACCCGCTCTATTCTCTGCCTTACCCAGCCCGATAAATGTCTCTTCATCAACATCAAAGTATGCATAAATCTCAGCAGATGACACCAGACTTGTGAGAATGCTGACACCTTGACTGACATAGTTACCTTGCGTGATATTTGCTCTGGAGATATGACCAGTAATAGGTGCTGTCACCTTGGTATACCCTAAATTCAATTTAGCGCTATGCAAGGCAGCCTCAATACCATCTGCATCCGCTCTTGCTTTGATAAGCTGAGTATTTCGGTTATCAACTTGTTCTTGAGAAATGGCATTGGTCTGTTTTAAGCTAGATGCTCTGTTAACATCTCTTTCTGCAAGTGCTATTTGCGCTTGTGAGCTTTTTAATTCAGCCTCCAAACGTCTTACTTCTGTTTTAAAAGGTTCATCATCAATCTTAAATAACATATCCCCTTTTTTAACATAAGACCCTTCAGTAAAAACAACTCTGTCAATATAGCCAGAGACTCTAGGCCTAAGCTCTACTATTTCAGCTGATTCAAGGCGCCCTGTGTAGACTTTCCACAATTCCACCTCTTCTTCAAGCACGTCTGCCGTCGTAACCGCAGGCGGGGGTGGTGCACCAGCACTGGATGGAGCAGGTACATCTTGCGAGTCATTCTGACAAGCGCTCAAAAACAATAAAACACCAAAGACAAAAGATAGCTTTGTAGATGTAAAGTATATTCTTTTCATTTTCCTACCCGATTAACGAAGGTGGCATTATTTTAAGCCAAAAGTTTTAAAAACAAATCACTAGGGCTTTTTGTGAGGAAGCAAATACTATCACCTTGTTAAGCACCGATGTAACAACAAACACTACAAAAATGGTAAAATAACCACCTACAAAACACATTGTTCCTTTGACAGGATAATCACAGCTTACATAGAAACAAAATGGTGACTAAATACTCATGACATCTAACCAACAGCCAAACCTTGACATCATTTATCAAGATAAATTTATGATAGCTATCCATAAACCAGCAGGATTATTAGTCCACAAGAGCCCGATAGATAAGTATGAAGCACACTATGCAATGAAAATCCTCAGAAATCAAATTGGACAATGGGTGTATCCCGTTCATAGATTAGATAAACCGACTTCAGGGATTTTGTTGTTCGCATTACATTCTGATATTGCCAGCCAACTTAGCGAAGACTTCGAAAAACGCAATATTGATAAAACCTACCAAGCAATTGTGAGAGGATATACGACCGACTCGGGAACAATTGATCATGCTTTAAAAGAAATTGCCGTATTTAAACACCTGCAAAAGGCGGTAGAACTGAAGAAACCACAAGAAGCCACTACTTATTTTGAAACGCTTGAAAAATATGAATTACCTATCTCCGATGGAAGATTCCCCTCAAGTAGATATAGCTTAGTCTCTTTAAAACCGACAACGGGTAGAAAACATCAATTACGCAGACATATGAAACATATCAGCCACCCAATAATCGGTGATGTTAAATATGGAAAAGGTAGCCATAACAGACTTTTTCAAAAAACCTTTGTTTCGAACAGACTGCTATTAGCCGCGACTAAATTATCATTCACTCACCCTGCTTCAAATGAAATAATCTCGTTAATTTGCCCTTTAGAAGACTCTTTTTCGAATACACTAGAACAACTTAAAAAATATAGCATGTTATAAACCAAAAAAACCGGTATGCAATGCATACCGGCTTTTCTTACTACAAGTCTAAGCGATTAGATTTATAGAGCAGCATCCAATTCAGGAACCGCTTCAAATAAATCTGCAACCAAGCCGTAATCAGCTACCTGGAAAATTGGCGCGTCTTCGTCTTTGTTAATGGCAACAATAAATTTACTGCCAGACATACCCGCTAAATGCTGGATGGCACCGGAAATACCCACCGCAATATATAAGTCAGGCGCAACGATCTTGCCTGTTTGACCCACTTGCATATCGTTTGGCACAAAGCCAGCATCGACAGCAGCACGTGATGCACCAACAGCAGCACCAAGCTTATCAGCAACCGACTCAAGGATCTTGAAGTTGTCACCATTTTGCATACCACGGCCACCAGAAATAACGATACTTGCAGCTGTCAACTCCGGGCGGTCTGATTTAGCCATTTCTTCACCAACGAATGAAGAAAGACCTGCATCCTGTACATTCTCGATAGACTCAACAGCAGCAGAACCACCTTCAGCAGCAACAGGGTCAAAAGCCGTACCACGTACAGTAATTACTTTAACTGCATCAGATGATTGAACTGTTGCAATAGCATTACCGGCATAAATTGGTCGTACAAATGTATCAGTAGACTCAACACGAATCACGTCAGATAACTGAGCGACATCTAATAAAGCAGCCACACGAGGTAAGAAGTCTTTACCCGTTGTACCTGCTGAAGTCAGTATGTGAGAGTAGTTTTTACCCAAGTCAGCAACTAATAGAGATAAATTTTCTGCAAGGTGATGACCATATACAGCATTATCAGCCAAAAGAACCTTAGATACACCATCAGCTTTTGAGGCGGCTTCAGCAGCAGAGGCACACGCTTCACCAGCGACCAAGACATCAATATCACCACCAATTGCTTTGGCAGCAGCTAGAACATTTAGAGTAACAGGCTTGATGACACTGTTATCATGATCAGCAATTACTAAAATACCCATTTAGATCACCTTCGCTTCATTTTTGAGTTTATCAACCAGCTCGGCAACGTCCGCCACTTTAATTCCAGCAGATCGTGTTGCAGGCTCCTCAACTTTGATCACTTTAACGCTTGAAGCAATATCAACACCTAAGTCTGCAGGAGAAACAAGCTCTAAAGGCTTTTTCTTCGCTTTCATAATATTAGGTAATGACGCGTAACGAGGCTCGTTCAATCGCAAGTCAGTTGTGACAACAGCCGGTAAATTCAAACCAACTGTCATTAAACCACCATCAATTTCACGCGTTACATTTACCTTGCCACCTTCTACAGCAATCTCAGAAGCAAATGTCCCCTGCCCCATACCTGTCAATGCTGCTAGCATCTGACCTGTTTGGTTGTTATCAGAATCAATTGATTGCTTACCAAGAATAACTAATTGCGGAGCTTCTTTATCGACTACCGCTTTTAATAACTTAGCGACTTGTAGAGATTGAACCTCTTCATCAGTCTCAATCAAAATCCCACGATCAGCACCAAGAGCCAAAGCAGTCCTGATTTGCTCTTGAGCTACTTTAGGGCCAATTGAAACGACGATAATTTCGCTGGCAACAGCCTTCTCTTTTAGACGTACCGCCTCTTCGACAGCAATTTCACAAAACGGATTCATTGCCATTTTGATGTTAGTAAGATCGACACCTGAATTGTCAGGCTTTACTCGTACTTTGACGTTATAGTCAATAACTCGTTTAACTGCGACCAGAACCTTCATAGATTCCTCGTTAATTAGCAAATGAAAATTAGAGGCCTGCGACTCTCAATACATGACTGGATTTTCCAGAAAATTTGAGAAGAAGACATAATAGGCCCAGGCAAAGGCGCGAAGCTATTAAAGTTTATGGTTCGATCAAGCTAAATTACCCGTCTATTTTAGACATCAAGTCTTTAAACAACAGCACTTAAAAGAACACTTAGCTATATGATTCTAGAATCACACAAAAATACAGCATTCGCGAAGCTGATGATTCTGCCGATAAATCACTTTTAGGTCAATAGTTGTCCATTAATTCGCTAGGTTTATCGCCAAATAATGAGCAGATGTTGGTTTAGATCAAGCAAGTATCACTTTTGACTTGCCAATTCTTTTACTTACGCAAAAGAACAAGGTAAAATTCAAACAGATGTTTGAAACCTATATTTTATTACCAATTACTAACACTAGCGTAATCAGGTCTAGCAAACTTAAGTAATCGTAAACACACCAAAAACAAAAGCGGTCAAGTTCGCATTTTTCAAAGTGCTGGACCATAATTATCGCTTACTATCGTATATGCATGAGGAGACTAATTGTGGAACGTGAATCGATGGAGTTTGACGTACTCATTGTTGGCGGTGGCCCCGCTGGTTTATCAGCAGCCTGCCGACTAAGACAAATTGCTGAAGAAACAGGCAAGGAAATCAGCGTATGCGTAGTGGAAAAAGCCTCAGAAATAGGTGGGCACATTCTGTCAGGCGCTGTCATTGAAGATCGCGCTTTAACTGAGTTATTCCCTAACTATAAAGAAATGGGTGCCCCGCTTAACACTCCGGTTAAAGAAGACGAAGTATATTTTTTAACGAATAACGAAAAAAGCTTCAAAACCCCAAATTGGATGATTCCAAAACCAATGCATAATGACGGCAATTATGTTGTCAGCCTTGGCAACGTCATCCGCTGGCTGGGCGAACAAGCTGAAGCACTTGGCGTAGAAGTTTATCCCGGCTTCCCTGCGGCAGAAAATATTATTGAAGAGGGTGTCATCAAAGGCATTATTACTGGCGATATGGGGCTCAATGAAGCGGGTGAACAAACCGATGCATTTATGCCGGGTATGGAGTTACGCGCTAAATACACAATTTTTGCTGAAGGCTGTCGCGGCCATTTAGGCAAACAACTCATTCAGCAATTCGAATTAGATAAAGGCAAAGATGCACAGCATTATGGCATTGGCATTAAAGAGCTATGGGATATTCCACCAGAACAACATAAAGAAGGCCTCGTTCTGCACGGCGCTGGGTGGCCATTAAGTGAATCAGCATCTTCAGGTGGTTTTTTCCTTTATCATGCTGAAAATAACCAGGTTGTAGTTGGCTTAATTACCGATCTAGCATATTCAAACCCTCACGTTAGCCCGTTTGATGAATTCCAAAGACTAAAACATCATCCTGTTCTAGCAAAACACTTACAGGGTGGAAAACGCGTTTCTTATGGTGCTCGCGCAATCACCAAGGGCGGATTTAATAGCCTGCCTAAAATGACTTTTCCTGGCGGCTTAATCGTTGGCTGTGATGCAGGCACCTTGGATTTCTCAAAAATCAAAGGCACACACACAGCGATGAAGAGCGGTATGATTGCCGCTGAAGAAGTTGCTAAGGCCATTGCCACTGAACGTGCGAATGATGAAATAAAAGAATACGCGACAGCATTTGAAAACTCTTGGGTTTATAAAGACCTTTATAATAGCCGTAATTTCGGCCCAGCAATGCATAAACTAGGCATGTGGGCTGGCGCAGCATTCAACTATATTCATCACAATATAGTACCAATTCCATTAACTTTACACGACACGGTTCCAGATCATGCAACGTTAAAACCAGCAAGTGAGTGCAAAAAGCTTAATTACCCAAAACCAGATGGTGTTTTAAGCTTTGCTAAACTCGATTCAGTATTTATCGGTAACGTGAACCACGCAGAACACCAGCCTTGCCATTTAAAGCTTAAAGATGCGTCTATCCCATTAGGCCATAACTTAGCTAAATATGATGAGCCAGCACAACGTTATTGTCCGGCTGGGGTATATGAAATTATTGAAGAGGCCAATGGAGATAAACGTTTCCAGATCAACTCTCAGAACTGCGTTCACTGTAAGACTTGTGACATCAAAGATCCTGCTCAAAATATCACCTGGGTAACACCAGAAGGCGGCGGTGGCCCAAATTACCCTAACATGTAAGATGTAACACAACAAAAAGCAGCTCAGGCTGCTTTTTTTATATCTTCAATCCAGGAAAAACAAGAAGATAAAATAAGAAGAACTAAAGAATCCCTATATCTAAGTCAAAAAAAACCGCCCATTCAAGCGGTTTTTTTTGCCGTTTAAGCAAGGCTATTTTATTGCCAGATAAGCTTTTGCTTACTGCCGTACCACTGATCCTGCATAGGCTTATAAACATCTTCAACAATATTACGCTTGATCTTCATAGTGGGCGTTAAGAAATCGTTTTCAATTAACCACTGATCTTTAACAACCACCATGAATTGAAGTTGCTCGTGGGGATCAACACTATTATTTACTTGCTTCATTAACTCAAGTAAGCCTGGCTCAAGCTCTTTGCGGAAATCGGCATCAGCGTGCTGAGCAAACGTGTCATCAGATAACATAATAAGCGCATGCGGCTGTGGGCATTCAGCGCCCGCAACACAAACCATTTCGATTGCATCATGACCGACTATTTTATTTTCTATTGGTGCCGGTGCAACGTACTTACCTTTACTGGTTTTAAACATTTCTTTAATTCGACCGGTAATTTTAAGGCGACCCGCACTATCAATTTCACCTTTATCACCCGTCAACAAAAAGCCATCATCAGTAAAGCTTTCTTTGGTTTTTTCTTCATCCTTGTAATAGCCCATCATAGTTGCAGGGCTCTTAACTTCAATCTCGCCGATATCAGATATCCTCTGCTCTACACCAGGAAGAGGCTCTCCAACGTAACCCACTTTAGAACGGCCCGGCATAGAAATATGCGAATAAGCAAAGTTTTCTGACATGCCGTAACCTTCGAGCAATTCCAGACCTAAATTACGATACCAATTAATAATATCTGAAGACAAAGGTGCAGAACCACTTCCTGCAAACCGGCAATGCTCTAAACCTAATGCGGTCAACACTTTCTTTTTCACAAGACCCGAAACAATGGGAATCTTAAGTAGTCTGTTTAGTTTCTTAGGCGGCATCTTTTTGAAAATACCCATCTGAAACTTAGACCAGAGCCTTGGCACAGAGATAAAAACAGTCGGTTTCGCGCGCCGTAAATCTTCCAGGAAAGTATCTAATCCATCCGCAAAGAACAGCTGAGAACCGATATGCAATGATGACTGCTCTACCGCATAACGTTCAAAAACGTGCGCCAATGGCAAATAAGAAAGCATTCTATCGCTCGGATTAATATCAAGCGCCTGAGCAACACCGCTAGCAGCAACACCCATAGCGTAGAAAGAAAGCATCACGCCTTTAGGCTGCCCGGTACTTCCTGATGTATAAACGATGGTTGCCATTTCTTCAGGATCACGCACCGTGTCTTCTTGCATCGGTGCATTTTCAGCTATAAGGTTATCCCAACTAGGGTAATCTGTTTTAGGACTTAAAGGATACGAGACACAAGGTAAGCCTGATGGCACCCCCTCTTTCATGGCATCCCAATCGTCTAATTTACCTACAAACAGTAGCTGGGAATCACTGTGTTTAAGGATATAGTTAACAGTGTCAGAGTTAAGCGTCGGATAAAGGGGTACAGTTACATGCCCTGCCATCCAAATGGCGAGATCCGTCATTATCCAGTGCGCGCAGTTTTTGGACAAAATCGCAATTCGACTTTTTGGTGGAAAGTTCAATGACTTTAAATAACTAGCCATTCGCCTTGCCTCACCAACAGCTCTGTTCCAAGTATATTCTTGAACAACGCCATTACCCATAGGTTGCGTTAAATAGATATCATCCGCTTTTGCTTTTTCCCAACGATAAACTTGCTCGAGAGGTAGCTTTACTTTTTTCAAAGAAGTCATGGTGGTGTCAGTTGCCCTATTGTATTTAGTTTCGTTAATCCATCTAAGGCTTATTTATAGGAATTATAAGCAGCCCGTGGAGCGATAATAAAAGGTGTAAATGTAAATTAAAATAGAAAACTCAAAAAGTCACAAAAATACTGTCTATTTTTTGATTAATTGCTTACTAGGAGTACTTTTAGTTAAGGTTATCCACAAAGAATAGCTGACTAAAAGAATACCGCAAACTCTTACGCATTAGAAAAAAAACCAAGCGCGTAATATATTATCCATTCCTTTATTGATGTGCCCTGCTCCATTAATAAAAGTCCATTTAGAGTCAAGGACATAAGCAGTGAAACAGCGAATACAATAGTGAGCCAATTAACTCTCTGGTACTTAACGTGCTCAACCACCTCAAGCTGAGACTCCTTTTCTACTGAAACCTCTTTAATTTGGGTTTTCTGCTCCTCAACCATTGGCAGTAATTCAGACACGATTGACTCAACACTTTGCGGCCTATCCTCTCTGTACTTTGACAACATCCTACCGATTAATTGCTGCATATCAACAGGCAAACTTATAAACGCTTTTGTCTTAACTATCACCCCATCTTTAAACGCTGGCGGCATGCCGGTTAAGGCATGAAAAAAGATAGCACCGATAGAATAGATATCTGAAAGCTCATCTCGTTGATGGTGATTATCTCCGTACCAATTATTGCCTTTTGATTTAATACGGTAGTGCTCATCTAAACCAAAATCGGCTATTTTAACTTGCATCTCTGCCGTCAAAAGAATATTACTCGGACGTAAATTACCATGAATAACTCTATTTTGATGCGCAAAAGATAAACCACGACAAATCTGGATAGCAAGCTTCAGAAAGGCCTGAAAATCAAATACTTCTATCATCCGATCCTGAAGACTTCCACCTGATATATACGGCATAACAATAATGAAGACAGAGCCATTCTTAGATGAGCCCATAATATTCAAAACATTTGGGTGTTTAAGGCTATGGAGCATTTTGGCTTCTCTAAAGCCAGACAAACTATTTGTACGCTTTTTGATCACCAACAACTTGTGGGAGCTTTTATCTTCATATAAGTAAACAGCACCGTGCTGATCTTCCTGCATAACATCAAGCAAGCCGAATTTTTGCTTGATAGCTGCCAAACCTTCCTCTGCCCGATTTACTTTTTCTTCAGCAATATGCTGACCTTTCATGGCCAGTAGTAATTGAGTTTTAACCTCCTCAACAGATTTTGGCCGTTTGTTCGGGTCACGTTCAATGCATTTCATCACCAGACTATCTAAAGCCGGTGTTATTTCTTCATCATAAGCTGAAAGGGGAACAGGATGAGCCGAAGGCAGCTGCCCGGAAAACAACTCGTACATCACCACACCAATCGAATAAATATCACTCAGTGACGAAGTCTTTGCTATACCCTGGTGCTGCTCAGGCGCCATATAAGCTTCTGTGCCTAGAATCAGGCGCGTTTCATCTGGCTGAACTTCCTTATCCGCTTTAAAAAAAGAAGCAATACCAAAATCGAGCAATCGCGCAAAGTCTTCTTTATCTATAATAACATTCGCAGGTTTGATATCACGATGAATAACATCAAACTTATGGGCATATGCCACCCCTTTACATATCTGAATAGCAATATCGACCTTTTGATTAAAATCATATATCTGGTTCTGTATCGCATCCGCCAGATTCATGCCTTCCACAAATTCCATCACAAAGACAGGACGGCCTTTGCTAGTTGTCCCTCTATCGATTACGTGAATAATATTCGGATGATTCAGGCGAGCGATAATCAACGACTCTCGCTCGAAGCGTTTTATAACAGAAGGGTTATCAGATAAGGTGGCGGATAAGACCTTAATGGCAACTGGTCGATTAAGCGATCTTTGCATACCGCGATAAACAGTTGCCATACCGCCTTCGCCAATTTTTTCGAAATATTCGTAGCGCCCTTCATCTGTCATTTTTTTGATCAATCCACATAAAATAATATCATCATAATTAACACAACCAGGGATAAAACCATCCATGTAAGCGGCATTTTGTTAAGCATATGCAACTTCTTATTTATCTGTTTCGATTGGCCAAGACCATGCATTATTTCATCCTTGCCATCCAGCTCCTCTTTCCAAGCAATCAAGGTGAAGGTAACATTATCCGGCGCACCACCTTGCAGCACCTGCGATAATAATGAATCAGCTATCTTGTCTAAAGAAGCAAAACGACAGCAGGTGGCCAGGACTTCTTTATCCGTTAAAACGCCTGACAAGCCATCTGAACACATCAATAAGATTGAGTCAGAACCAAGCTCTTCTTGATAATCAGGAATATTGGCAAGAGACAGCTGACCTAAAGCCTGAGTAAGCTCATGTTGGCCGGGATGATCAGCAAGCTCTTCTTGTGAAATATCACCTCGCATAAAAAGCTCGTTTGCCAGGTTATGATCCGAACTTAATTGTCGAATAATCATTGCATTAGAATCTATCAGATAAGCACGACTATCTCCCACCCAAGATAACTCGAAATATCTTCCCTTAAATTGTGCTGCAACGATGGTTGTTGCCATACCTTGCAATTCCGGCTGTTTGCTTACCGCAGATAAAATCGCATCATTTGCATAAGCAATCGAATCAATTAAGCCCTCACCCTGCCTGAGATGACGATCAGCTGTCTGCACGGCTAACTGACTGGCAATATCTCCACCAACATTACCACCCACCCCATCTGCAACCAACCAAAGTGACGCATCAATATTACTGATATAACTATCTTCATTTTGTTCACGCACTAAGCCTTGATGACAAATTGTTTTTGATATCAACATGAGCCTTTGGAAGATCCTGATTCTGCATAATTAAAAAGATAAATTCAGTATAGCCAAAGCTATCAAAAGAGCCTTCTTTTAAAATAAGGGACACATTTTTTTAATCGAAAAAGTCGAAGACTGAAAACTTATAGCTATACTTATTTTGTATACGCTTTCCAAATACTCTTTTAAAGGATGAGACTTAAAGATGCTAAAACTTCAATTCAAGGATCGACGAAGAGAATCTGTTTGGCTAGTCGATGAACGCTTTACTATTGGAAAGGCTAAAAGCAATAGCTTAATGATTGAAGACTCCTCTATTGAGGATATACATGTAGAAATCATTAATAAATCAGATCAACTTTCACTGATCAAAAAATCACCAAAAGGCTTAATTAAAGTCAATAACGAAGATATCAACGACACCATTACCTTAAAAGCAAATGACATTATTAGCCTTGGTACAATTGAATTAGAGCTAATTGATTCAAAATCTTTAGCAAACCATAAAACCCAACAGACAAAATCAGCTCACATTTGGTCACTCCATTCAAGTGCAAGCTGGTTAGATAAGAATAACTTCATTATCAACACGAAAACAACGATAGGTCGCGACCCAGGCTGTGACATTTGCCTAGCGCTCGATTACCTTTCCAGAAAACATGTATCTCTAGAACCCCATAATGGCAGGCTATTTATCGAAGATCTGAATTCTTCAAATGGAACCTATGTAAATGGGAGCAAAGTTCAAAAAACGGAACTTAAACCGGGCGATAAAATTAAACTGGATGTTTTAACCTTTGAAGTAAGAGGGCCAGCAGACAAAACTGGCGGTGACCCACATAAAACAATCATACGTACAACGAACACCCCTCCCCTCAAAACGAAAGCAAGTTCCGAGCATAAGCATACAAATAAACAAGAAAATATATCTGCAAAAAAAATACAGCACACACCTGACAAGAAAAAACGCTTAGCGTCTGAAGGCAAGCAGGCCTGGATTTCCGGGGACAATCAACTTAAAGCAAAACCCGAAAGAAAAGACAAAAGAGGCGCTGCACTTACGGTGGTCGCACTTCTTGTCGTCGTTTGTGGTTTAGCCTTGGTGCTCATACTTTAACAACGAAAAATAAAACCCGCTTGGCTGAAAGTGTATTATTTCTTCTGGAGAAACTGGATGAGCCGAGTAAATGCCTGGCTCAATTCATTCGCCACAAGTTCGTCATAATCGATTTTTAGCCAAGTATCATGTGAGCCCGCAGGATGATAAAGCCAACACGACACCGTTTTGCTACTGCATTGGTAGGTAATAAATGGGTCAAGGCCGCTGACCTCCAGCCGGCTTGCACTCAGTCTGGGAAAACCTTCTTGGTAGTTCGTTTCCTGCAACACAATCAAGCTATCTTGAATAGATACTTGAAACTTAATGCCCTGTTTTTCCGCTGCTTTTTTGAGCCGCTCCCCCGTAAACGGATGAGAACTTAACAAACTATTGATTTGCATGACTAGCGCCTGAACCGGGCTATCCGTTAAAAACAAGGCTTTTAATGTTTGAATATAGGCGTCTCTTTCCTCACCAACCAACAAAGGAGCCTGAGCATCTGCCTCACCTTCATCTTTCATCATATTCGGGGAACTGCCTGCAGTAGCGCCAGTCTCTTTTAGTTTATTGTCTATCGCGGTAAGAAACCGTAAAGCCTCATAATAAAAAGCACCGGAAGGGCCGGATTTAACGACGTAATGTTCAAGTGAGCGTTGTGCTTTTTCATAACGTTTTAACTGCGAATGAACTAAACCATTATAATAGAAAAATGGCGTAGGCAGATCGACTTTAAGACTAGCAATGTGAGTCAGGCTACTATCTGCAAGCTCCCACTCACCTTGATTAACCGCTTCCTCGATAACTAACAATAATCTTGCAGATTCATGTTCCGGCGGTAAGTTACTTGCTAAAGACTGCAAAGAAAAGGCACAACAGAAAAGTAAACATAAGACAGCTAAACGCATGCAATTGAACCTTCTCTGTTATTAGAATAAGTATCGCTGGATCTATAACACCTAATTTCTGAAATTCACTTGAAATTAGAATGTAAAATCAAACTAAGAGGCACATACCAACTTTGCCTCATCTAACATAGCCAACACAACCTTATCTGACATCACTTTATTATTATCTTTTTCCTCATCATTAACCGAGGCAACGGTGATAAAAGAATCTGGTTCGATATCACTAAATTCTTTCAGGGTAGGCACTGAGCTTTCTTGTGATGCCTTTAATAAAACAGAATCCCGAGCTCTATATGCGTCAATATCTACCGATTCTGTTTCAGTAAAAAACTCACCAATATAATCATCTAAAATAGAGGACTGTTTATTTTTTTGAATCAGGTAAGAAGAATTATTAACCTCTGTTACGCTAATTTTATTCACAGCCAAGTAATCGGAACTAACGGGCTCAGGTACAAATTTGAGTGGATTTTGCTCAGCTGCATTTTTAATCAGTGTTGAAGGTTTATTGCTACTTGGTTTAGCCGAAAATGCCGAAGCAATTTTCCAGTTTTTATACGATATATAAAGTTTGTAAATCATAATGCCGGTTAACGACATTATCATTAACTCTATAAAATAAACGATCGAACTCATAAACATCATGTTCCCTTTTTGGCTTTTTCGATTGATCATTTCTAAACGAAGAAATAGAACAAACTAAAAGCTTGCCAAGAATGCGCCTGCCAAGAATGCTGTTATGGGATGATATATAACCGAAAGCAAACTCAACATTGTTAATATTATTTTTCTACAGCTGCTTGATACTAGTGATGACTAAATTATACGCAGATTACTTTAACAAAAAGTGATCACTTGGTCATATTAAATACTATTTTTTATAATTTTTTTTTCATTCACTCTTGATCTACGCTAATCGAAACGGCAATAACTTGCTTCTTTTCATTATTTTATAAGCCTCCGTATACCTAAAAACATACCTTAAGCCTTGTACCTACTTAAGGATTTTCATCATGGCCTAATTTCTGCTTAACAAAATAAAAAGAAACATACAAAAGTCATCTAAAAATAAGACCTTAATTCCCCTTATAAAGTTCTACTTGGGTATAGCCATGAATATATTAGTTAATCCAATAAAAATCAGCCTTGTATGTCTGGCGTTAACAGTTTTAACGGCCTGTAATGGTGGCGGTGGCGGCAGTAGTTCAAGCACGCCCGATACGAGTGCAGCCACAACAAACACACGACCTTTTGCAATAGCAGGGCCGAATCAAAGTGTCACCGAAAATCAGCTAGTCACCCTGAATGCGGGTGACAGTTATGACCCAGAAGGAGAAAGCCTGCTTTTTCAATGGCGACAAATAAGTGGGCCAGCTACCACTCTAAGCTCTGAAACCGATGACACACCTAGCTTTATTGCTCCTAGCGGCAATAACATCCTGACTTTTCAGTTAGTCACAGATGACGGGCAAAACCTGTCCATTGCCGACACCATTACAATCACTGTTCTGGTCGCAGCCACACCTTCACCTGATGATTCAGGTTCAGATAATGGCAATACAGGAGGAGGAAACACTGGAGGTGATAACTCAGACAATACAGATACGGGAGATGGAAGTACCGGAAATGACAGTACTGACGGAAATGACAGTACTGACGGAAATAATAGCACTGACGGAAATAATAGCACTGACGACAATCAAAACACGGAAGACAATACCGGTGAGTCAGATTCAAATACTGATAGCGCTGATGACAATAATCAAACTGACCCAGTTATAACGAATACAGCCCCTTTTGCAAATGCAGGGATGGATAAAAGTGTCGATGGTTTTTCACTGTTTATATTAGATGGTTCATTAAGCTCAGACCCCGAAGATGACACACTCACTTATCTCTGGCAACAAACGGCCGGCACCCCTGTTACCTTAAACAACACAAGTATTGTCGCACCAAACTTTGACGCGCCAAATATTAACGATACGCTGACATTTTCATTAACGGTTAGTGATTCAGAATTCACATCAGAAATTGACGATGTCAGTATTACTATCTTACAAGTGAATACCCCTCCGACAGCCAATGCAGGCCAAGATAAAACAGTGGGCGGTTTAAGTCAGGCAGCACTTCAAGGCTCACTCAGTTCAGACCCGGAAGGAAACACCTTAAGCTATGAATGGCAACAAACTTCCGGCCCTTCTATCACCCTAAATAACAACCAAATTGCCAACCCAAGCTTTGATACGCCTAATATTGATGCCACACTCACTTTTTCTTTAGTGGTCAACGATGGCGAGTTTAGCTCAAGTGCCGATACGGTAATGATCACCACTGAAGCTATTAATACCGCTCCTGTGGCCGATGCAGGCTTGAGTCAAACCATACAGGGTCTAAGTGACATTTACTTAGATGGCGCTTTAAGTAGTGATTCAGAAAATGACACACTGACGTATATCTGGGAACAGGTCTCTGGAACAGCAGTTACCCTGAATAACCCAGACACAGCATCAGCTAATTTCATCGCACCTAACATCAATGAAACACTCACCTTTTCACTTATCGTTAGCGACGGTGAACTTAGCTCAAGCATGGATACTGTTTCCATTATCATTGAAAAAATCAATACGATTCCGCTTGCCCATGCAGGCGTGGACCGCTATGTCGGCAGCCTGTCAGTGGTTGCCTTAAATGGCACACTGAGTAACGATGCAGATAATGACCCCATTACCTATATATGGTCTCAGCTCAGTGGCCCAAGCGTCACACTCAGCGACATCAATACTGCCAAGCCAACCTTTACCGCAGATACCGACGGCCAACTTATCTTCAGCCTTACGGTCAATGACGGCCAAAACGATTCCGAAGCAGACACCATTAAAGTAGTCGTCGGCCCCATTCCGGCAACCAACATCAAAGTCAATGGCACAGGAATCACTTGGGGTGGCAACTACCCAACGGGCAACAATGCAGCTTGTATTGGTGAAGCCATCGACCAACAAGATTGCTCACTCGGCAGAGAACTTACCAATAATGATGACTCTGACGGTCGAGTCGGCTTCAGCTTCACGAAATTTGATAGCAATGGTGTTGATGTCGGTAATAACGCCAGCGATTGGCAATGTGTACAAGACAGCGTCACCGGTCTTATGTGGGAAATAAAGTCAGGTGGCAACGATATCATTGGCGATGAAGGCATTAACGATGCTGACAATCGATATAGCTGGTACAACAGCGACCCGGCAAGCAATGGTGGTGGTTCTGGCTTTATGGACAATCAAGGCGACGTCTGTTCCGATTATGATTCAGAAAACCCACAAACCCACTGCAACACCCAAGCCTTTGTTGAACGAATGAATAAAAATGCCTGGTGTGGCTTTGCCGATTGGCGCCTGCCAAGCCGCAAAGAGCTTTTAAGTATTGTCGATTATGGTAATACCCGCCCCATGATAGACAGCGACTACTTTCCAGAAGTAGGACAATATGTTTGGACAAGCACCCCTCTCGCGCTGGGCTCTACCAGTGCTTGGGGTGTGAATTTTGATTACGGCAATTCTTTCAGTATAGATAAACGCAACGCGCGCCAAGTAAGACTAGTAAGAGGTGGTTATGAATAAACCAACAATCAGCATTAAACAACATACTTTGGCTTCGTTAGCATTTTCCAGCTATCTCATATTGGCGAGTTTTTCGACGGAAGCTCAAAATTGCTTAAGCGACTCAATGGCAGAAACCACACCCAGCACCCAATATGTGATTCATGGCGATGGCACAATCACAGACACCAGTACAGCACTTATGTGGAAACAGTGCCTAGAAGGTTTAAATGGCATTCAATGTCAAAGCGGCATATTGAATGAAACCAACTGGGCAGAGGCTCTGGCCGTGCCTCAAGCACTGAATAACAGCGGTGGTTTTGCGGGGTATGCAGATTGGCGATTACCCAATATCGCAGAGCTTGCATCCTTAGTAGAAGAGCAGTGCTCTTCACCTGCCATTAACGAGTCTGTTTTCCCAAATACTACAAACAAGTTTACGTGGACAGGCTCACCTGATTATTACAATGACACCGCCACATGGAGTGTTGATTTTAATGTTGGCGCAACCGGCTCTATCACAAGAAAAACAACAGGGATCAACAACTACCCGGTTCGCTTAGTAAGAAGCATCAATTAACCTTCGTCCCAAACTTGTTAAGGCGTTCACACTTTTTGCGAACGCTTAACTTCGCATACACCTATAAGCATATAATCCCCCCCTATCTAACATTCACAGATTCATCACTAAATATAATAAATAATCAGGAACACTGAATGTACGTCAACACCAATAAACATAACGTTCTACTTCGACTATCCGGCCTTCTACTTTGTTTTTTCTTATGCCTACCCACTCAGGCACAAACAAATAAAATCTCGGGCATTAAGTTAAAAGAAACCATCAAACTGGGTAAAAATCTCCTTTTACTCAATGGCGCAGGGCAAAGGACAAAATACTTTATTGACCTCTACGTAGCGGCCCTTTACTTAAGCACTAAAACCCACGATGCCCAAGCAATAATAGAAGCCGATGAAGCCATGCTTATTCAGATTCATGTCATCTCGAACCTGATTACCAGTGAAAATATAACAAGAGGAACCAAGGAGGGTTTCACCAAGTCAACCAACAACAATACCCAAAACATTCAGGAACAGATCGATGATTTTCTTGATGCCTTTAAGGAAAAAATAACCATAGGCGATATTTTCGAAATAGTTTACCTACCCGGAAAGGGCGTGACCGTCATCAAAAACCGTCATATTGTTAAAAAGCTTAATACTGATATGGCGTTTAAGCGTGCCTTATTTGGTATATGGCTATCAGACAATCCTGCCCAGAAATCTTTAAAGAGTAGCATGTTAGGGGAAAGCGCTTCGCCGCACACTAAATAAACGTCAAGGCTTTTGCACTAGATACTCGCCTGGCTTCAAACCAGAAACCACTTCAACCATACTCGCCTCATTTGTTAATCCAATTTTCACAAAACGCTTCTCCAGTATCTTATTTACACCCTTTGTTTGCTGCACCCAGACAACATTCAACTGCCCGATTTCTGCCACAAAGCTCTCTGGCACTAAAATTCGTTTGCTGATTCCTGCTGGAACAAGTAAACGCGCATACATACCAGGCAAAAGGCCGCTAATATCATTTATCTGACTTTTCACTAAAAAAGTCCGTGAGGAACTGTTTCCTGCTGGCACTAGTTCTTCAATTTCAGCACGTAAAGACAAGCGTTTAGAAGGAATCTCCATTTTTAATACCTGCCCAAGCTCTAAGTGCACGGCTCGCTCTTCACGAACATTCGCCTCAACTCTGACCGAAGCCGGATTATACAACGACAACAAGGCCATGCCTGATTGAGCGGTACTGCCAGGCTCTGCAAAACGGTCAACGATCAAACCATCAAAAGGCGCTGTCACGCTCGCATAGTTCAAGGAAGCCTTTGTTTCGACCAAAACCTGCTGGGCACTTTTCTTTTGCGCCTGCAAACTCTTATAGTTCGCCTGCGCCGTTTCTAAAGGCGCCAAAGCCAATAAACCGCGTTTGTTTAATTCAATAGAGCGATCTAGTGATTGCTTCGCTTCATCCAAGCGCGCATCGATTGATTTGATTTGGGAATTCGCCTGGGATACACGAGATATCAAGTCAGATCGTTCAAGCACAACTAGCTCTTGACCTTTCTTAACATAATCTCCAGCTCTGACTTTAATTTCTTCAATTCGCGCTAAAATTCGTGACGAAATCACCGCCGTTTGTTTCGCTGCAATGGTTGCTGGCACGGGTTCTAATAGCTCGTACTCTGTTTCCTGAACTTCAAATAATAAACCTGAATCTGATCGAAGCTGCTTAGTCGCCAATATCTCTGGCGCGACTTTTTCATCAAAACTACCCGCCATCCATGCCACCATGACCGCCAGCAAAACCAATGCAGAGATAGGAAGAAACCATTTCATACTGAAGACCTTCTACTTAGAATCAGAAAATACTAAAAAATACACCACAGGTACCAACACCAATGTAAATAAAGTGGATGCAATAATACCGAACATAATCGCCAGCGCTAAACCGCTAAAGACCGGATCTAAAATAATCACCATAT
>TARA_R110002073_G_scaffold41466_10_pt1 | contig 25758 bp, 19 predicted proteins | sample TARA_R110002073 | Tara Oceans TARA_R110002073 (sample SAMEA4397174) | marine metagenome | biome: Polar Biome; feature: [DCM] deep chlorophyll maximum layer (ENVO:01000326); material: water (ENVO:00002006), including particulate matter (ENVO:01000060) such as... | depth 40 m | reverse complement strand
CGCGGAGTTCTTTGACCCCGCTGGTGACGGCACTGACCATCCGTAATTTGCTGCCGGTTTCGTGGGCCAGCAGATGGGCGAGCGTCGTCTTGCCGGTTCCGGGAGGCCCGTAAAGAATGATGGAGCCGAGCCGCCGTGCGTCAATCATTCGTCGCAGCAATTTTCCATCGCCAAGGATTTGATGCTGACCGATAAACTCGCTCAGCGTTTCCGGACGCATGCGAGCGGCGAGCGGTTGAGCCAATTTAAGGTTATCCTCTTCGGCATCTGCGAATAGGGAACGGCTTTCAGGCATGTCCAAGGGGCTCGGTGATGAATAAGAAATGGGGAAAACGAAAGATGCTCGGAACGTTGGCCGTCGCGATCACGATCGTGTTAGTCATTATCGTGGCGGGATTGATGCGGATTGACAACTGGAGTCGCGATTTCACCGAGAATTCGGCAGCGATCGACGCCGATTTTCCCGACTCGGTGGTCTTGTTGGATTCCAGATTGCAGCGCTGGGTCGCGGCCACGCCTCGCTGGGAGGTCCATTCGAAAACCGAGTCCGACGGGGCGATCGAATACAAAATCACCCGCACCACGCCGCTGTTTCGCTTTGTCGATGACATCCACGTCAAATTGGTCCCCGACGATGGTGGCGAGGGGACGCGTATGAACGCGTCGAGTCAATCACGGGTTGGCAAAGGGGATCTCGGGCAAAACCCGCGAAACTTGGCCCAGCTGCTCGAGGGGCTCCGCACGCCAGATGACGCAAATTGAGGTCATCGTCGTCGTTAGCAGTCCCGCCGCGATCCCCACATCGTGAGCTGATTACGTGCGCCGTTTCGGCGAACGTTGTTAACCGCTTCGTAGCGAAACTGGCCAAGAGTTTCGGGGGGCATTCGCCAATTGAACGAAAGTCGTTGACGGCTTAAGTCGATGGCACTGGGCTGTTGCCATCGGGCTACAGTGAAAAAGAGACTCCTCAAAACGTCCTTTTTTGATTGTTTGTCCAATGCACAACAAATCGTTTCTAGTCCTCGGCGGCAGTCATGGCATCGGCTTCGGGATCACCGAGCGGTTGCTTCGCGGAGGCGGATCGGTGGTCGTCGTGTCGCGAACCCGCGGGCAACTCGACAGTCTTGATCCCGCACTCGCGACTCGAATGACGCATTGTGTTGCGGATGTGACGACCGACTCGATCGACACGATCGAGCTGCCCGAGCAAATCGATGGAATGGCCTATTGTGTTGGCTCGATTGGGTTATCGCCAATGCGGATGACCAAGGCGGAGGCGATGCGTGATGATTTTGAGCTGAACGTTGTCGGAGCGATGCGAATGATGCAGCGAGCATTGCCCGCACTCAAAGCCGCAGAGTCATCGAGCGTGGTTCTATTTAGCACCGTGGCGGTAAGTCGTGGATTGGCTATGCATACATCCGTGTCGGCAGCCAAAGGGGCGATCGAAGGGGTCGCTCGCTGCTGGGCCGCCGAGCTTGCACCGAAAATTCGCGTCAATTGTATTGCCCCTGCCCTCACCGACACTCCGCTCAGCGAACGCCTGCTCTCGAGCGAGTCAAAGCGTGATGCGATGGCCGCAGTCTATCCGCTCGGCCGGATCGGCCACGTCAACGATAGCGCGTCGATTGCCACTTTTTTGCTCTCTGGCGAGAGCAGCTGGATTACTGGCCAAGTGATTGGCGTCGATGGCGGATTGTCACGGGTGCAAAAATAGATCCGATCCATGATGGTCACTAAGCCATGTCATTTGCTCTGGTACTACCTAGCTGGTTTCGCGCGCGGAACGGAGAGAGCTGCCCGGTCAATTTCGAACGTTTTACTCGCTGCAACCGGGCGGCTCGCGCCGCGAGCGCTACCCAAAGTGGATGGCATTGGGTGATGAGGCGCATGCGACGGGCAGCGGGCGACGGGCAGCGGGTTGCTGGCTAAGCTGCCGAAGGACCTTGGCTAACGTTTGGCGAACACGCGTTTCAGTTCATCCAGACTGGTCAATCCGCGAGCGACCGTCAGCACTGCTTCGGCTTGCATGCCGCGATGTCCTTCGGACTTGGCAATCTTGTTCAATTGACCGATGTCCCGCGTCTTCAACACCGCGGCTTTCAATTGATCGCCGGGGATCAGCAGTTCGAAGATCGCGATTCGCCCTAGGTAACCACGTCCTTCACAAACATGACAAGGCGTGATCGGGGCGGGACGTCCCTGCTCGTCCACCTGCTGTTCGATCGGCGGTGGCACAAAGGGTTGATACAACAAGGCAACTCGCCCTGGCGGGATTCCGAGTTGAGCCAATAGTTGCGGCGGCGGCTCAAAACCGACTTTGCAATTGTCGCACAATCGCCGCGCCAAACGTTGGCACAACACGGCGTTGGTCAGTTTGGCGACCTCTTTGGATGAATCTTTGTGTTTCGCGACAAATTGAACGTAGCCTTCCATCGCCGACGACGCGTTCATCCGCGTCATCAAACTTTTTTCGGTGTTTTCGACATGGTGCGCCGCGATCGCCAACGATTTTTCATCGGGCATATCGGGAAACATCAACACGTCGGGCTCTCGCAAAATGATTTTGCTGACCAAGTCGCTCATCGTTAACCCCGTATCGCCTCCGTAGAAGTTGGGGTTCACGTTGATGATGTCCGGTTCGGGCCGCGATTGTTCTTCGAACGATTGAAAATCTCGAATCAGCCGATCCGAAGCGTTGACCGTGACCACCCACGTCGTCGTCAACCCTTCGCCTTTGGGCGCGGTGACCAACACCATGTTGCCACTCGAGTCGAGTTTCTGCTTGAGCGTCGAAAACATCTTGTCGCGCATACCAAGGTCGGCGAGCTTTTCGAAGGGAACTTTCTCTGATTCGATCCGCGCCAGCACACGCTCGCCGGTGGGAACGCCTTGCGACTGCAGGGTCAGCGTGAATTTTTCTTTGGCGACTTTCAGGTTCAGTTTGCCCGTTTGAGCACTGCGTCGATCCGCCGGATTCAATAAACACAACTGTTTGAGCGCGTACAGCATCGCGTCGCCGGTCTCGCGATCCAGCGGTGGCAATTGCTCCCAGTTCCCATCGATTTGATAACGAATCGCGCAAGCGGCTTGCGAAAAATCCATCAAGATATGCGTCGCTCGCGAGCGGATCGCATGCGCCAATTGCCCGCCGGCGATGTGGTAGCCCGCTCCTTGACGAGTCGAGATCAGAAGCGCCTGCGCCTCGGTGCGATCCTTGACTTTGGGAACGAACTCAACAGGTGCAACTGTTTGCCAAAGTTGGATCGGAGCTTCTGGTTCAGCCATGAGAAAAGTTTGAAGTCAAAAAGTGAGAAAGGGTAATAGAGTGAAGTACCGCGTTGGTTTTGCGGAAAAAAAAGACGAGCGACAACCATAGCGGCGTCACGATCAACATGGCCCCCGTGATATCACCGGCGGCTGAAATATACAGGCTGTGAGGCTTACAAAATCCCCGGTGCCTTCACATCGATGCCTTTGAGCGCCATTTTCAGTGACTCTTTATTCGGGGCAACGGCAAACGCGGTAGGACGGTCAATCAATTCATCATCGATCAACTGTTTCAAGCTCATGGTAAAGTCTTGCATGCCATCTTCGGCGCCGATGCGAATCGCGTCGGGAAGTTTGTTGTCATGGCCTTCGAGCACTAGTTTTCGAATCATCGGGCTGAACGTCATCACCTCGACGGTCGGAACCCGAGGTACGCCCGGGCGAATACTCTTAAGCAATTTTTGCGAGATGATCCCTTTCATATTGAACGCGATTGCCGAGCGGATGGCGTTATGCATTTCCTCGGGGAACAAGTCCAAGATACGGCCGATCGTCGTCGACGCACTTGCGGCGTGGATCGTCCCAAATACCAAGTGACCGGTTTCCGCCGCATGGATCGCCGTCATAAAGGTTTCTTCGTCACGAAGCTCGCCCACCAGAATAATGTCGGGGTCTTCACGTACCGCGTGTTTCATCCCGATCGAAAAATCCTTGACGTCTTGTCCGATTTCACGTTGGTTGATCAAACACTTGTCTTCGGTGAACATAAATTCGATCGGATCTTCCAGCGTCAGAATGTGCTTCCGATAGATGCTGTTGATATAATTCAGCATCGACCCGATCGTCGTACTTTTTCCCGATCCTGTCACACCGGCGATCAAAATCATGCCCTGCTCGAAGTGGCATAGTTGTTCGACCGAATCGGGAAGGAACAATCCTTTGAAGTCGGGAATCCAGTTGCTGATCCGGCGTGCGACCAAACCGATGCTGCCGAGTGCCTTGAGCATGTTGATACGAAATCGCCAGCGAACGCCGTCCACTTCGCATTGGTATGAGAAGTCAGCACCGCCTTCTTGTTCAAAGATCAAGAGGTTTCGGTCATCCATCATCGGCATCAGCAGATCGACCATTTCCTCGTTCTCAATCGGAGGCCGATTCAGTGGTTTTAATTCGCCGCGAACACGCACCATTGGCGGTTGGCCCGTTTTCAGGTGCAAGTCGGACCCCTCTAGCTTGACGAGGGCGCGGAAGATCTTGTCGACCTCCAGTTCTTTCTTCTCTTGCAACAGCGTCGCTTTCAAGCGAGCCATGACCGCTTCGCGAGAACTATCCAAAGGGGCTGCAGTGGTGGGGGGAGCCGAAGGTTTATGGGACATTTGCGTTATCGAATCACAAAGATGGAAACGGACAGGATGAGGCAAACTGTGCGACGAGCAAACTGAGCGACGAAGCGAACCGTAGCGTGCTAGTTTAGCAATCGGTCCACAAGTGCATTCTAGGTAATTGCCAAAAGCACTCAACACAACATTTTAAGCGAGGATCGATTCAGGTCGTTCACGTTGTGACGCGAATACTGCCGTGACGATTGATTTCCGCTAGTTCCTGTGGTGATCAACGCACCACCAGCGGTGCTGGGCTCGATGAATAGGAAAGAGATGATCTGAAAACAGGGGTACCAATGTAGTGGTGCCAAAGCAAAAGGGAGCAGGAAGCGGGGACGGCTGGCGGGGACGAGATCGCCGAATAGTATCCACGGTGGCTGCAGCACGCCGCACCGCGACAAAACCATCCGCGACGCTAAAAAGTAGCTAGTATTTGCCAGTAGCCCCCACCAAACCCCCTGCAGAAACGCCGCTATAACCCTCACAAACCAGCCTAACATGACTTTGTCGGACAGGTAATCTGGGTGGTTTTTGATATATAGGCAACTTTTTTTATTGTTTATTTGCAATCCGCAGATAAACTCTGATGAAGATTAAATATTGTAGAGATCGAGCCGGGGTGGCGTTAGGCGATCCAATATTGCGAACCCATGGAATCGAACAACTTAATAGTTAGGGCTTAAACGATGCGTTTCACGAGGATTTTCACACTTTCGGCGGCTGCCTTGCTGTGCGGTGCCGTGACAGCTCCAGCGCACGCCTTTATGGCTGCTGAGGCTGAGGTTGTTGCAGCGGAAGGCTCGCTGGACGTGGGCCAAATGGTTACGGATTTGAATGAATTCGTAGCGAACGAAGAGAACACATGCGAACAAAAGCTGATTCGCGTCAACGAAGCAATCGTTGCCGTTGACCGGCTTTTGGATGCAGGAACTCACATCGAAGCGGACTTGTTGAAGGTACGCGACGAGCTTTTTGAGATTCGCCGCAACTTGAAGTGCAGCGACGAATTGCTGGCACTTCATCCGGTTGGCGACATTGTCGGTCCTCCGATTGATGGTGGTTTCGTTGACGGCGGCTTCATCGATGGCGGATTTGCTGACGGTGGATTCGTGGACGGCGGATTTGCTGGAGGTGGCGGACATCACTTTGGCGGTCACCACGGCGGTGGCGGCGGCGGTGGTGGAGGAGCTGGCGGCGGCGGAGGCGGCGGCTTCGGCTTGCTTGCAGCCGGCGGAATCGCAGCTGCGATCGCAATTCCGTTGTCGACCGACGACGACGAACCGGGAACCCCCGCTTCACCCAGTGGACTGTAGTCGACGCTAGCGTCGGATTGCCGTAGAAAACAACAAGAAGCCCGCTTAGTTCAGACTAAGCGGGCTTTTTTCGTTATTCCTAGTTTGACGTTTGCTGTGTTCCGGCTTTGCAATTATCCGTACATTGGTCGATATCGAAGCGGAAAGGTCCCTGTTTAACACGGACGCTATTTCGTCGATTGCCGTTGAGGATGCACCTTCGCACGTCAGCGAGACTCGAAACTAGTACCGATTGATAGCCGCAATGGATGCGAACCAGTCCCCGGACCCACTGCCGACGGATCAGCCCCCACAACCGCTTGAGGGCCCGGTGCAGCCTCAGCGAGTCTCTGCACCCGCATCGCAACCGCGTGCGGCTTCGGTGCGATCGGATTCATCGCACCGCCAACCGTTGGCCAACGCGATCCAGCCAATGCGAACCACAACCGCTTCCTCGACACGCAGCAGCAAGCGCCGAGGCCAGGCCTTAACGAGCGACTTTGCGGCATGGGAATGGGGGCTGTTGAATCTAGCGCGGGCGACAACGATCGCCGCATTCATCTACACGTGTTGGCGTTTCGGTGGCACCGATGCGATTGTTTGGTATCACGTTGCCGTGATGTTGGCCGCGAGTCTTGCGATGTCGGCAATCGTGTGGCGAAAATCTCGCCGGCAACAACCAATGCCCGTTCCCGCTTTGTTGTTCGGGGCGATATGCGTGACGGTTCCGATGCTACAAACCATTGAACTGCCTCGCGAAATCATCCATTGGATTGCGCCTGGAACGGAAAGCGTGATTCGCGATTTTTCAGCACCCGCCATCAACCAGCTTGAGCTCGCACGCGATCAGTTAGAAGGAAATAATGAGCTCGCGTCATCCGCGTCCAGCACTCATTCAGCAACGATCAGTATCGTTCCTTCATCGAGTCATACTCGTTTGGCTCTGTGGCAACTAGGGTTCGTCTTCTTTGCGATTTCGACAATATTGTTCTTTACGCGTGAGTCTCGCAAGGTTCTGGCATGGACTTTGGCAATCAATGCAGCGGGATTGGCGTTTTGGGGCTTGGTTCAACGATCCTCTGGATCGAGCGATTTGTTGCCGGGGATGACCAAAGACGTCGTCACGTTACCGTTCTCGACCTTTGTTTACAAGAATGCGGGTGCCGCCGCTCTGATCCCTGGGCTTGCAGCCATCATTGGTTTGATAGGGATACAACGTCAATCCTCTACCGGTATTCGAAAATCGACTCGAGAGTCGCGAGGGATCGATTCCTATCGCCCAAGGCCTCGATGGACGGACCCACGTTTTCTATTGCTGTTGTGCTTCGTCGGGTTGTTGGCAGCCGGGCTATTGGCCTCGTCCTCGAGAGGCGTGTGGATCAGTGGAGCGGTAGCCGGGCTAGCACTCTTCATCACGGTTCCGTCTCGCTTTTCTGGCAAGACACTATTCGCAGCTGTGTTTATTGCCGGTTGCTGCATCGGTTTGATCGCCCTCACAGGCCTTCGAAATGAACTTGCCAAACAGTCGCAACGTTTAAACATCGACCAAGTCTCGACCGATGCACGTTTCACTCACTGGCGCGACGGCATCGACACCGCAATCGCTCACCTGCCATTTGGAAGCGGACTAGGAACGTTCGGGTACGCACATCTGCCTCAACAAGAAAATGACACTGAGCAGTGGTTCCGCGAAGCGCACAACCAATACTTAGAAATCCTCGTCGAAACAGGTGTCTTTGGTGTAATCGCGATTGCAGTTGTGATCATGTTGCTCGGCAAATCCGCCGTTTTTCTCATTCGAAAGTCGGCAAGCCAGGAACACTTTAGCTGGGGAATTATTGGTCTATTCAGTCTGGCGTCGATCGTGACCCAGAGTTTTGTCGACTTTGTTGTGCTGATTCCAGGCGTGATGTTTACGCAAGCGATCTTGCTTGGGTGCATGGCTGCCGTCTACACGCGTGACCTCTCGCTGAACAAGGTGATGCTCCGACGTTCCGGACAACTTAGCGCTCACAAAGTGTCGGAATCAAAACTTGGCGACTTAGCATCGACTCCTCTGCGTGACCGGTTGCTGCAAGTATCCAACCGTCCGTTAACTTGGTGTCTTGTTAGTGCGGTTGTGGTGCTGTTCGCATTCATGGCGACTGACATGAAACTGCGAACGGAAAATGCCTTAGCTCATACTCAGTTTTCGTCCGAAGAATACGAACCGAGTCTTGAAGAAATCGAATTTAACCTGCTGCTGCTCTCCGATGCGATCGAGCGTGATCCGAAAAGATGGGAACTCTATCGCCGGCGTAGTCTTTGGCATTTCGCCGAGTACCGTCTTGGACTGTTAGCAAAATCGTCGGCCGACGAAACTCCGCTAACGTGGAGCCAAACATCGTTGGATAATTTATTCCAAAGCCTTTACTCGCTTGCGCAATCCGATCGTGACGCGTTGATTAATAACGTACTTGTCGATCCAGCACTGCGAGACTCGTTGACTTTGGCAATAGCAGACCAAGAAAACACACTTCAATTGAATCCGCTTAGCCCAAACACCTATCTGTCGTGCGCAATGCTGACACCACTGCTGCAGCAAGACACGGCAATGTGGGAAGAGAAAATTGCGAAACTTTCACATAGCAGTCGCAGCCTACAGTATGCCGGAGGAATGGTGGCGTACTTCGCAGGCAACCGAGACCACATGGTCGATCAATGGCGTCGATCGCTGAAGTTTGGTGAAGATTATTACCCAGCGGTGGTTCAGCTTGCCGGTCGCAAATTGTCGCTGGAAGAGTTTTTGAATGAAATCATCCCAGCCGAACGAAATGATTTAGCGGTTCGATTTGTCAGCGAGGCAGGTGATTTCACTGTCAACCAGCACACGCTTCGGCGGCTTCGCGAGCAGGTGCTCACGCGAATCCAAAGCGATTCGAGCCTCGGTGAAGCCGAGAAGATGGAGTTGTCTGCGAGAGTAGAGGAGTCGGGTAAAAATTGGGGGGAAGCTGCAACGTACTGGAACCTCGCCGTGCGATTACAGCCGCACAATCTCGACTATCGATATTATCATTGCCGAGCGCTCTATCACGACGATCAGCTCAAAGAAGCGCTCGACCAAGCGACGCTCTTGCGGGCACTGGAGCCCGCAACGGAACGATCCGAGAAAATAATCGAGGCGATCAAGCAGCGGCTCGAAGCGGACGCTCGAAAATCACTCCTCTAAACTCGTTTTACGATTTTATTCCGCCCGGGTTGAGCGCATGGAAACGGCGTGCTGCCGTCACGCTCGCTGGGATTGCCAAGCTGCCTGGGCTCTTGAGGCGGTCGTTTGCGATCTGTTTCAGCACTTAGGGGGTATTCTCTGAGGGTTGCGTGCCGGGGACGTGCTATCCATTTCGTCCAAAATTTGTCGCTTTAGTTTTGGCGATCGCGCTCCGAGCAGCAGCTGTATTTTGGCACTTCGCTACCTTCGAGCCGCGACAGGCTTCAGTCGACGTTCTTTTGGGCACCCTTCCCTGCGACTGACCTAGAGTAGGCCTGGGGTGGGGGTGGTCCGTTTAACCCGAATAGACAGGAAAGTGGGGTTTTGGGGAACTTAGGAGGTATGCGTGCTGTCAAATCTTCTCATAATGCTTGCATAGCGACCTAATGCTTTCAGAGCGAACTATGTGCACATTCTGCACAACGCGCAGAAGATGAAAAGATTAGGAGACACTCTTTAGTGGGATACGGTTCCGCCGAGAAACAAGGATGTGCGCAAAACATGAGATTGCAAGCCTAGCGTTTGTATTGGCTCATGTGGTGTCAACATTCCCTCTTTTTTTGTGATTGAATCGGGTCCCACTGATGGCAAAAGACGTAACCAGCTCAAGTGAAGATACTCAATTTGATTTGGATCTTATCGGTGTGATTCGTCGACGTTGGGCGTTGATCGCATTTGGATTTGGTTTTGGCATCATCCTTTCGCTGCTGTACCAATTTACAGCGACCAAGGTCTATGAATCGAAGGTCGAGGTGTTGGTGGGGCAGCGTTCCTCGGAGATGACATCCAGCGGAACCGCGTCCACGGCTGCCGCCAGCGGCGATGCGATTGCCACGGACCAGCTCGCGACCCACATGCAGTTGTTCACCAGCCGTCGCAACCTCGCCGAGGCGATCGAAAAGAATGGTTTAGGGAAATTGGATTCGTTCCAAAAGGCAATCAAAAAGAACACTCATCCAATCGATCACCTGCTCGACAATCTTGATGTTCAGCGAGGTGGCAAAGGTTCGGCTCGCGATGCGATGGTAATCCGAGCGACTTACAGCGACCCGAAGGCAGAGGACGCTGCAAAAGTTCTGCAGGCGGTGTACGAAAGCTATCGGAATTATGTTGAATCTCACGGCGAGAACAGCGGTGAGGAAGCCATTGCATTGATCGAAGCGGCTCGCAAGACGCACGAAGATGAATTGGCGGATGCTGACAAAGAGTATCGCGCTTTTATTAGTTCGGTTCCGGTTTTACTTGAAGGTGACACGGTCCGTGACATCCACAGGGATCGCTTGGAGAATCTTGAAAAAGAACTCAATGAAGTCCGTTCTAATCTGGCTCAGCAAACATCACGGCTTGAATTGATTCGGACATATTTGAATCGTCCCGAGTTGCTTGAGTCCAACGATACCGCACATCTCGCACTGCTGAGCCAAAAGGAAGTCGAGCGACTGCAGCTGTTTTTGGATGTCACGCGTGGGGAAGCCCAGAGTGAGGAATTCCAAGCCGAGCAACCTGCTCGCGAGGAAGCGGCTCGAGCTCAGTACACGCGTTTGTTGTCGCTATTGCAAACCGAGCGAACCCTGGCAGAAGACTTTGGTCCCAATCATCCATTGGTAGCTGCGACTCAGAAAGAGATCCAGGTCATTCAAGAGTTCATCACTGCCAACGCACCCACCGCAACTGCGAAACAGGGGCGTAAACTTGATCCCAAAGAGATGTTAACGACCTACTCGATGCTGCTTGAGCACGACATTGCAGAATTGGAAAAACGCGAGCAGATCCTGATTGCCGATTCCGCCAACGAATTGCGGCTTGCGAAAGGGGTTGAAGCGGATTTTCTGAAAGGCAGCTCGCTAAAGGCGCAACTTAATCGAGCCCAGGCACGCTATGACGAAGTGATCCGTCGTTTGCAGGAAATTAATCTATCCGGTTCCTACGCTGGATTTTCCACAGACCTGCTGGCGAGCCCCGAAATCGAAAAAGAGGCAGCTTGGCCTAAGCTCCCAATCGTCGTTGCCCTGGGGGGAATTCTTGGGTTGTTTTTTGGTGGTTCGCTGGCGGTGGCTTCCGAACTGTTTGACGCAACGTTCCGGGACGCACACGATTTGGAATACACGCTTGGGGCTCCCGCTATCGCTCACATTCCTCGTATCGACTTGAAGAAAGTGAAGAAGGAACTGAGCACGGAAACGAGGCTCGATCCGTCGTTGGTTGCATTTCACACGCCACGTTCACCTGAGTCCGAATTGTATCGCGTGGCTCGGACATCCATGATGGTGAAGACCCGCGCCTCGGGTGCAACTAAGTTAATGATGACTAGCCCTCACCCAGGAGACGGAAAGTCAACGACGATCTCGAACCTTGCAATTTCGTTCGCCCAAGCAGGTAAGAAGGTATTGCTGATCGATGCGGACATGCGGCGGCCTGTGATCGGTGGACTGTTTGGACTTGAGGCCAGCCCGGGTTTAAGCGATGCGTTGCTTGAAACATCTGATTTGCAGGATTGTTTTCATGCATCGGAAGTACCAAATTTGATGATCATGCCGCATGGTGGGCGAACCCACAGCCCTGCAGAGCTGCTCGAGTCCAGCCAGTTGTCTAAAGTGCTTGCCGACTGTGAGCGTCAATTTGATGTGGTCTTGGTCGATGCTCCGCCGCTGCTAGCGGTGGCGGACCCGGCGATTATCGCCCCGATCGTAGACGCAGTGATGTTGACGGTACGGATCCGCAAAAACGGCCGACGTCCCGTCGAACGTGCCGTCCGCATTTTGCAAGAAATCGATGTTACCCCAACGGCGTTGATCATCAATGCAACGGAGAAGAACGGCCAAGGTACCTACGGCTACTCGAACGGGTATTCAAGCGAAGAGTACAGCTATGTCGGGTACTACCACGAGTATTCGGTCACTCCGGAAAAACCGGCCCGAAGATCAGAACAATCGGCAAGGTTGGTGGAAACGGTTTCAAGCTTAAAAGCGAGCAGTTTTTAGTTTGCCGACGCCAATCTTTTGTTCGCACGATCGTGCGGCAAAGCCATACTTAATAGCCTCGTCTACTCGACGCAAACCCAAAGCAGAGTGTTTTCATTGTCCACACGATTCGAAACGACCGCACGCTTGCTCGGCCCGATGGCCGTCGCCGCTATCGTTTCGTCGGAAGAAGCGGATGACGCAAATCTGGCGAGCGTGGAAGAAATCCTTTCGGAACATACGGCTTGCCGACCTAGCCGTCGTCTGAGTGTCGCCTATTCAACCCAGGCGTTTCTGACGGGGTTACCCTTGCTGATTGTTGACCTGGTGGTGACAGGATTCTGCCTTGTCGGTGCAGCATACGTCGTTGACCTGTTTCTACAGCGGCCACTTCATCCGGGCACGTGGAATCAATTGCCAGCGATCTTGTTGCTGCAGTTTTTGTTTATGTCCATCCACCAGATGTATCCGGGGGTGGGGGACAGTCAGATCGCTGAACTCCGTGGTTTAGTTCGCTCCACCATTTTCAGTTTTGTGTCGTTGGCGGCACTGAATGCGATGCTCGGACAATTGCCACGGGTGGAATTTATCATGTTCCTGATTGGCGTGATGATGACCGCATTCTTTTTGCCTCTCAGCCGCAATGTTGCCCGTCGTTATCTTGCTCGGCGGACTTGGTGGGGCATGCGCGCGTTGATTGTGGGGGATGCCGAATCTTCGCAGCAAACATTTCGGCGACTCAAATCGCATCCGACATGCGGGTATCGACCGGTCGCGATTGCCACCGACTACATCGAACCCGACGTCGCAGCCAAAGCTGACTTGCGTACCGTGATCAACAGTTACGACATCGTCGAGATTGCTCGTAATCACCATACTCCCGTCGTCGTCCTGACCTCGAGCGACACGCGTGTCCGATTGACAGAGCGTCTAATTTTCACGTTTCCTTCGGTCGTCGTTTTCGGCAATTTGCAATCGGCGATCTTAAGTGGTGAACGCTCGCCCGTTCCCGGTAGCCTGATCACACGAATCAATCGCCCATTACCTCGATTCATGCCGCGGGTTACAAAGCGTTTGTTTGATTTGGCAATTTGTGTGCCATTGTTCCTGCTGTTGCTTATCCCCGGTGCGATCATCGCGATGGCAATTAAAATCGCCTCGCCAGGTCCGATCTTTTACGGTGATCCACGCGTTGGACAACATGGTATCCGATTCAAGATGTGGAAATTCCGCACGATGATTCCCAACGCCAGCCATGTGCTCGACGAGCACTTGAGAGCTCATCCGGAATTGCAAGCCGAGTGGAACGAAACCAAAAAGATTAAAAATGACCCACGCATCGTGCCCTACATCGGTTCGGCAATGCGTCGCTGGAGTCTTGATGAGTTACCACAACTTTGGAACGTTCTGGTCGGCGAGATGAGTCTGGTTGGACCGCGTCCGATGCCAGCGGATGAAATCGTCCGTTACAACACCAAGTTCTTTGAATACACACACATGACCCCGGGATTGACCGGACTTTGGCAAGTCGCCGGCCGTAATGATGTTACGTTTCAGACGCGGGTGATGCTTGTCGAGTACTATGCCAAAAATTGGTCGCTCTGGCTTGATATATGGATCCTGGCACGAACCCCAAGTGTGGTGCTGAAAAACGAGGGCGCGTACTAGTTTGTCGCTTCCACATTTCGTCGGGGCGAAGGAAATAACTATTCCGTCGTTCCCGCGCGAGGCATGCGTTCCCACGCGAGGCATTTCGATTGGCGATCGAAGATTCTCTCGTCGCGATAGCGGACGTCATGTGATCAGCCAACCTGTCCGCGTCGTTTCGAGTCTTTGATCCGTATTTTAGATTCGCCCCGAGCCGAGATGAACGAGCTACCCGCTAGCTTGTTCATTGCTAATTAAAAGACCTGACCGCAACGGAGTGCTCTCATGAAAATTTTAGTTGTTACTAATCTGTTTCATCCCGACCGCGGAGGTGGTGCCTCGGTCTTTTCCGACATGTGCTACGGGCTTGTCGAGAGAGGGCATGATGTGACGGTGTTCAGCACCTATCCCTACTATCCCGAGTGGCAAAATAAATCGGGAGCGAAGGCTTGGCGAACCGCTACGGAAACGATCAACGGTGTCCGTGTCGTTCGTTTTGGGGTGTACATCCCCACCAACCCGTCGAAGTTTATCCCGCGTGTGATGTTCGAGTTGTCTTTCACCTTGAGCTTGATGCGTAGTCTGTTCTACTTCCGTCGTTATGACGCGGTCATGGTGTATTGCCCGGTGCTTAGCTCTGTGCTCTATGGCGCAATCCGGCGGATTTTTTATCGTGAGCCGATGTGGCTGAATGTACAAGACATTCCCGCGGATGCAGCGGCTGCGGCGGGGATCAGCAAGAATCGATTTGCCAATCGACTAAGCCAGATGGCTCAGAAATTTCTCTTCAATCGAGCGGTATTGTGGAGCTCTATTGCTCCTAAGATGATCCAACGACTGAGCGAATTGAGAACCCGCAATCAGCCGATCCATCTCGTCCCCAACTTTCTAAACACTTCGATGGCCGAGGTGATCGCGGCGCATGCTCCGAAAATAAACCGGGCTGTCTCGCAACCGATCAAGTTGCTTTACGGTGGGAACATCGGAAAGAAGCAGGGGCTGCTGGAATTCTGTAAGCAGCTCTCCAAATCGAAACTCGCCTTCCAATTTACGATCCATGGAAATGGCGGTGAAGCGCCAAGTTTGAAGCAGTGGGTTGAAGCAAGCGGCGATTCACGATTCCGATTTGGCGAATTTCTCGATGAGGCTGGATTCGTTAATGCATTGTTTGAATCTGATCTTTTTGTGATCACCGAGAAATCGGGCGCAGGAGCCTCCTTTATCCCAAGCAAACTCATTCCTTGCATGGCGACAGGTACACCTGTCCTTTGTGTCTGTGATCCCGATGGCCCGTTAGGCACCGAAGTGGGGCAGTATGGCCTTGGGGTGACTTCCCACTGGAATGAATTGGACGAGTTGCTAGATCGTTTGACCGAGCTTTCTCATGATCAGCAGCGTTATCGTCAATTGCAACAAAATGCGATTGAACGATCCGAGGCGTATCGTCGCGATCCCGTTATTGATTTTGTCGAACGAGAGTTGACGCTGCTGACTCACAAGAAATGATCCCATTCCGCACACCTTGATTTTTACTTCTTCCTGATAAAGGAAGGGATGTGCGAAATTGGAAGTTTTTCAACAATGTAGTCGCTGTTCTCAAGAAATTGGTCGACTGCATCGGTTTCGCCCGCGACAGTGCCGTAGTCATCCAGCACGATTAACCCACCCCGCACAACGCGATCGAAAAGATTTTTCAGGATGGCCACCGATGGCTTATACACATCCACATCGATATGTAACAGCGAAATTCGAAGCTCGGGATGTTCGGCGATATAGGTAGGCAACGTCTCGAGCAAGTCACCTTTAATCAATTCGAAATTTTCGAAGCCTTTGTGTTGTAAGACTTCTTTTAATCCATCGACGGAGATTCCTTCTCCAGCGGCGCCCTCAAATTCGCTGACAAACGCTTGGTCGTTTGCGTCCTCCTGCTTGGGAAAGGCGCCAAACGCATCGAAGCCGATAATTTTACGAGAATAGGGGCTTTCGAGCACTTCTCGAAAACTGCAAAAGCGAATGAAGGAGGCGCCCTTGAAAACGCCACACTCAACCACGTGTCCCGGCAAGTTGACGATCGATTTGTAAAGATCATAGTGTGCCAACATCTTCGGAATTCGATTCTTGTGACTTGTCAAATAAAAGCCATTCTCGTAGTCCCATTGTTGATCAACGTCGAAGCCAAATAGTCTTTTACCCATCACTTATTTCTCTCTCGGTGGTGCTAACAGCAGGCAAATTGAATTGGGACAAAGGGGAGAAGCGACGAAAAACCGTATTCAATTCATTGATTCCGAAATTTCGGCTTAGACACATCCTTGCGATTGCGCCTGAGTGTTTCGTTATTTACAAAATTCCGGTCATGCACGCGATACCATCCCAGCTGTGTGAAAGTAAGCATAGCTAGCATTTGCACTAGAGGGTTGGGTAATTTGGCGACGATGTTCCCATTATGCAGCCAGTGATGGAATCGATTCGTAGAGCATTGGGCCAAGCGAATTGATTTGCCTCACTGGGCAAAGGCAAGTTTTTGCCCCTACAAGGCAGACAGCGAATGGGTCGCATGATCTTGCTTAGGTGACTCCCCATCCAAATCGGGTAACAAAATGATAATCGCAGAAGTCGGATGCAACCACAAAGGCGAGATGGAGATCGCACACGAATTGATCAAGATGGCAAGTGTGTTTTGTCAAGTCGATGTGATCAAGTTCCAAAAGCGCACGAACCGTGAGCTATTGTCACCTCAAGAGTACGACCGTCCTCACCCGAATCCCCACAACAGTTACGGGGAAACCTATGGTCAGCATCGTGAATTCCTTGAGTTTAACGTTGATCAGCATCGCCAATTGAAAGAGTGGTGCGAGCAATTTGAGGTCGAATACTCGACCTCGGTCTGGGATCTGACCGCGGCAAAGGAGATGGTCCAGCTGTCACCGCACCTGTTAAAGGTTCCTTCGGCTTGTAACGTCGACTTTGAGATGGCTGGGTTCTTGTGCGACTCCTTCTCCGGTGAAATCCATGTTTCCATGGGCATGTCCACCCGCAAGGAAGAGTCGAAGATCGTTGAATTCTACGACAAGAAAGGACGTGGAAAAGATTTGGTGATTTATGCCTGCACCTCGGGTTACCCCGTGCCTTTTGAGGATCTTGGGCTCTATGAAATCAAGCGACTGATCGAAGAGTACGGGACGACCGTCAAAGCCGTCGGATTCTCGGGGCATCACCTCGGCATCGCAGCGGATATCGCAGCGCTTGCACTGGGCGCGACGGTATTTGAGCGACATTTCACGCTGGACCGAACATGGCGAGGAACCGATCATGCCGCAAGTCTCGAGCCGGACGGAATGCGTCGCCTTGCACGAAACCTAAAAAGTGTCGCCAAAGGTTTGACATACAAGTCCGAAGAAATTCTGCCGATTGAAAAAGTTCAACGAGAAAAGCTGAAGAGGAAAGTGAATGGCTAATCCAATCGTTGCACTTATCCCGCTTCGCGGTGGGTCACAGGGAATTCCAGGTAAGAACGTCAAGCCCATCGCAGGCAAGCCGCTCTGTCGATGGTCACTTGAAGCTGCGTGCGAAAGCTCGCTGATTGACCGCGTCTACGTTTCCACGGACAGTGACAAGATCAAAGAAATCGTCAACTCCTTCAAGTTGCCGGTGGAAGTGATCGACCGGCCCGCTGAATACGCGACCAATACGGCATCCACTGAATCCGTGATGATCGATTTCGCAAAAAAAATCGATTTCGAGACGGTTGTTACGATCCAGGCGACATCGCCGTTGACTACCGCTAGCGACTTGGATCGCGCGATTGGGACCCTTCGTTCCGATGGCTACGACAGCATGGTGACGGGGGTTATTGAAAAGCGTTTTGTTTGGAGCCCCGAGGGTAAAGCACTCAACTACGATCCCGTTCATCGTCCGCGCCGCCAGGATTGGAAAGGCACTTTGGTTGAAAACGGCGCGTTTTATATCACGCGTCGCGAAATTCTTGAGCAGTACCAGTGCCGACTCGGCGGTAAAATTGGTGTCTTTGAGATGGAACCGCGAACCGCGTTTGAGATCGATGAACCTGATGATTGGGCGGTTTGCGAATCACTGCTTCGGCGCCGCGCTTTTGAAGGCGATTATTTCGAGGTGCTCCGAGGCATTCGCTTGGTCGTGTGTGATGTCGATGGTACGCTGACCGATGGCGGGATGTATTATGACGCCAACGGCGAAGCAATGAAGAAATTTAATACACGCGACGCGCATGGACTGTCGCTGCTGCGAGAACAAGGGATCGAAGTTGCCATCGTCACCCGAGAAAACTCGTCGGTCGCTGCGGCAAGAGCGAAGAAAATCGGTATCCCCATTCATTTGGGGGTAATGGACAAAAGCAATTTCTTGGCAACATTATGTGAACAGCACGATGTCAGTCCGTCACAAGTCGCAATGATTGGAGATGATTTTAATGACATCGAAATCATGCAGCGGTCGGCGTTTTCGGCATGTCCGGCAGACGCAGTCAAACAGGTCCGGCAAATTGCGTCTTATGTCGCAACGCTGCCAGGCGGCAGCGGCGCTGTGCGAGAAATTTGTGAAGTTTTGATTGAGAGCCGATGATGAGCCCGCCGGTTCAACCCGCACCGCTAGGAGTGCAATCGACTTCGCAGAATCACCATTCCGCGTCCGTAGCGTCGACCACCGGTCGCTCCGATTTTCGCTCCACAGTTGCATTTCTCTCGGCTGCGGTGCTGCGAAAGTTTGGCAGCGCCGTTTGGATCCCGGTACTATTAGCGCTTGTTTCTCCTGCCGATTTTTCTCGCTACGGAATGTTGCTGGCGGCGGTCAACCTGCTTGTGCCGCTGCTGAGCCTTGGGATTGTATTCGCCCCGATGCGACTCGCGTTTGATCATCCGCAAGGTGCAAAACGCAATTCCTTGTTCCGAACGACGCTTTTCACCACGACGGCGATTGCGGGGACCGGATTAACGCTGACCCTCGCCATCCTGTTGGTCGCTGTCCCCGACGATCCGTTGACGCACGGGTCAAGTCTGCTGCGATGTTGCATTGCGTTTCATGTCTTCGCCGCAATTTTGAGCGAATTCGCATTCTCGCTGCTTCGAGTAAAAGGGCAGGCGGTGCGTTTTGCCCTTGCGGCATGCGTGTACGCATTCGCGCCCTTTTTCATCTCGTTGCCATTTTTGCTGTGGACCTCGACAGAACCGCTGATCGTTATTTCCGGATCAATGGCCTGTGGTCTGTTCGGCGCATTTCTTATCGCCATGCATGGAGAGATCCGACGCATTCTGTTGGCGGCACCCGAAGCGGGGTTATTGAGCTCATTGCTTCATTACTCTCTGCCCGTGTCGATGCATCTTATCGGGCTTTGGGCAATTAATGCCAGCGGTCGCTGGATTGGAACGATTAGCCAAACCTTGGAAGAGATGGCTTCGTTTACTCTGTTTTCGGCAATTGCATCTCTGTTGATGGGCTTTCCCGTCGCCCTGCTCGAAGCCAGACTACCGAAATACAATTCAGCATTTGGTCGACGCGAGTACTCCCAGGCGATCTCAATTCTTCGCCGCTGTATGGCGCTCGCTCTAGCCGCAATCGTTGTCATCTACCTTATTATCGCCGCGTGCCTTTATGTTGGCGCCGACCGGTTACCGGCTCAGTACATTCCCAGTAAATTGACGCTCGGGTGTTTCTGCCTGTTTAATGTGTTTCACTGCATCTATTTGATCGGCGTGAATATCCTGAGCGGATTGAAGCGAACGTCATTCCTTGCCGCTGCTACGATCGTCGCCGGAAGCGTCACGATCGCGGTGTCCTATTTTGGTTGCCTTTGGTACGGCGAGATCGGGTTGGTCATTGCCATGGTCGCGGGGATGCTTTGCCAAGCAGGATTCGTAAACTTGGTTGCTTTTTATTTGGTTTCAAACGCTCCGCAATCTCCCACGTTACCTTTGCAAGCCGTAGACACACCAAGCCAAGGGGCAGTGCTGTTGGATCAAATCGCCTTTCATGCGATCGTCGACGAATGCGAACAAGTGTGCGAGGGACTTGATGTCAAGAACCATCGCTTGCGTTCGTTTGCTGAATTTATTCTGAGAACGCTTGCATTCGCGTGCAACGCACCCAGACGCGATGGAGGCTCGCCCACCGGTTGTTGCCACTATATCCACGATCCGCGACTGGGCCGTTTTGACACGCCGGGATCGTTCCACGTCTGCACGTCACCTAGGTCGATTCGTTTTACGAAAATTCGGCCGTCCGTTGTCGTGGCAATCGTCCGTCAATATCGCCGGCTCTCCCGCGACATCAAGCCGCAAAGTCCTTTGGCTAGTTTGACGCTTCTCGACCTCGCCTGCATCACCTATTTGTCGGAACAATACGGAGTTCGCTCGTTTCATGTTGCAGCGCATTTTCAGCCGTATGTCGTGCTGTTAAGCGAACTTCGTCGCAAGCAGCTTATTGACGTTTTTACTGGACACCAACATGGTGCTTGGGAATTACGTCCGCTCGAGAAAATCCAGCGACGTTTGTTCTTCGATCGCTATCATTTGCTCGACACAAGATTTCAGCACGTTTTTGAGAAGTATCTCAGCGGCAATCCGAGTGTGCAGATCGAAGCGAGCGAGCTTAGTAAATCAATGAGTTGGCAGACACGTGGGACCCCTCACGTCGCACTCGGATTTCAAGGCAAAGACTATCCGCCCAATTGGATGATGTTGGAGATCGTTAGCAAGGTTTGCAAAAAGTTGGAAATCGACCTTATTGTCTATCCACATCCCAAGGAATCCGAGGCCACCTGTAAGAAGGTTGCAGCCATCGCCACGGTGGAGCGTACCCAACGCTACAGCGATTCGTTGGCTTTTGTTTCGGCGTTTTCGACGCTTGGTCTCGAATTCGCGTTAAATGGACGTCCTGCGATTTTCGTGAATATCGATGATCGCCGCATTGTGTTTGACGAAACAGGCCTGGATACATCGTGTGTGCATTTAGACGCACTCGAGTCAACTTTGCTGAAATGTTTGCAGCCGTGAAGCATGGCCCACATACTAACGCTGCTTGCCACCACAGCATATCTGAAATGAGACGCCGAGATATCTAAGATGTATGAAAGCCGAGTCCGGAACGATCAATTTGATCGAAGCAAGAACTTCGAGCGTGGTGCAAGCACCCTCGTATTCATGCTTTGGTATGTTTTAAAATGCTTTGTGTTTCTGTCCCCGCTGCCATGGCCCTCGAATCTTAAAGTTAGATGTCTTCGATTGTTTGGGGCAAAAGTTGGACGCAATGTCTATATCAAACCTCGGGTCAACGTCCACTTTCCCTGGAAGCTAAGAATTGGGGATCACACATGGATTGGCGAAGAAGTTTGCATTATCAACTTTGAGCCGGTTGCGATTGGCAATCACTGCTGTCTATCTCAACGAGCAACCATCTGTGCGGGTAACCACGATTATCGGGATCCGGCAATGAATTACCGAAATGCTCCGATTACCCTTAATGACGGAGTGTGGGTGGGGTGTATGGCTTTCGTAGGGCCGGGATTAACGATTGGGACCGATGCAGTCATTACGGCGGGATCGATTGTCACGAATAACGTCGAGGCATTTTCAGTCATACGAGGTAATCCGGCATGCAAAATTGCGCAGCGTTACCGAGATCAGCCGAAAGAGAAATAGGGAATCGAAGCTTCCCCGTTGAAACGACCGGCACGAGGATGATATGAGCAAAGTGGCAACCCACGACGGATCGAGCCTGCAGCTGCCTACCCCATTGTCAGCCTGTCTGATTTCCGCTGCCATCTTTGGCTTTTTCCATCTGACAAGCCCCTTCGCCTTCGCCCTGGAATACGATTATCAAACTTGGTTTTTCCTGTTTCTAAACATCGTTGCCATTGCCCTTCCGGCGATCCTTTATCGTTTTAGCCGGCACGGAGGCAAGAAGCGATTCCGAATCGAATCGGGGATTCCAGTCGATTCGCGATTCTTGCAACTTGGCGTTTGGGTACTGATCGGGCTAGCCTTGCTCGGGACCATTCTGAAGTGTTACGACCTCTTCGTGGCTCGCGGGTTTTCCGTCACATCAAATGTGAACGAGCTGTACGAACAGAACGCGGAAATCAGCGCGTCAATGGCAGGTCTGGTCGCGTCCTTGCTTTACCCATTGGCATTTCCAACGCTGATCATTTCTTTAGCACTGCACAATTCAGCACGGCAACATGCAAAACGGATGTGGAAAATAGCCGTCGTCCTTTCCATCTTTGCGTGTCTGGTTGCACCGTTGAACACGATTCTGCTCGGCAAACGTGGAGCGGTGTTTTCCGTCACGATTCTTGCAGCATTGGCTTTCTATTATTCGGGTATTCGACTGCGAAAGAGGACGATACTCGTCGGATCGATGGTGGCGTTTGCCCTCTTTGTCTTTTCCACGCGAATGTTTAGCCATCGTCTCGAATTGAAGGGGGCGTCCACGGAGGCTGCCGTGGAAGCGGGCCGTTTCACCGACCTGCTAGAACTGAGCCCCAACTATCGATCCGTTGCCAGACACAGTGCGATGCCCGACTCGTTTCGATCAGCATTCTACGATTGGTCGGTCATCCACGCGTATGTCGTGCATGCCGTCCCCGAGTACCTGTTTGCCATCGAAAACTTTAATCGCGCCGAATACCAGCATGGCAAATTTACTTTTTCGCTCGTGGCAAAATTTAGCTCCTACTTTAGCGACATCCACTACGATGCGAAGGCAACCGCTGAGGTTCCGCCACGAACCTATATCTACTCAACTCTGTTCGGGCCACTCTTTTTCGACTTTGGGTTTGCCAGCATCTTTGTGACACTTTTGATCGGTGCATCGTTCGTGTTCACATACAATCTTGCCAAGAGAGACGCTGTTCTCGTGCCACTTTACCTGTATCTGTACACAGTGGTGCTCGTCAGTCCGATCATTTGCTTCCTGAACATGTTCTACGGTTTTTATTACCTCACCGCGTCCATTTCAGCAGCCGTGTTTCTAAAGTTTTGTAGTCGTGTGCGTCCTCGACAGCAGCTGAGGCACCAATTGACGTAATGTGATTTGTTCCCCGATTCCTTTGTTTTTCAGCTGCGTTTCCAGGGATCAAGCACGTTGCGGCTGTCAACACCGACGCGGGACGCGTTTCGTGAATTAGGCAGACCACGGGATGGTTCGTATTGCCCCGTTTTGGCTTGGGAAAAGCGACAAGGAACTCAAGAGCGGGTGCGACGCCGCTTGCCCCGGGCGGCGTGACACCCTGTCTCATGCAGAACGTTGTCTATCCTGTGACGCTACCGTTATTGTTTGAGTGTCTGTGGTGACCGCTCGAGTGCAATGGGTGGTAGTCGGTGCGAATGTGAATATAGCGGTACGCTTGTGGGCAAGGCAAGCAAAAAGACACGGTTTTCGCAAAATGATTTGCCCCGGCGCTGCCGACGAATGCACCCGAGTCCTGCCCTGCAGTCAGGACGCGGTGGATCGCTGCGCCGCAAAAATTGTACATGGATGAGACGCGGATGGGGCGAACCGTGTGCGTGGCGGAGCCCCCGAGCCCCGTGCTGCTCGAAGACTCCGCGACCCCGCGGCCGTTTGTGCATTCCGTTGCAACGCGATTTTTTGATGAGGGCTGTTGGGGGCACGCGGCGATCGCGTGCACTATGCCTGCGTGTTGACGCGTGGCGATCACGTGCCGACGAAACTCACGCACGAGTTCCGGTACCAGGGAAACGGACGAAACTCTTGACGAGTTCCGGTACCAGGGAAACGGACGAAACTCACACACGAGTTCCGCTACCGAATTGCGGCGAAGACGGTTTTAGTTTTGCGCCAGTTTGTCGGCGTCGGCGTTTTCGCTGACGTAGGGATTCTCTCGCACTGGCCCCATCTTCTTCGCTTTCGGTTTGACCGACGCGGAATAAGAAATGCAAGGATTGCCGATCGGGCCATGCGAGGCGCCTGGAGGAGTCATGAATTCAGACTCCAATCGACCGCGGTAGCTGGTCGGAGCGTTGACCATCGGCGGCGCCGCGAAGGGGCTCATTCCGTAAGGCCGGGCGTAACGGGCACCGTAATAGACGGGGGGATTGGTGGCGAAGTAGGGAGGGGTGCGTAGTGATGTTCCGTAGTAGGAGCCATACGGGCTGTAAAATCCGTAACCACCAAACGGAAAGACACCTCCCGCGTCGGGGTATTGGGCAGAGGCCGATTCGGAAGTGGCGACAATGGCGGCAAGGGCTAAAACGGCAGCTACAACGATACTTTTCATCGAAAACCTCAACTAAACATGATGGGGGCTAGGACTGTCGCGAAAATTCTGCGACTCTCGCGATCTAAAAATGGAGGGCCCCCGTACGACCCTATGCTTGCGCATAATCCCTACGCTAGTCGGGCCGCAGCATCCTTTCAACTGATTCGTTCCGACAATTCGCCAATTCCGCGGTTTCCCTTACCATCGCCACACTCCGAAGAACCGCCGTCCCCGCACCACCGCAGAGTGATTAATCCGTGAAAATCGTTTGCATTATCCATTCTCTTAGTGGCGGTGGCGCCGAGCGGGTGATGGCAGCCCTGGCATCCCAGTTGTCCGCCCGCGAACACGATGTTGTGCTGGTCACGTTTGATGACGCCCGCACCGACCGGCATGAAGTTGCCGAATCGGTCCGCCGAATTCCGCTGCGGGTGATGCGCGCCAGCCGCGGACGGGTCGATAAAGCGATGAATCTGCATCGTCGGCACAAGGCGATCCGCAACACGATTGCAACGGAAAAACCTGACGTCGTGCTGTCGTTTTGCGATCGCACCAATCTCGACGTGCTGCTGTCGACGATCGGCATGAAGGCACCGATCGTGATCAGCGAACGCAGCGACCCGGCACAGCAGTCACTTGGTTTTTTCTGGGAAACCATGCGGCGACGATCCTACCAGCGAGCCGCGCGGGTGGTCGCACTGACCGACGCAATCGCCACTACGCTCGCGCCGCTTAGCCCACGTCCGATCGCGGTGATCCCCTCGGCGATCACGCCACCACGCTGCCGTGATATCGAGCATGAAAATAAGATCATTTTGGGGGTCGGTCGTCTGGCACCCGAAAAAGGCTTCGACCGTTTGATCGAAGCGTTCGCAAAAATCGCGGACGATGCACCCGCTTGGTCACTGAAGATCTTGGGCGAAGGAGCGATGCGCGAGGAATTGCAGCGTCAAGCCGACGAAGCGGGAATCAGCCGACGTTTGTCGATGCCCGGATGGTTACGTCCGATCGCACCTGAATATGAAATCGCCACGCTGTTTGTCTTGCCCAGTCGCTACGAAGGGTTCCCCTCGGCGCTGCTCGAAGCGATGGCAACCGGATTGCCGTGTATCGCGATGAAGTGCCAAAGTGGTTCGTGCGAGATCGTCACGCACAACGAAAACGGATTGCTGGTGGACGACAGCGTCGATGCACTCGCCGACGCGATGCGATCCTTGATCCAAAACGAATCCGAACGTGTGCGGTTGGGCAACGCGGCCACCGCGGTGATCAAACGTTTTGACTTTACGTCCATGGTCGACGCCTACGAGGAATTGTTGGTGGAAGTCGCCAGCGGTGGCCGAAAGTCGCGAAAACGTTCCGAAGATTTGTAGTAGCGTCCCAGGCCATCGCCGTGCAGCATTTCCTGTAGCGGAACTCGTCAAGAGTTTCGGGGGGGGGCATACGTCAACCGAACGAAAGCCGTTGACGACTTCCGCTACGCTAAAACAGCCCGACTTGATAAGGAAAAATGTCTCGCAGCATTGCGGATCAAAGACGGCTTAGTAGATCGCGTTTTTTCTCTTCAAATTCCTGGTCGCTGATGTAGCCCTTTTCTTTCAACGCCCCAAGTCGCTCGAGCGTGCCGAGAATGCCGTCGTTGCCGGAAGCCTCTTGACGGTTTCCGTTGTCGCTCGGGGACAGGGCTGCCATGTTGTTCGAGGCCGTTTCG
>TARA_R110002073_G_scaffold95059_2_pt1 | contig 25798 bp, 23 predicted proteins | sample TARA_R110002073 | Tara Oceans TARA_R110002073 (sample SAMEA4397174) | marine metagenome | biome: Polar Biome; feature: [DCM] deep chlorophyll maximum layer (ENVO:01000326); material: water (ENVO:00002006), including particulate matter (ENVO:01000060) such as... | depth 40 m | reverse complement strand
AAAGGTGAAAAAGGTTATGGAAGTAGTGGCGAAATGCTAGAATTTGATATTATCCATACTGTTATAAATCGAATTGATATTAGAAAAATGCATCGTGTTATAGACAAAGCAGATCCAAATGCTTTTTCCATAGAATTTGATATTAATCATATTAAAGGTGGTGTTTTACGTAGGTACTTAGCAAAAAACAAAGGAAAGCAACTCCCTAAAGAAATCCTTAATTACAGCAAGAAAACAAGCAATTAATTAATTATAATCACCGTAAAACCACTTAATTATTTTTAATTAGTTATCTTAGTGAGAACAATCCCTCAAAAAAACTAAGTGCAAAAGCAAAGAGTCTTAAAAATAATTCTTTGGTCGGCAAGACTTTTAGGCTCTTTTGTCATTGTTTTTTTATTGATTATGACCTTTGCTGAAATATTTTCAAACTCAAATATAATTGCAATGAATAATTCGGATGTAATTGCGTTATTATTGTTCCCAATTAGTACCATAATAGGTTTAATAATTGCATTTAAACGTGAAAGTATTGGTGGGTTAATAACTGTTGGAGGCATAATGGTATTCCATATTCTTCGCCCAGAATTGGCAGCAAGCTTTTTAATAAATTCGTTCGCTATTCCAGGTTTATTATATATTATTTATGCTGTCTGGTCTAAAAGCTAAAGAAACTTTCTGTACTGCATGACTCTAAAATCAAACGTATTATAATCAGGGTTTTTAGCTTTTTGTTGCTTATACAATGGCAATCTACTTATAGAGATATTTGCAGCTCCAGAACCTGAGGTTAAAGAGACTGTTTTTATTTCTCGTTTCATTTTTGCAGATTCCCACGCTTCGCTCGGAATGACAAATCTGTGGACTCTTGGTATTTCGTTAGAGACAAGTTCCAACTTCAAACCATAATCCTTTAAGTGTTTTCTAAAAAAATATTCAGGTCCATTTTTGCTGTTTCCACCAGTAAATAATAAGGTTTCAATTTTTGGGTATTGTTTTAAATAGCCCAAAATATCTCGTAATTTTATATTTTTCATGCCCAAATCGGAAGCGTCAATTTTTTCTCTTTCTGCACTTTCAACAATATCGCAAACACCTATTTTATGCTTAATTAGAAATTGTTTTCGCTCATCAATGGCTTCTTGTGAATTGTTAAAACGTAATCCAAGATTGTGAATTTCATCAATAAATAACCATAAAGAATTATAATAACTTCCATAACAGAAATCTACATCTTTTTCCAATAGTTTCCCTGTGGAAAAACGAGGTGGAGGTAATGTGCCAACGATAAGCTTTGTAGTGTTTTCTTTAATAAAAGGCTTATATGGGTGCTGATGAAAAAACATTGGGTTTTGAATTAGGTTTTAAAAGTAGTATTTTTAAAGCACTAATCATTAAATAGCTACTCATGGGGAAAGGCGATAAAAAATCAAGACGTGGAAAAATAACAATCGGAACCTTTGGTGTTAGACGTCCGAGAAAAAAAACTAAAGCACAACCACAACCTAAAGTCGCTACTGCCAAAACTAAGGCTAAACCAACCTCTACTATAGCTAAGGCTGCTAAGACTGCAGCAAAACCCAAAGCTACTCCAAAGAAAAAGGCAACAACAAAAAAGGCAGCAGCAAAAAAGGATGACAAAAAATAGGTAAGGTTTTACCGCTTTTTTTATCTAATAAATACTAATTCTGTGTCAGTAGACATAGAATCGCTATAACCATAACCTTCATAATTAAAGCCTTTTATATCATCAATAGTATTCGCATTTGTATCTATAATATAACGCGTCATGTAACCACGTGCTAATTTTGCAAAAGTCATTATGGTTTTGTATTCACCATTTTTTAAATCCTTAAAAACAGCTGTAATCACAGGAACTTTTAATGTTTTTGCATCTATAGCTTTAAAATATTCATTACTTGCCAAATTTAAGAACACTTCACCATCTTCCAACTCATCATTTAAAGTTTGGGTGACTTTCTTTTTCCAAAACTCATATAGGTTTTTATTTTTACCAACTGGAAATTTAGTTCCCATTTCCAATCTATAAGGCTGTATTAAATCCATTGGTTTTAAAATGCCGTACAAGCCTGAAATAATCCTAACTGTATCTTGGACCTTATCCAATTTTTCCTTCGGAATTTTATAAGCATCCAACCCTCTATAAACATCACCACTAAATGCATAAATGGCTTGTCGAGCATTGGCTTTAGTAAATGGTAAATGCCATTCTTGATTGCGTTCGTAGTTAAGCTGTCCTAAAGCTGGTGAAATTTTCATGAGCTTGGATAAGCTTCTGGCAGATTTTTTTTTAAGCAATTTATTTAAACGCTCAGCTTCTTTTAAAAAGCAAGATTCTGAAGTTTTATTGGTTGGTAATTCGCTTTCAAAATTCAACGATTTTGCAGGAGACAATACTAATTTCATTGTGTATTAATTTTGTTTCTCAAATTTAAGAGTAACACAAATGAAATAAAACTTATTTTAGAAGTAATTTTATATAGAATTATAAATTATCCTGATGCTTTGCATAAGCTTGCCACTTTTCGATGCATTGTTGCATGTCTTCTGGTAATTTTGATGTAAAACGCATCCATTTGTGTGTTTCTGGATGCTCAAAACCCAAAGTTTTTGCATGAAGCGCTTGCCTTGGTAATATCTTGAAACAATTATCCACAAACTGCTTGTACTTGGTAAACGTAGTGCCTTTCAATATTTTTTCGCCACCATAACGCTCGTCATTAAATAAGGTATGTCCAATGTGCTTCATGTGGACTCTAATTTGGTGTGTTCGACCTGTTTCCAGTTTACATGACACCAGAGTAACATAGCCTAAACGCTCGATTACTTTGTAATGTGTAATTGCTGGTTTTCCTTTATCTGCTTCATCATCAAGATAGACGGTGTTTTGCAATCTATTTTTTGGATGACGACCAATATTGCCTTGAATAGTGCCTTCGTCTTCTTCAACATTTCCCCAAACTAGCGCTATATATTCCCTCTCACTAGTTTTTTCGGCAAACTGATTTGACAAGTGGCTCATAGCATTCTCGGTTTTAGCAATTACCAAAAGGCCGCTTGTGTCTTTATCTATTCTATGAACCAAACCAGGTCTATTACTAGAGTTATTTGGTAAATTTTCAAAATGAAAGGTAAGTGCATTAATTAATGTGCCCGAATAATTTCCATGACCAGGATGCACCACCATTCCTGCAGGTTTATTAACCACTAAAAGATGTTCGTCTTCAAATACAATATCTATAGGAATATCTTCTGGGATTAATAAATTTTCGTAAGGTGGATGCTCAAAAAGCACTTTTATCTCATCTAAAGGTTTTACCTTATAATTGGATTTTACAGGTATTCCGTTTACTCGAATACTGCCTTCTTTGGCAGCAGCTTGTACCTTATTTCTAGTTGCGTTTTCAATAAAATTCATTAAGTATTTATCAATACGCAAAGGCTGTTGGCCTTTTTCAACAGTAAAAGAGTAATGCTCGTAAAGTTCAGAATTTTCTTCTGGAAAGTTATTAGCTTCCATCGAGGTGTTATTGTTTTCCATTCCCTAAAACCAAGTCGATTTTTGTAGTCTTTTCAAGCATCGTTCCAGGGTTTATTTTTTTGCCTTTATATCGTACTTCAATTACTTGGTCTAAACCAATGTCATTTACACGAGTAATATTTCCGACCTGAAATCCAAGAGCTTCAAGGGTAGGTTTTGCCTGTCTAAAAGTGCGTCTAATAATATTTGGCACACCTACTTTTTTGTAACCTGAAGGATTTAAAGTCAGGTATATTTTTCGGTTTTCTTTTACCAAAGAACCTGCAGCTGGTTGTTGGTCTATAACTGAATATTTAGGATAATTAGGATTGTAGTTGGCCGAATCTTGTACAACCATTGTTAAATCGTTGTCATTAATTTCAATTTGAACAACATTTAAAGTTTTTCCTTTTAAATCAGGAACCTCAACAAAATCGCCATGATTGGTTGAGAATTTTAAATATCTAAGGGCAAAAAATACTATAATAATTAATGCGACAATTGCCAATATTAATTGTTTAAAAAATTCCTTACTGGTTAAAAATTTTATAATACTCATACTGCTCAAAAATGTTTAGCAAAACTACACAATTTTATAGTTTTATAATTAATTGAGTAAACTTTAGTTTTAAGATATACGTATATTGAAACAAAAAGGTTTTGCGTTACATGAATAAATGATATTTTTACAAAACGGTCAAAACAGCTATTTATTGAACTCTAAATACTTTTAATTAATGAGAAAAAATATTGCCATAATCATGGGAGGTTATTCAAGCGAATATGAAATCTCATTAAAAAGCGGAAACGTTGTGTACAAATCACTGGACAATAAAAAATATAACCTCTATCGTATTCATATTTTTAAAAACAAATGGGTTTATGTGGAAGACAATGGCAACGAATTTCCAGTTGATAAAAACGATTTTTCGGTATCTGTAAATGGTAAGAAACTCAATTTCGACTGTATTTTCAATGCCATTCATGGCTCTCCTGGCGAAGATGGTTTTATGCAAGCCTATTTTTCGTTATTGAATATACCACAAACAAGCTGTAACATGTACCAAGCCGCTTTAACCTTTAATAAACGTGATTGCTTGAGTGTATTAAAACCTTACGGAATTAAAACTGCAGAATCTTATTATGTAAATTTAGGTGATGTAATCGATGAAAATGCTATCATCAAAAAGGTAGGTTTACCGTGTTTTGTAAAAGCCAATAAAGCAGGAAGTAGTTTTGGAATTACAAAAGTGTATAAAAAACAAGAGTTACAACATGCCATTGATGTAGCGTTTGCTGAAGATGATGAAATTATTATTGAATCGTTTTTAGATGGTGTGGAAGTATCTGTAGGTGTTATTAAATATAAAGGAGAAGTAAAAGTATTACCAATTACCGAAATAGTGAGCGATAACGATTTTTTTGATTATAAAGCTAAATATTTAGGAGAATCGCAAGAAATAACACCTGCTAGAATTAGTGATGTTATGACCAATAAGGTGCAGACCGTTGCAAAACAGGTCTATGAAATATTGAAAATGGATGGTTTTACAAGAAGTGAATACATTTTTAAAAATGGAGAACCACATTTGTTAGAAGTTAATACAGTACCCGGATTTACCAAAGAAAGCATCTTACCACAACAAGCATTGGCTGCAGGCATTTCCCTGGAAACTCTCTTTGGCAATGCAATTGAAGAAAGCCTCCCATAATCTATCCAAAAGAGGGAAAATAAAATGTTGTTTAAATTAGGATTTGTATATTTATAAGAAATTATTTTTCCCCTTGGGAAAATAAAAAAGAGTAAATGAAACGAGCTATATTTCCTGGATCTTTTGATCCAATTACTTTAGGCCACTACGATATTATTAAACGTGGCGTAACATTGTTTGATGAAATTATTGTAGCCATTGGCATCAATGCCGATAAAAAATACATGTTCTCTCTAGAAGAACGCAAGAAATTTATTGATGATACGTTTGCTGACGAACCAAAAGTAAAAGTAATGAGTTATAAAGGTTTAACCGTTGACTTTTGTAAGGAAATAGGAGTAGAGTTTATATTAAGAGGCTTACGCAATCCTGCCGATTTTGAGTTTGAAAAAGCCATTGCACATACCAATAGAGATTTGGCACCTATTGAAACCGTATTTCTTTTAACCTCTGCACAAACGTCTTACATAGCATCATCTATAGTTAGAGATGTCATTAGAAATGAGGGTGATTACACGAAATTAGTTCCAAGTAGTGTTCGTGTAAAATAGCTTATAAATTATACTCACCCAACCCTTTAGTAAACGCTTCTGGATTTTCGGCCAAATGGTAACGAGGGTCATCAACAGCCTCAACAATAACATCCCTAAACATTGGGCTCGATTTATAAAGCAAGACTTTGCAATCTTCACTAAGATGTTTCAGCTTCACAGATTTTCCTTCAGCTTTATATTTATTTACTAAATTAAAAATAGCTTCAATGGCTGAATGGTCACTTACACGAGATTCTACAAAATCAATTTCTACATGATCTGGATCGTTTTTAACATCAAATTTTTCATTGAATGCCGAAATACTTCCAAAAAATAAAGGTCCCCAAATTTCATAAATTTTAGTGCCATCCTCTCGCATACGCTTTCTGGCTCGAATGCGTTTTGCATTTTCCCATGAAAACACCAAAGCACTTACAATAACACCAGCAATAACAGCAATTGCCAAATCGAAAAGAACAGTTAATCCTGACACCAAAATTAATACAAACAAATCTGTTCTAGGTATTTTATTTATAATTCTAAAACTAGACCATGCAAAGGTTCCTACAACCACCATAAACATCACACCAACCAAAGCTGCAATGGGTACTTGCTCAATAAGTCCAGAAGCAAATAATATAAATCCCAACAAAGCAAGAGCAGCAACAATCCCAGATAATCGACCACGTCCTCCACCTTTTATATTGATTATAGATTGACCAATCATGGCACATCCACCCATTCCTCCAAAAAATCCAGTAACAATATTCGCTCCACCTTGGGCTAAACATTCTCTGTTGGAGTTTCCTCTGGTTTCAGTTAAATCGTCAATTAAATTTAAAGTCATTAAAGATTCTATTAAACCAATAGCTGCTAGTATTAAGGCATAAGGCCCAATAAACTTAATTGTTTCCCAAGTAAAAGGTACTTTGCTAAAAACATCTGTTTGAAATTTTGGCAAACCTCCTTTTAATCCTTCTCCTCCACCTTCACGGATAAAACTACCAACGGTTGCAACATCTAAATTTCCAAAAATAACAATAGCAGAGACTACCAAAATAGCAAGTAAGGCTTCGGGTAACTTTTTAGTTACTTTAGGTAGTCCAAACATAATTCCCATAGTTAATGCCACTAAGCCAATCATAATCCAAAATGAACTATTTGAAGATAAACTTTTAAATAATTCGGTAAACCAAACTCCCATATCATTCCAAAATGAAACACCTTCAGGTATTAAATCAGGAAACATACTTAATTGAGATAAGAAAATTACAATTGCCAATCCATTTACAAATCCCATCATTACTGGGTGCGGAATTAATCTTACAAACTTCCCCAATTTAAAAACGCCTGCCAACATTTGTATAAACCCCATAAGGATAACCGTTGCAAATAGATAATATAAACCTAACTGTTCGCCTTCGGTTCCCATGGCATTTCCTTTTGCTACCAAGGTTACCATTACTACAGCTAAAGCTCCTGTAGCACCACTTATCATTCCTGGTCGTCCACCAAAAATTGAGGTGATTAAACCAATCATAAATGCAGCATACAAACCAACCAATGGATCTACACCAGCAACAAAAGCAAAAGCTACAGCTTCTGGCACTAAGGCTAATGCCACGGTTAATCCGCTTAAAATATCATTCTTAGCATTTGCTGCTCTTTTTACAATAAACTCAGTCATAATGGTTTGTTTTTAACAAGCGGCAAAAATACAGCTAATATTAGTACTTGCAAGTTGTTGAGCTATTAAAGTAGATATAAAAGTCACCTATTGACTTTGCAAAAAGACACAGTTATCTTCGTTTACTTGTATTTAACTTGATTGAGTTCCGAATTCAATAACTTAACACAAAATTACAACAAATTAACAACACAATTCACCATGATGAGCGATTGCAAAATACACAACTAGTAAAATCTGTGGCTATCGTGTAGAAGAAATCGAAAATAAGTTAACACAACAAGCAAGGTATTTAGACAAGTTAGCAGATGAATTGGCGAAAGGACTCAAGATGTAAAAGGTAAACAAAAAAACAGCTACTACCTTTGGCTATAAAATATAGAACAATCTGTACTAGTCGCAAAATTAAACCTTTTATAAACCGAGAGCACTAAGCGAACCAAAAATTATTCTAAAAAAACACTAATAATATACAACCGTCATTAAACAATATTGTAAAAAAATTCTATCTTTAATTACTACAAAAACCACCTAAAATGACTAAAAAAAGCATCTCACTTTGGCTAATCCCTATTATTTTCTTTTTTGGATGCCAAAAACCTAGTCAACCTCAACAAATAGATTTAGAAGAATTAACCATTGCCGTAATTCATGAAGCCTATAAAAACGGTTTATACAACAGTGAAGCTTTAGTGGCTGCTTATTTAAAAAATATAGATTCTATAGATAGCAACATAAATGCACTTACCACAATAAATCTCAATGCTATTTCGCAAGCCAAAGCTCTTGATGATGAATATAGAAAAACAAACGTATTGCGTCCACTTCATGGTATTCCAATTATTGTTAAAGACAACATTAATACCATTGGGCTTCCTACAACAGCAGGCTCTTTTGCGCTTAAAAATTTTATCCCAACCGAAAATGCTTTTGTTATTAAAAAACTTATTGATGCAGGAGCCATCATTCTTGCCAAATCCAACATGGCCGAATGGGCTTTTTCCCCAATGCACACCGAAAGTTCAACAGGCGGAGTAACTCGTAATCCATATAATTTAAACCATGTTCCTGCTGGCTCTAGTGGAGGTACAGCAGCTTCCATAGCATCCAATATTGGTGTTGTGGGTTTGGGTACCGATACTGGCAACTCTATTAGAGGACCATCTTCTCATTGTGCTCTTGTGGGATTTAGGACTACCCTTGGGTTAATTAGTAGAGAAGGGATTGCACCATTATTTTTAAGAAATGATGTTGTTGGGCCAATGTGCCGTACCGTTGAAGATGCCACTCGAGTTATGGAAGTAATGGCAGGTTTTGATACTAAAGATACAATCACCAAAAACTCCAAAGGAAAAATACCCAACAACTACACACAATTTCTTAATATAAAAGGACTTGAAGGCTCTAGAATAGGTGTGTTTAGAGAATTAAGTGATAATAATATAGATGCTGATATAAAGGTTTTATTTGAAAAAGCTCTTAAAGACTTAAATGTCCTTGGTGCTGAAATAATTGACCCTGTAGTTGTACCAAGTTTTTCTATTCTTGCTCAAAACCAATGGTGTGCAACATTTAGAAATGACATTGAAACCTATTTGGCAACTTACGTTAAAAGGGACACAATGAAAACTCTTGAAGATATTGTTAGAGTTGGTACAACTTCAGAGTTTGCCAAAAGAAGACTAAACCAATACGCAACCACTGAAGGCAGATGGGGAAATTATAAATCGGAATGCTCAGATGCCTACCATGATAAAAAAAGAATAGCTTTTAGGGAAGCCATAGAAAATGTGATGGATTCGTTAAAATTAGATGCCATTGTATATCCAACATGGAACAATAAGCCAGCTAGAATAGATTTTTTTGAAGAAGAATACAAAGGTGATAATAACCAGATTATTGCACCTCACACAGGGCAACCTGCTTTTACAGTTCCAATGGGTTTAAGTCCAGGAAACCTTCCTGTTGGCATTCAATTTCTTGGAAGAATGTTTGACGAACCTACCTTGATAAAACTAGCTTATGCATACGAACAAGGAACAAAACATAGAACTGTACCACCTAAAACGTACTAGAAAAAAGATTAATAAAACGGGTTATTAATCAATATAACCCATGTCTCGCATCCAGTCGTCGTTAAACATTTTTCCAACATAACGACTTCCATGGTCGTGAAATAACACAACGACCACATCGTCTTTGTTAAAGTGCTTCTTTAACTGCAACACTCCTTTAATAGCAGCTCCAGCCGAGTTCCCCAAAAACATACCTTCTTTTTTGGCTAGTAATTGTGTATAAACCGCTGCATCTTTATCGGTTACTTTGGTAAACCCATCAATGATACTGAAATCTACATTTTCTGGTAAAATATCTTCACCTATTCCTTCGGTTACGTAAGGGTAGATTTCCTTCTCATCAAACTCACCAGTTTCGTGGTATTTTTTAAATACACTACCATAGGTATCTATTCCCCAAACTTTAATATTTGGGTTTTGCTCTTTTAAGTATTTTCCAACACCTGAAACTGTGCCACCTGTTCCAACACCTACAACAAAGTGTGTTATTTTTCCATCTGTTTGTTTCCAAATTTCTGGTCCTGTACTTTCGTAATGTGCTCTCGCATTACTAGGGTTGTCGTATTGGTTGACATACCAAGAGTTTGGTGTTTCTTTACCTAAGCGTTTTGATACTGAATAATAACTTCTAGGGTCAGTTGGTTCTACATCAGTTGGACAAACAACGACCTCAGCTCCAACAGCACGTAAGATGTCCATTTTTTCTTTACTCTGCTTATCGGAAATTACGAAAATACATTTGTAACCTTTTACAATGGCTGCAAGTGCTAATCCCATTCCTGTATTTCCAGAAGTCCCTTCAATAATAGTTCCACCTGGTTTTAAGCGTCCGTCAGCTTCGGCATCTTCAATCATTTTTAGCGCCATTCTATCTTTTACGGAGTTTCCTGGATTAAATGTTTCGTACTTTGCGAGCACTAAACAAGGTAAGTCTTCGACTAGCTTATTTATTTTTACCAAAGGTGTATTTCCAATGGTTTCCAATATATTTTTAGCGTATTCCATATTATTATTTTGCGTTGCAAATTTAAAGGAAAAGTTAGAAGCTAAAAGAGAAATTCATTTTTATTTACTCAAAACGCATGGCTTTGACAGGAGTTATTCTTGTAATAACATACGAAGGCACCAAAAGCATTATTAAACACAGAACAAAAGTGCCAACATTAAGCGCAATAATATACGTTGCACTAATATAAACTGGTGCCTCGGTTACGTAATACACACTAGGATCTAAAGGAAATAGTTTAAAGTATTTTTGGGCAAACAATATACCTAAACCAATAAGGTTGCCCCAAAATAATCCTAATACAATTAAATAAGAAGCATTGTATAAAAACAATTTTCTAATACTCCAATTATTACTACCAAGTGCCTTTAAAACACCAATCATTTGAGTTCTTTCCAAGATTAAAACTAATAGCGCAGTAATCATATTGATGCCTGCCACTAAAACCATGATACCAATAATGGCATATATGTTTTTGTCAAAAATATTTATCCATTCAAATACGGTAACATATTTTTCTTCAACAGTTTTAGAGGTAAAAAAAGAGGAAATGTTTTGATAAATCTCTTCTTCTTTTTGTAATAATTGTGAATAATCGTCGATAAAAACTTCAAAGTGTCCAATTTGGTCGTCTTCCCATTTATTAAAAAAACGAATATGCTTAATATCTCCTAACAGATATGTTTCATCCAGCTCTTGGAAACCCGAATTATAAATTCCTGAAACGGTAAATGTTCTAATAAAAGGTAGTTTATCAACTGCTTCTTTTCCAAATAGCATCTGGAATGTATCGCCTACATTAAATTGCAATCTGTTAGCTAAATACTGAGAAACTAGTACCTCATTACTTATGTTGTCTCCAAATTTTGGTAGTTTACCTTCAACCAAAAACTCTTCAAAATATTGCCAATTATAATCTTCTCCAACGCCTTTTAAAACCATACCATCAAAATCGGTTTCGGTTCTAATCAAACCAAATTTTGTTGCCACACCTTGAATATGCCTAATGCCTTCAATATCGGAAAAATTAGGGTAAAAATCTTGATTTATGGACATTGGCACTTCGGACTCATCAGAGGCATTGGAGTTAAATGTAGTAATGGTTATATGTCCATTAAAAGCGACTGCCTTATCACGTATTTTTTGTTGCAGCCCAATACCTGTTGCAATAGCAATCATCATTACTATAATGCCAATAGCAATGGCAGTAATTCCAATTTTTATTATTGGTGCCGATACACTACTTTTATACGATTTGCTGCCAATAATGCGTTTAGCAATAAAATACTCGAATTTCAATTTGTGATAATGATTTTAAACGTTTTCAAAAATACAGTTTTATTCTTTCTTTTGGCATTCATTTCATGTGGTTCTAAGACTAAAAATGAAATTATTAAAAATAATGAGATTCTGAAACAAGTTCAGAATGACCAACCTATAATTGTTGGTGCTAATCAAACTGAAGCTTATTTATCACTTTTAAATGGCCAACGTGTTGGGATTGTTGCTAACCAAACCTCTGTGATATTTAAAAATGACAACTCTTATACGCACTTGGTTGATTCGTTAATAAGTTTAAACGTTGATGTAAAAAAAGTGTTTTCTCCAGAGCATGGTTTTAGAGGTAAAGCTGATGCTGGCGAACATGTAGATGATGGTGCAGATAATAAAACTGGTTTGTCAATTTTTTCACTTCACGGAAAAAGTAAAAAACCAAGTAAAGAGCAGCTAGCAGATATAGATATCATGATTTTTGATATTCAGGATATTGGCGTACGCTTTTACACTTATATTTCAACACTTCATTATTTAATGGAAGCCTGTGCTGAAAATAATATTCCGCTTATTATTTTAGATAGGCCAAATCCTAATGGGCAATATATTGATGGCCCAACTATGGAAAAAGAACATCAGAGCTTTTTAGGCATGCACCCCATTCCATTAGTATATGGTATGACCATTGGTGAATACGCACAAATGATTAATGGCGAGAAATGGTTATCAAATAGTGTGCAATGTAAAATAACCATTATTTCTAATGCCAATTATACTCATGACAAATCTTATAGTCTCTTAATTAGACCTTCACCAAACATTCCAAATGACCTATCGATTAAACTTTATCCAAGTCTTGGTTTGTTTGAAGGAACTAATATTAATGCTGGCAGAGGAACCGAATTTCAATTTCAACGATATGGAGCACCATTTCTTAATCCAGAAAAGATGACATTTACTTATACACCACGATCAAATTTTGGTGCCAAATCCCCTAAACACAAAGACATGCTTTGTTATGGTGAAGATTTAAGAAACGAAAAAGGAATTAATGAAATGACTTTAAAATGGATTATTAAGGCTTATGAAAATTCAACAGACAAGTCACTTTTCTTCTTAACAAATGGATTTACAAAACACGCAGGAACTACAAAACTGCAAAAACAAATAGAGTCTGGTTTAACCGAAGCTGAAATTAAAGCTACTTGGCAAGAAGACTTAGATGCTTTTAAAAAAACAAGAAGTAAATACTTAATATATAAATAAATGAGAAAGCTAACATTACTATTACTACTATTTACTGGACTTATTTTCGGCCAAACCTTTGACAAAACATACACTAAAAAAATTGAAGAAGCTCAAGAGATTGCCAATCAATTTTTAAACGATAAATTAATTCCGGGAATGTCTATTTCAGTTTCACAAAACGGTGAATTGATATGGTCTGAAGGTTTTGGTTACTCGAACATTGAAACCAAAAAAAAGGTAAACCCAAGTGTAACACAATTTAGAATTGCCAGTATTTCAAAATCGCTTACAGCAGCTGCTCTAGCAAAACTTTTTGATGATAACAAATTAGATTTTGATGAAAGCATTTACACCTACATTACAGATTTTCCAAAAAAGAAATACGATTTCACGATTCGTCAAGTTGGTGGACACATTGCTGGCATAAGACATTACAATGGAAACGAATTTATACTAAATAAAAAAATGAGCATCGTTGAAGGTTTAGACATCTTTAAAGACTCTCCGTTGAAATTTAAACCAGGAAGTGATTACAGTTATAGTACTTATGGCTGGAATTTACTAAGTGTTGTTGTTCAAAACGTTTCTGGTGTTGAGTTTAACAAGTACATGAAGAAAACCATTTTTGACCCCTTAAAAATGAACAATACAACTTTAGATTTATCGGATATCGATATGCCTAATCGCACACAGTTTTACATTAAGACAAATTCTGGAGATATTAAATTAGGTATTCCTGTAAGCAATGAACACAAAGTTGCTGGTGGTGGGTTTATTGCCACATCAGAAGATTTGGTAAAGTTTGGAAACGAAATTATCAATCCAACCATACTCTCAAAAGCATCAGTTAAAGAATTAGTAACACCTTTGTTTACAAACGATGGTAAAAGCACTGAATATGGTATTGGCTTTGGCGTGGTTAAAACAAAAAACAACACACCAAGATATAGTCATTCTGGTGGTGGTATGGGAGCTACTACTTTTTTAATGATGTATCCTGATGAAAATATTGTTATTTCTGTAGTTACCAACCTCTCTCAAGTACCGATTAGAGAACTTACAGCTAAGTTAGAAGATGTATTTATAGACTAAATTATTTTTTGTCATTAGAAGCTGTGATTTTCTCAACTTCAACTTTTGTGAATTCTTTTGGATCTTGTAGCACTCTTACAACAAAAACAATTTTTAAGGGTACTTGCTCTACAACAAAAATATGCTTTCCTTTACTTAAATGTGTTAGGGGGACTTTAGCCGAATTGGCATTTATATACTCTTGTGTCTCTCGCTTGTAATTGGTATTAATTGAATAGACATTTCTTATACGCTTATCTCCACTTTTTAGGATTAAGGTATCTTTAGTAGTATTCAAATCATGGAATAGGTCACCTGCAGTACTATTCACGTTTTTTTCAATTAACGCAAAATCTTTTTTTTGTGCATTTGCACTGATAGTTAGGAGGCCTGAGCATGCTATTGTTAGCAGTACGAGAGTTTTTTTCATATAAAAGCTGTTTAATTTCAAAATAATATTTGAATTAAATAGCAATTATCGACCCTCATCGGCTAATCTAGCTAAGAACAATACACATTTAGAAAAAAAATCTACGAACGGTATGAAATATTAGAGGAACGTACTTTAATTGTTAATAAGTATGTTGAAAACTCTAATCTTGTTATTTATCATCAGGAATAATCGTAGGTTTTTGATACTCTTGAAATGGTTGTTTTAATAATTCGATAACATTACCATTTTTAACTTCATCTGGAAACACATCGACACCATAAACCAATTTTTCTCTATCCATTGTCATATATGTTCCAAAAAGTCTATCCCAAATGGAGAAAATATTACCGTAATTAGAATCGGTATAAGGCAAAACATAATGATGGTGAATTTTATGCATGTCTGGAGATACCAAAATATAGCTTATAAAATGGTCTACTTTTTTAGGTAATTTAATATTTGCATGACTAAACTGGGTGGCAACCAAGGACATAGATTGATAGAGCATTACAATACCTATTGGCGCTCCAATAATAACAACACCAGCTAAAGTAAATGTGTAACGTATTAAACTCTCTAATGGATGGTGCCTGTTAGCAGTAGTTGTATCCACTTTATGATCGGTATGGTGTACTAAATGCACCATCCACAATGGTTTTACTTTATGCTCTACATAATGCGCCAAATAAGCACCAATAAAATCCATTAATAATATACCCAAAATCACATACAAGCCTAAAGACAAATCTGGCAGCCAATTAATAATTCCGAAATCATTGGCAATTACCCAATCGGACGCCATTAATAATAAGAATGCCAAAGCAAAATTTATAATTATGGTTGTTAAAGTGAAAAAGATATTAGGAACAGCATGTTTCCACTTATTGTATTTAAAACTAAATAAAGGCACAGCTCCTTCCAATAACCAAAAAAAAGTTAATCCTCCAACTAGTATTAAACTTCTATGTAGTGAAGGAATGGTTTCGAAATAGTTTATAAATGTTTCCAATTAGTTATAAGTTAATATTAATAATCAATTCTGCCTTTTTTAAATCTACTACTGAAAGTTTGTCTTTAAACGAGGTAACTTCATCTTCTTTTTTCAACACTTTAAAGGTCGTATAATTTAAGAAACTATAAAATGATTGGTTGGCCGAATCAATTTCTGCCTCATCAATTTTTTTTAGTAGCCTACGTGCTTTTCTAGGGTTGCTTAAAATTAAAGATTTTTCGATATCGAGAAACTCCAATCGTTGTAAAAAACCGGTTTTGTTTATTAAATCACTTTCTGCCAAATAACTTTGAGCTTCATTAAAGTAAATATTTGCCAAATCTATTATTTCGGCCCTAGTATCTTTTGGAGTGAAAATAGAAAAATCCAAATATTTAGACCCCAAATTAAATGCTGTAGTTACATTTTTTTCTTTAGAATAATTGGCCAGCTCTAATTTTAAAAAGGACGTGCTTAACCCATATTTTCTAATTATTAACGAAAGGTTTTCATAATTAGTTGAAACATATTTAACGTTAAGAATATTTCCATTAGCATCCATTATTTTAATACTATCATCATTTAATTTATCTAAATAGCGAACACTTCTTGTTTTTTTTATTTTACTGTAAATTTCATCATACTCAGATTCCAGTAATATCACAGGCACAAAATGCTCCCAAATCAAACTATTTACATCATCGCTCTTGTTTAAATTTACAACCATAGATACTCCTTTATCTCCTACTAGCATTACGGGATATGGATAGTCCAAAGTGTTTTGCCACATAACCAATAACATCTTGTCTTGGACCAATGCCAGTTTTTTAGCAATATCAAAAGAGGTAAACCACTCTTGGGCATTACCAATACCAACAAAATTAAGTGCTATTAAAAAAATTAAAACGGTTTTTTTCATTTGATTGTTTTTTTCATTTCTTCAACAATATTATAAGCAGCAGGGCAAATAGCCACATTTTTAAGCGTTAAGTTAGTTATTTGCTGAAACTTTTTTCTATTAGTATGTGGAAACTCCCTGCATGCTTTTGGTCTTACCTCATAAATTGAACAGTAATTATCTGCTCCTAGAAATGTGCATGGTACAGCTTGCAACACATAATCGTTATCTTCATCTAGCAGCAAAAATTGTTCCGTAAATTGCTTCGGTTTTAACTTTAAATATTTGGAAATTCGTTCAATATCTTTACTAGTAAATAAAGGGCCTGTTGTTTTACAGCAATTGGCACATTTTAGGCAATCGGTTTTTTTAAATTCTGCTTCATGCAACTCCTGCATTATATAATCCAATTGTTTTGGCGGCTTTTTTTTAAGCTTTGTAAAGAAGGTTTTATTTTCCTTATGTTTATCTTTGGCGAACTTTGGGAGATTTTTAATAAAGTCTTGCATGGTATAAAAATAAATAAACTTTGTCATTCTGAACAAAGTGAAGAATCTTATCTTTTATGAAAATAAGATGTTTCTATTTACTTTGTATGCTATCTTCGTTTTAATATATTTTAAAACTCGATAATACTCAAGACGACAAGCATAAATAGATATTTTGCAACTACTGATGTTTACTGTCAGTATCGCAATTTCGAAAAAAAGAGAGATTCCTGCTTTCGCAGGAAAAAGATATGAAAGACGTATTTGGAAAAGCCATATTGGATTATCAAAACGGAAATTACACCGAAAACATAACCACATCTACCAGTATTTCTGATGAAGACATATTGCCTATTCCCTATTTATTTAGACAGTTTTCTGAAATGCCAAACATAGAACAAAAAGCTTTACAACTGGCTAAAGGTGAAATTCTTGATGTTGGTTGTGGCGCAGGTTCGCACAGTTTGTATTTACAGAAAAAAGGCTTGAGCGTAAAGTCCATAGACATATCGAAAGGTGCCATTGAAACCTGTAAGCTAAGAGGTTTAAAAAATGCTCATGTGCTTAATGTTTTGGATGAAACCGAAACGTTTGATACTATTTTAATGCTTATGAATGGTTCTGGTTTCTTTGAAAGTTTAGAACGAACACCTCATGTTTTAAATCACTTAAAAGGGCTGCTAAAAAAAAACGGACAAATTTTTATTGACTCTTCCGATATAAAATACATGTACCAAGACGACGATGGTGGTTTTTGGATAGATACAAATGCAGATTATTATGGCGAGTTAGAATACCATGTAACATATAAAGGCAACACCGAAAGTTTCACTTGGATGTATTTAGATTTTGATACCCTTAAAAATGCTTGCGACATTGTTGGCTTGCAATGCGAACTTGTTTTAAAAGGCGATCACTATGATTTTTTAGCGAGAATTACTATTTAACGTGAGTTCGATATAACTAAAAGTATATAGTCAAAATATAATTACTTGATTGTTAGTGTGATATGTGTTTCCTTGTTGTAAACACCCTCCTTGTTCCTCCCTCAAGGGAGGAATTCCTAAAGATGACATTGTATTCTTGAGGATTATCGAGATAAAAGCGATAGCTTTTGTTGAAGATACCGAGCGAAGCTCATTAGGGGTGTTTTTATTTCAATCAGCTTATAGTCAATGACTTTTATATCGAACTCATGTTATTTAGCTTTTTTAGAAATCAAACTTATAAGTGGTTCCTGCTAAAAATTGAATCCCTTGCACTGGATAATTTAACCATCGCTTATAATCTTGATTTGCTATGTTGTTTACTTTAGCATAGATAGCCCATTTATCGTTAATGCGATAGCCCAAATGTGCATTGGCATCAAAATAGCTTTCTAGTGTTTGGTTTAATGTTAAATCTTCATTAGGAAGTAAAGAACCTTCAATAGAGCTTTGGTCAAATCGTTCACCTATATAATATAAACTTGCACCTGCAAACCAATATTCATCAAACTGGATATCCATAAACAATGAGCCTTCAAAATCTGGTAAATTCCATGCTTTTTCTTCATATTTAACATCATAAGAAAAGTATTCGGCCTTAATCCCCAAGGTAAAATTTCTATTCACATCTACATTTATCTCTCCAAAAACACTTAAGGTCGTTACATTGTCATACACTACGTTATATGAATTCCCTTTGTTATAATTGTTGTTTGGTGTATAGTTTCTATCGGTGTTATTTTTAAACAGTGCTTTATCATTTTCAGCATAGTACTTTCCACGAATGTTGTAACTCATATTATTTGAAAGTTTTCCTTTAAGGCCAACATAAGCATCATATTGCATATCGGTAGGTATTATATTAAGCGTTGGAGATACATAAGGATTTTCTTTAGCAAACTTATAATAGGTGTTTTGTATTAACCCTCCTTCAATTCCACCATAAGCTATCAATAGTTCATTTACCAATCTATAGGTTGCTGTGATATTGGGATAAATATAAACTTTGTTTTTACTGGCCTCTGTATAGTTTAAATAAAATACCGATGCTCCTAAATTCAAAGTTAAATCGTCTTGCTTTATTTGATAACTGGAAGATAAGCCAACATTGAAATTTCCGTATTTAAGTTTATCGGTTCCAAAATACGATTGGTCGAACGAGCCATTTAAGTAGTCCAGTTTAATTGTAGAATTTAAATCGCCATCGTTTAATGGGATATCAAAATTTGTTGACATTGCAAAGTGGTTTTCACCAGAATCATAATCGTCTGCAAAACGTCTAAATCGCATATCACCTGTATTAAAGAGTCTATCATCAAAATCAATTTCACCACCAAACTCAAACGTAAAAAACTTATGCTGAGGCATCATTGGGTCTGCAAATGCCTGATTGTATGGAGGCTGTGGCAAACCATACCAATTAAAAACTTGTTGCTGAAAGCCTGCATCTACATTCCAAGAATAATCGCGGAGTTTCCTTGCGTAGTTTGCATTGATTTGAGTGTTTGAAAAAGCATCGTCCAATAATAACCCTTCTATACCTCCTTGTGATGAGTGGTGGCTTACATAACCTCCAACGCTTTCGGTTCTATTTAAAGCATGGTTTAAATACACTTCTCCTAAAAAACTTGTATAAGAACCTACACCAAAAGAAGCATAATTATCGTATAGCTTTACTTTTTCGGCTTTATCGACCTCAGCTGCTTTGCCTTTTGCTGGTGTAAATGTTGATGCTACAGGGATTGAAAAAATATTGTACTTAATTCTTTTTTTAGTGGTGGTTTGCTCATCATTTAACGATGGGATTTCTTTTACCTTAAATGCATCAGAAACTTTTGGCGTATAAGGTTTTACCACATTAACAACTTCGGTATTAATGGTATCTTTTGTTTTTCTGTTTTCTTGCGCTAAAGTTGTAGTTGTTACTAAAACTGCTATTAAAAAAGATAAGTTATTTTTGAATTTACACATATTCATTGATTGTTTTTGTCTAGGTGCTTCACTTCGACTCCGCTCAGTGCAAGTTGGCTCAGCATGACATTACGTTTTTTGATTTTAATTTCCATTATCGGTTTCAACTGAAGCATTTGTTTTTGCTTGTTCCGATTTTATTTTACGAAGTTCTGCCCTTGCTTGGGCAACCACATCATCAAATTCAGCAAAGTTTTCAATAACACTCTCCAAAATATAAGTTGCTTGATAAGCATCACCCAAAGCGTAAAAATTCTTTGCCATAATTACTAAGCCTTTTGCGCCATAAAGCTTATAGCCCGAATAGTCTTTTGCCAATTTTTGAACGACTGTATTTGATGATTTGTAGTGTCCTTCTTGATTTTTAAAATAAGCGTTATAGTATAAAGCTTCGGCTGCCAATTCACCTGATGCGATTTTTTCAACTTCCGCATAAGCCGATTTTGCTTTTGCTTCATCTCCAGTTTTTACTGCAGAACGCGCTATAATTACATGCGCATCACTTTTAACATTTTTATCTGTTCGTGAACTTGACAATACTTTTTCGGCATAATTCACAGATTGGTTATAATCTTGTAATTGATAGTGAACTTTCATTAAATTGGACTGAGAGAAAATAACATTTTGTGGGAAATCTGCTTCATTTTCCAAACGCTCTAAAATTGGCATTGCCTTAGCGTGATCTTTTTCGTTTAAGTAGATTTCGCCAAGTCTTGTTAATGCTTGCTCTGTAAACTCGCCACTTGGTTTATTAACCACATATTCGTAGTGAGGTGCTGCATTGTTTTGTAAATCGTCCTTATAATATAACTGTGCCAAATAGAAGTGTGATTTCATGGCATGAATTCCATTCGGGAATTCATTTAAATAGCCATTAAATAATCTAATAGCTCTACTTGTGTCGCCTGCTAGGTATTGTTTTTCGGCAGATTCGTAAGTGGTGTTATCTAAATCGGCATCAGAAACATTTACATAATCTAGCCTTTTTACCCAACGTGCATACTCATCTACACGACCCAAATCAACATAAATTAAACGTGCAGTGGCTACTGCCTGCATACCTTCGGGAGTTCCTGGATAGTTATTTGCTACGTTTTTAAACTTAGATAAGGCTTCTTCGTTTTTGCCAGAATTGTAATACACCAAACCTTGTCGTAATAAGGCTTTGGAAGTGTAAGGACTAGATCTGTATTCCTTATTCAACTGGTCGTATAGCCTCATGGCTTTATCTTCTTCTCCATTTTTTATATAGGAATTCCCTAATTCGTAAAGTGCATCGTCACGTAAAGGCGATCTTTTATAAGTATTTATAAATATTTCCAATTCTTTAATTTTTGTAGCACCTTGACCAATATAACCAAAGCTTATGGCTTTTTGAAAGAATGCATAATCTGGTTCAATCTGGTTCATTTTTATGGCTCTTTCATAAGCGTTTATGGCTTTGTTATAGTTGCTAGAGACAAAATAACTGTCGCCTAATCTTAAATAGGCATCGTTGAGTCTTAGTTTATCTTCAGAAGTATTGGAAATATATTTTTGAAAATATTCGGTAGCTCTTGTGTAATTTTTTTGCTTAAAGTATGTGTACCCTAAATTATAATCTATGTTTTTAATCTCTGGTGTTCCAGATGCTTGACTACTCGCTTGAAACTGTTTAAAGCCAACCAAGGCATCCTCATAATTGGTTAAGTTATAATCGGTTTCGGCTTTCCAGAAAATGGCTCTTGCTAAATAGTTATCGTCTCTTGGCTCAGCAATAGATTTATCGAAAAACGATTCTGCCTCTAAATATTGATTTTCATTATACAACTCTATACCTCGATAAAAAGCTACTTTTTGGTAAGCCACTTTGTTTTCAAAACTTTTTCTGCCTTCCAATAATTTTAAAGCTTCTTTATAATTCTTTGAAGTAATATAAGAGTCAATTAATAAGGTTTCAATCTCTTCTTTGTAACCTGTGTCTGGGTATTTATTTAAATAACCTGCTAGTACTTGTGGTACAGATTGGTATGGATTACCTATTTCGTAACTGATTTTTGCATAGTTTAACCAAGCATCTTCTTGAATTTTTAAATCGAAATCCATTTGCGAGGCATTTCTAAAAGCGTTTAAAGCCTCTTGTTTTTTATCGAGATTGATATAACTTTCTCCTAAATGATAATAGGCGTTTTGTGCTACTGCATTGTTTCCGTCTATGATTTTATTAAATTCGGAAATGGCATTTTCAAAGTTGTTTTGCTTATAGTAGGCATAACCTAACAAGTAGTAATCGGTATTGTTCCATCGTTTACGCTTTCCTTGATAGGCCTTTAAATAAGGAATGGCTTCGGCATATTTTTCTAAGTTAAAATAGCTTTCACCTATTATTTTAGATAATTCTGATACTTCGGTATCATCGCTTGTTGATAATTGCTCTTTGGCTAATTCTATCGCTTTTTCGAAGTTGCCTAGTTTAAAGTTTAAATCGGCTTGATAATACGAGAGTCCATCTTTATATTTTTCAGTCCCACTTACTTGATCAAAGTACTCGGTTGCTTTATTGTAATCGTCACCTTCATAGGCCATATAACCAATATAATATTTTGCTTGTGAGCCATATTTTTCAGAATTTTCTACTCGTGATAAGTACTTTTTTGCTCCTTGAGCATTATTAGTTGCATAAAAACTATACCCATAATTAAAATAAAATTTTTCTCGTTCGTTTCTCGATAAAGCTTCTTCGTCAACCTTATCGTACCACTTTCTGGCATACGAAAATTTAGAATTTTCAAAATAATAATCGGCAACATCAATATAAGCAGTGTTTCGTTTGGTACTTGTAGGATAATCGTTTACAAATTTTTGAATTAAATCGTCTGCATTTTGTTGGTTTAACCGTACGGCACTATTGGCAATATAGTAGGCACAGTCAGACTTTACAACCTCATCTGTAGCTGTATCTTGAATTTTATCAAATAGTGATTGAGCTGCTAAATACTGCTTGCTATTATAAAGTGATAATGCTTTTTGAAAATCTACTAAGTCGCTTGTATAAGCAGCTGTTTGTTGAGCAAAAACACCGTAATTAACTGTGAGTGTCAATGCTATTGCTAATAATCTTAATTTAGTCATTAACTTCGTTTTTTGTTGAGAAACCATTAGTTAGAACCAATGTAATCTGTATTTAAAAATAATAACATAACTTCTGTTATTAATATCAAAAATACTTTATATCGCTTTTATAACGTTAGAAAATTGCGTTAATTATAAACCAAGTTATTAAATGTTAAAAAGTTGAAGATTCTCACAGTTATAAATACTAATTAATTTTGAGTAATTCCTTATTTAATAATACATTTACAATACTTTAAAAAGTAAAATTATTTATGCCGGAAACTGTTTTGCAACTAAAAGATGCTTCTATTTACCAAGGTGATAGCCTTGTACTTGCCAATGTGAATTTTGAAATGAATAAAGGCGATTTTGTGTACTTAATTGGTAAAACAGGCACTGGTAAAAGTAGTTTTATGAAAACGCTTTATGGTGATTTAGAACTTACCAAAGGCGAAGGTAGTATTGTGGATTTTAATTTAGCTAAATTGAAAGAAGATGATATCCCATTTTTGCGCAGAAAACTAGGTATTGTATTTCAAGATTTTAAATTACTAAACGACAGGACTGTTAATGCTAATTTAGAATTTGTATTGAAGGCTACTGGTTGGAAAGACAAAGAAGAAATTGCTGCAAAGATTGAGGATGTTTTAAACCGTGTTGGCATGAAAACTAAAGGGTTTAAATACCCTTATGAGTTATCTGGTGGCGAACAACAACGTGTTGCCATTGCCAGAGCGTTATTAAACGATCCAGAACTAATCCTTGCTGATGAGCCTACTGGAAACCTCGATCCCCAAACTAGTATTGAGGTTATGGAAGTGCTACAAGAGCTCAACAAAAAAGGCCATACCATTTTAATGGCAACTCACGACTATGCCTTACTTTTAAAATACCCAAGTAAAACCTTAAAATGCGACGACAATAAAGTATTTGAAGTTGTGCAACGAAAAGGATAACTATGCTCTCGGTTTTAATTCCTGTTTATAATTATGATGTTACTGAGTTAGTAAATGAGTTGCATAAGCAACTTACAACTTCTGAAATTGATTTTGAAATCAAAATATTTGATGATGGTTCAAAATCTGAAATCAACAAAGTTAACCATAAACTCAACCAATTAGAAAATGTGCAGTTTAAGGAATTGCCCAAAAATGTTGGGTTAAGTAATAACAGGAACTACTTAGCTTCCTCATCACAGTATAATTATTTATTGTTTTTGGATGGCGATTCTTTAATTACCAACACCAGTTTTATAACAAACTACTTAGACAATATTTCTTCTAATTTAGACATTTCGTATGGAGGTAGGATTCATCCTGAGTTTGTAAAAAGTAAAAACCAAAAACTTAGATGGAAGTATGGTAAGTTTATTGAAGATAAATCAGCTAAAAAAAGGCGTGGAAATACATATAAAACGTTAATGTTTAATAACACCCTCATTAAAAAAGAATGCTTTAATACCATTTTATTTGAATCCAGTTTGACTGAATATGGACATGAGGATACTCTTTTTGCTTACCAAGCTTATTTACATAACTTAAAGGTTTTACATATTGACAACCCAGTTTTGCATGGAGATATTGACGAAAATTATGTTTTTATAAGCAAAACCGAAAAAGGAATTAAAAACTTGCTTTCAATTTATAACTCACAAAAAATTGATGTACAGTTTGTTAAGGTTTTGGTTTACTTTAAAAAGCTTGAAAAATTTAAACTTAAGTTTTTATTTGCAATATTATTTACACTTTCTCAACGATTAATGAAATCGCAATTAAACTCATCCAATCCATCTTTGTTTTTATTCAATTTATATAAATTGTCTTACATGTGCTTTTATGATATAAATAATAGAAAAAAACTTTAGCTTAATAAATGATGCCATAGTTTCATGGCACTATTCAAATCAAATCTCTCGACACTTTCCCTTGCATTTTGTTTGCATATTTTATACAAATTATCATCTTCGGTAAAAGAATTAATAGCTAATTTTAGAGCATCAAAATCTTGATCATCAACTAACAATCCATTTTGTTTATGGCAGATAATATCTCTTGGTCCAGTTTCACAATCAAAAGAAATAACTGGTGTTCCGCAAGCTAATGCTTCTATTAACACATTTGGAAATCCTTCTCTTTTACTAGGCAACACTAAAAATTTAGCCTTACTCATATATTTATAAGGGTTTTTCTGAAAAGGAAGTATTTTTACTAAGTCTTGCAATTTTTTTAAACTTATCACTTTATTTAATTCATCCTTAAGATTACCTTCGCCTATAATATATAGTTTTATGCTTTTTTTAATTAGTTTTGATTTCGAGTAAACCTCAATTAATTCAGTAAATTGTTTAAGCTTTACAAATCTTCCAACTGCCAAAATAAACTCTGATGTTTCTAAAATTGGTTTACTTTTTAAAGTATATATTTCACTAAAATCAATGCCATTATTAATAGTTATTACATTGTGAAGAGAATACTCTTTTTTAATCTCATTTTCTATAAATTTAGAGACAGCCATAATTTTAAACGCTTTATTATAAAAACTTCGAAACATAAAAAATGGACTTGTAAAGTAATTCTCTAATTTTGACTCTCTAACAGTAAATATTATTTTTTTAGGATTGCGGTAAATGAAATTATAAATAATAAACTCCCTAAAAAAATTGGTTCTACCTCGAAAATCAATAATAAAATCAAAGTTGTTGTTTTTAACAACTTTTCTAAAGCTTAAAAATTGATGGTATTTATTTAAAACTCTAAGTGATGTTTTATTACTATTTAACACAACATAATT
>TARA_R110002073_G_scaffold32779_2_pt1 | contig 25872 bp, 15 predicted proteins | sample TARA_R110002073 | Tara Oceans TARA_R110002073 (sample SAMEA4397174) | marine metagenome | biome: Polar Biome; feature: [DCM] deep chlorophyll maximum layer (ENVO:01000326); material: water (ENVO:00002006), including particulate matter (ENVO:01000060) such as... | depth 40 m | reverse complement strand
ACGAAACGCTATTGCGATCCATTCTCTAACCGCAGTCGGAATACCGATCGCCAAACACCGACCAAGCTTGGACAGCGGCGATATGTCCGAATTCCAGCAAACGACGCCTAGACGATCAACGTCGAGGAAGTAGACTGAAACCACGGTTTTTGTGTATTCGGAAAGTCAATCGACTTACTGCCGAATGACTCAAAAAAGCCGTATTTTAGGAATCAATTGGGGACCGTGAACCACCGCGAGACTTCCCAAATCGCCCCCACACCTTGCCGATTGATAACGGCCGCTGATTCCGCTGTCGCTACAACTCATCCAACCCGCACAACCGGAGCGGAATTATGCCAGCCATGTCCTCACGCAACTGGACTTTACGCGAAATAATCGATGTGTTTTGCAACCATTGGAAAATGATCAGCATCTTGGTCGTGTTGTCGATGATCGGACTTGCTGCCGTCCTGTTTCATTACCCGGATACCTATGAATCCGAAGCCAAGTTGTTTGTACGGTTGGGTCGCGAAAACGTCGGCCTGGACTCAACCGCGTCGACCGGGCAAACCGTCAGTTTGAATGCAAGCCGAGAAGCCGACATCAATTCGCTGATCGAGCATCTGGAAAGCCGATCGATCATCGAAAAAGCGTTCGAGAAGCTCTCGCACGACGAGACATTTGCAACGCCCCGGGAACGTGAAATTGCGATCTCGAGCCTGGCAAAAAAGGTGACCATTTCGTCGCCACGAACCTCGTACGTGATCCGCGTTTCCTGCACAGGGGAAACCCCCGAACTGGCGCAACAGACCCTCGATGCAATCTTGGCTACGTTTCGCGATGAACACATGCGAGTGACGCGGAGTAGCGGATCGTTTGATTTCTTTGATGTACAAACGCAATCGCTTCAACAGCAACTCGAAAAAGCGAACCTCGAACTACGCGACCTCAAAAGTAGCTACAAACTGGCATCGTACGAAGGACGACGCCGCGGACTCGAAGAAGAACTTGCCCGCGTCGATCGCGACGTTGCCGAGTCGCGTACCAACCTCGCCTCCTCGGAAGCGAAAATGTTAGCGCTGCGTGACAAGCTGTCACAACTGCCCCAATCTTTGGTTCGCCAAATGGTCGGCGGCCAACCCAATGATGGATTGGCGGCGATGCGAGAGCAGCTCTTCCAGCTCGAATCGAAAGAAAAGGACCTGCTCGCTCGCAAAACCAACGATCATCCCGAAGTCGCAGCGGTCCATCACCAATTGGAAACGCTGCGTAGCGTGTTTGACGACGAAACACCGACTCATTCCAGCATGCAGTCGGCAATCATTGCTGTCGAAGAGGCTGAGGTCAAAGCCTTGCGTGCTCGCCTTGATTCGCTGGTCAAGTACCAGACCGAACTACACGACGACCTACTCGCTCTGAACGACCAAGAGATCGTCTTGGCACAAGGAGAACGGCGAGTCAATCAACTCGAATCCGAGTACTTGGCAAATCTGCAGCGGCGTGAACAAGCAAGAATTGATGAAGCCATGCAGCTCGAAAAGATCTCGAACGTCAGCGTCATGCAAGCGCCTACGTTTGTCGCCATTCCCGTGGCACCGAAAAAGAAGCTCGCCATGGTCGCAGGATTCATGTTGGCGTTGATGGCCAGTTGTGGATTGGCACTGCTGATCGAATACTTCCGCGAACCCGTGATCCAGCATGATCCATCGCCGGCGGCCGAATGGCGACGTGAACCGTTTTCTCCTGTCCCGAAGCCCGAATTCTTGAGTCGCCAAAAAGGCTGATAGAACCGAGCATCGACAACGCTGCGGCGCAAGTCCCCCCGAAACTCTTGACGAGTTCCGCTACGAAATACTTCACGCCGTTAGCCAAAATGGCTAACAAACGGTCGGACTCCTGCCTAGCTGCTTAAGTCCTGCTGTTCTCGCGGGCCTGACGATAGATCTCCATCAATCGGTCGTAGCAGATTTCGGCGGTGTGTTTGTCCAAGTAGCGTTGGCGTGCTGCGGACCGCATTCGCTGCCATCCATCGGGTCGCTGTGACTCTGCGCTGACACAATTCGCCAACGCATCGGGATTGGCGGGTTCGAACAAGATCCCCGAGCGATCGTGCTCGATCAATTCCGCCATCGCGCCTAGATTCGACGCGACCACGGGCGTTCCCTTGGCAAACGCTTCGACAATCGTACGTGGCAACCCCTCGTACCAGAGCGAGGGAAAGACCAAACAGGATGCTTCGCCGACCAAGCTCAATATCTCTTGATTCGGTCGGCGGCCAAGCCAAGTGATCGCAGGATTTTCCGCTGCGGCTTGCTGAACCGCTTCGGCCATCGGACCATCGCCCACGATTTTCAGTGGGATCGCCGGCGACATCTGTCGCCACGCCGCCAGCAGCGTGTCCAAGCCTTTTTCAGGTGACAAGCGGCCAGCAAATAACGCGTAGCCGCCCGTCCCGGTTCCGACGCCAGGATCACAATCGAGGAAATTGGCCATCACCGCCAATTTCTGCTCCGGCAAACCACCTTGAATGTACTTTTGCCGACCAAATTCGGTCAAAGCGTAAAACATGCCGACGCGTCGTTGATAGGTTCCCAACAACCGATGGACCGTTAACATCGAGGCGACCGTGGCGGTGGCAGCCCGGTTGCCACGATAACACCGATGCTTGATCGCAGGCCACGGAAACAATTTGCCCACGCACAGCTCGCATGGCTTGTTGTCGCGATACAAGTAGGCATCGGGGCACATCAAGCGATAATTCCGCAGCGACTGCACCACTGGCACCCGTTCCCGATTCGCCGCGTAGTAGGCCGCAGGCGAGATTAGCGGAAACGTATTGGTGCAGTGCATTACATCGGGTTTCTCACGCTGGATCAATCGACGCAGATCGCGATAGGAGTTCCGATTAAAAATCGTCCGTGACGCAACCTCCAATTTCCCCATCGTCTTGATTGCATCGTTGTGCAGCGTGTAGCGAACGACCGAGTGACCATGTCGGGTGACAAGATCCGCCTCTTCGGCAAACGATTGATCCTCGCCGCCGGCTTGTTGATAGTAGTTATGACACAACAGTATTCGCATCGTCGCATTTCCAATTCGAAGAGAACAAGCCGGGTTAAGCTTGCGTTGTCACGGGCTCGGTGACCACCGATGCTTTCGCTAGTTTCGCCATGCGAACCTCGGGACGAAATTCGTATCGATCAAAGAAACGACGTTGAGGGAACATTTTTGGCGATAACGTATGAAGGGTACAGCGAATGTAACCTTCGTTACGCCACAGTTGGATCGGCCGGTCAATATTGTCACTCGATCCGCCGCTGATTCGCGAGACGAGCAGACCAGGCCAAATCAGCAGTGCTGACTGAGCCGCTCGCGCCGCCGCGATCAACAACGTTTTCAACGATCCACGTTCTAATTGATCGCGTCGTGAAAAACTCCAACCGTTGTGCAGCGATGTTTCTTTAAAGTACTGGTCTTCTAATCGCGACGACGGCGTCACGTGGTAACCGAGCGCACGCGGATTGAACCAAGACTTGAAACCAGCCATGCGGATGCGCCGATACATATCGGTGTCGTAACCACGGAGCGTGAACGACTCGTCATATTTACCGAGCTTTTCAAACACACGCCGGTGCAACATCTGGTTTCCCGAACCGGGACCTTGTTGATCGGTATAAGGACGAACGGTATCCCATGGCACCGTTGCCCCGAGCATCCGCTGCATTTTCGGCGTCAATTCGCGATCACAGCCATCGGGAAAATGAAGCTGCAAAGCACCGCCGACACATTCGCATTGATGCTCGACCGCTGTCTTCCACAGCTCTTTCAGCCAGTACGGTTCGGCAATTTGGTCGTCGTCAAAATTTGCAATCCACTCACCATGGGCTTCATCAAGCCCGAGGTTTCGGGCGGCCACTTGCCCAGGCCGCGTTTGCATCACCGCACGCAGTGGTGCGTCGGTCTGTTGCTGCAGTTCGTCGATCAATTCTTGTTCGATCGGACACGACGAAAACACGACAAGCACTTCGTAGGTGAATTCGCCATCATTCTCCTGGCGAATCAAACTCGACAATGCGTCCTTGAGCATATCGGGACGCTTGTGCGTACAAATGACGATCGAAATATCAGGCTTGGTCATAGAAATGAAGGTTATCTTGAGGATCAGGCGAAACGGACGACGACGCGTCGGACTGTAAGGCGTGGACGCCATAAGCCGCGCCCATCAATGCGAAGAGCGGGTTCATGAACCACAGGTTGTAGGAGATCGGATTACCGGTCGTTGCATTGATCAGAAACAGCAACCACCCCAACCAGGCGGCCAAAAATGTCTGCTGGACCAATCCCGTGCTCGATCGCACGTGGCCGAACAAACTGATTGTCTGCCAGATGGCAACCAAAATAAAAATGACAAATCCAACGACTCCAGTTTCGTAAAACACTCGTAGGTAATCGTTTTGGACATGATTCATCCCGGGCCAAACGATGGCGACATAGTCGTAAGCGGATCCGATTCCATGACCGAGCCAAGGATTTAACATCGCATGGTCCAAGATTTTGGGCCAGGCGTCGAAACGGCCTGAACCGCGGACATCCCCTGCCATCAAATCTTCGAGCGTTCCATGGCCCGAATAAAAGAACCGTTGCTGGAAGCTATCCGAATGAAACACAACCACGGCTAATACCAACATTAGCACACACAACACGACACGGCCGAGTTTCGTTCCGATGCGAGGATGTAGCATCGGCAACGCCAGTATCGACAATGTGACCGTTCGGCCACCCGAGGCGAAACAGATCGCCAAACTGACTGCCCAACCTGCGACCGCCAGTAAATATTTCGGGGGCGCCATGGCCAGGAAAACGCATCCCACCAATCCCACCGTCAATCCCAACGGACGCATCCCGGTGTCAAAGTCAAGTGATGGCATCAGGTCCAGTTTCCAGATGATCAGCGACACGAACAGAGGCAGCATCGAGATCACAAAAACCCGCTGTAGCGCGCGTAATTGACCGCTGGTTTCGATGAACATCGAGGCGGCAGCACCGATCACCAATGGCATGCTGACTTGCATCGCATCCTGCACATTGCGAGCCCCAAAATCATCGGCCCAAATTAACGAAATCCAGTTAAAACCAAAGTACGCTGCCCATGGGATCACGGGAAAACGCACGCAGCGCTGATCACGAAAGATGGCCTTTTCGATCATGATCAACAGCACGCCCAACACTAGCATCCCCAACCACAACCAACCGGTGTAATTAAGTCCGCCAAACTCCAGACCACGCGGCGTTGCGACGGCCGCACACATTGGAACGCTTAAGACGAATAAATAGCCGAGTCGCGGTTGTATCACGTGCGAGCCCCTCATTGGTTTACTGATAACGCAATAGCGTCATCCGACTCTGCGAGCGTGACACGTCGTAACAAGTAGATGACGGTCGTGCCTCGCGAAATCGCACCGACCAGCGAACCCGCCAACGTTGCCATTGCGATCCCCAGCACTCCATGTGACTCGACCACAAAATAGGTCACCGCCATGGCAACAACCAGCGTCAATACGTCTGAGATCAAATTGGCCTTCGGCAGATGCATCGCCCAGATTCCCGCACCGGCAACAATCCCCATCGAACGCGCTAAAACACCAAACGCCAACAACACCATGATCGGCCCAGCACCGACATACTTCGCCCCGTATAACCACTGAACCACTGGTCCGCCGATCGCGATCACGGCTAAGCAGAAAAAGCCAACCAGGACCAAAAAGATCACCATGAAACGCCACAAGATCCCCTTCAATGCCTGCGTTCCTCCGCTGGCAAAACTGGCGGCACAGCGTGCGGTCAAAAAGCTATCGATCCCCAGCACCACCACGTTCGACAATCCGATCAAAGTCGTGCATGCCGCAAATAGCCCCGTTTCCTCTTCGCCACGCACCACCACCGTGATCCAAGGCATTAAATATGGCATCGAACTGCCGGTCAAATGACTTGCCAATGCCCATTTGCCAAACGACCAATTTTTTCGCCAATCGGCCAAAATCTCAGGCACGTGAAATTCAAATTTCGGTCGTCGCGTGACAAACCAACCCATTCCTGCCAATAACGATCCGGCACCAATCAACGCAAACGCACGTCCGACACTGACCACCCCGAGCCAACCGAGTGACACCAAACCGACAAGCTGTACCACCGCGACCACGGCATCAATCGAAACCACGCTGATCAGATTTAGATGCGCCAGTTCCACTTGGCGAATGAATTCACGAAACAGAATAAATGGCAGCGTTAGCGTCAGCACGACCAACAGTATCCCGCCGGAAGCCAAGTCACTATCGGGCATCAGAAACCGAATCGACAACCACGTCATCACTGCCGCAAACATGGCTAATAGCGATTGATGGACCAGCGTGCTGCCATCATACGATGCCCGCTGGTTCGGCGACCGATGATGCGCGAAAACCGTATAAGGGCCAGCGACTAATTGATATTGAATGTTCCGCGATAGCAACACGATATTGAACGCGAGAAAGTAGATCCCCAGCCCATCTTGACCACACCACCTGCCAATCATCACGGTGGTCAGAAAATTAGTGGCACTGACGATCCCTTGATCCAGCACCGATAGCGATCCTCCTCGCAAATTGGGACTCTGCAGTACGCTTCGCAATCGATCCGAAACAGGCATACGAACATCGCCAATCACGTCCGGGGACGCAGGTGATAGGTTCCGCCGTAAAAGTGCAGGTAATCTCACGTCGTTACGGTGCCGCCTACTCGGGTACGTCGACGGATCCCACGCCATCCATCACGGATGAAACTATACCATCCATTCAGTTTGGCCGAGATCGTAGCCCCCGTATCGCCCTGGCAAACTGTGAACCGCCCCCAATCATAAGGGTCGCTGTCGGGGCCGACCAATTCATTTTCGGTGGTCAGCGAACACAACACGCCAGCTTGCCGTGCGGCGGGCGACATCGTCGGTCCGGCTAATCCATGATGCCGCTTGCCAAACGGAAACGCGAATGTCAAATCCTCATATCCAAATCGCTCACGTAGAATCTGCATCGACGTTAACAAATCCTCGCGAAACGGCTCGGGTTGATGGCGGTATGCGGTATGAGTGTGCGTGTGGGCACCAAGTTCGATAATGCCACTGTCGATCATCGCATGGCATTCGTCGGTCGTTAACGGACGCCACGAATCGGCAGGAACCGCGTCGGATCCAGCCGGCGCCCAATCTTCGAAGGGAAATCGCTCGTTGGTATCCAAATACGCGGTGGCAATGAAGATCGTTGCAGGAATCCCAAGCTCTTGAAGAATCGGAAAAGCTTGCGTGAAGTTGTTCGCATAGCCATCGTCAAAGGTCACGACGAAGACGTTGCGTGGAATCACTTCGCCTGCAGCATGTGCCGCGAGCGCTCGGCGCAGAGGCCACGCCTGATGGCCTCGATTTAATAATCCACTTAGTTGACGGCGAAAACGCTCCGGCGTAACGTTCAGAGTTGGAAAAGGATAACCGCGAACCGCGTCGGTAACGCGGTGGTACATCAAAATCCCAAACGCATCGGAAACACGAGTCCGACCGCCCGCCGCAATCGCCAGTGCCAATGGAGTGCGAACAATGACACTCTGTTTCCATTCACGTTGGAGTGCAGCGAGACGCGAATAAAAAGAATTTGACAACGTTATTCTTCACAGATGCGGCTCTTGCAATGCGGAGCCTTCGGATAGTTCGATCAATCGCAAGAACTCAAAAACAATTCGCTAGGCACGATTGCTGCCGGTGGCGGTCGTTTAGGGCACCTGCACGTCGACCTCGAAATCACGCAAACACCACATTACGAGTCGTTCGGCCGATGGGACTTCGGCCGATGGTTCCTCGGGCACTGGACACGGACCGGCCGACTCTACCCCCGGGCCAAGCCTCCGTTATAAACACTCCGCCACGCAAACCGTTCCGAACAAAACGGCGTCAAACGGAGATTCAATAGTTATTTTCCGCTCGTTCTCGAAGGGATCAGGCGACTGCAATTAGTATGCTTGGTGAATCAATTGCGACAACCTCAAATTCAAAGTCAATTCGCGACATCCAACCCGCGGCACCGATTATCATAACTACGCGGATTCTGCGCTAAATCGCCGCACCATTATCGCTGGAAAAAGGAGATCACATTGGGGAAAACCCCTATCAGAATTCAGTTGGGTATAGAACCTAGAATTACTAAATTCAGCAATACCGCAACAATCCAACCCCAGTGATATCGTCTCGTCTCGTCGCGTCCCTTCTAGTGGACCTACTAACTGTCTTTATCAATTCCAAGTAGCACAAGAATCGCGATTGAGATGATTGGCAAAAATCCTTCTACATTTATTCTTTGAATCTTCTTCGATCTGCTTTTTCGGTCACATCGCAGCCGGAACAGACCGATCCAAGCGGCACTGCGATCTGGATCGACGTGCTCTGCTGAGCCACAAACCCCGTTAAAAAGGGAAAAAAAACATTCGCGTTCCAACGAGGATTGGATGCACGCCGTGGTCGTGGCACCGTATCTCGGCATTCTCATCGATCGCCGGCCTTTGACAGCGAGCAAATAGGAACGGGGCCTACCGCCCAACGTGGCCTCAATCTAGGCGGAAAACCATTGCCACAATCAGCACCATAAACCGCAAGCTGCGTGCATCATTTAACCACTAACCGCAAGCGAGTTATCGATCTGATCGCATCCTTACTGCGCTCCATTGCACATGGAATCATTATGATTTTGGTATGACAGTCCAAAATGATGATAGGCATCACAGGAGTTGCAATTAGACTCGGTTCTAATAAATTGCGAGAAATTTGCGGAGCAAAAATTTGCATTCCCCTAATTCATTCACTCGTTACACTGTTCAAAATCAGTTGGACTTGTATCTTTAAACCCGAAGTGGATGAGCCCGACTCGAGAGGGGTCAGGGCGTTGCGATCTCCGTAACCATTCACGATGAACCTATGCTGAACCACACCAACTTGATCTCTACCTCTGTCATTGGACGTGCACCGTGCTAAAACTGATTTCACGTTATGCGACCAACTACACAACTCGACGCCGCATCAACACATGGATCTTGACGGGTCGCGAATTTGATCGTGAGATCGCCCGAGAGCGTGCCCGAACCGTGCGACGCAACATTCCATTTTGCGTTCTGCAAATTGAACTTTGTGGCGCTCACCGAACGGCAAAAAACACCCGCAGCCTTGCCAAGCTGGTTCGCCGCAACGTGCGGATGAGCGACGAAAAAGGGCACGTCAATCGCTTCACCATCGGTGTGCTCCTAGTCGACACACCTGAGATGGGCGGCCGGATTGTCATGGACCGCTTAAACGGACTGCTAAGCACCGCACATCTGAAGGCGGAAATCTCGCTTAGCGTCTATGACCCGCAGTCGTTCAACAACGACGATTCAGACGACTCATCCGCAAACGGCGGCGACCAAGAGTCGGGCGGAACCAAAGTGCGACTGCACGACAAGCACCCCGTTGGACGAGACCGCCGACGATTTCATGACGACGAGTTGATCGGCAGCGGGACGCGGATGGCTACGCCGCATTCCAGCGACGCGTTCGATCTGATGTCGACTCGTGTCAGCAACGTTAGCTTTCAAGTCGATTCGCTCATCAAGCGTACATTCGACGTTGCCGTCGCCAGCGCAGGATTATTATTCGCGGCCCCCGTGATCGCATTAGCAGCAGCCGTCATCAAACGTGACGGTGGACCTGCGTTCTTTCTGCAATCACGCGAAGGTCGTGACGGGGTGCCGTTTACGATTTACAAATTGCGGACGATGGTCGTCAACGCGGAATCACAGCAAGCCGACTTGCGAGACAAGAGCGAACGTGACGGCCCCGCATTCAAGATGCGCAACGATCCTCGTGTCACTCGGTTTGGTCAGATGTTACGATCCACCTGCGTTGACGAATTGCCTCAACTGTGGAACGTGCTACGAGGCGACATGTCGATCGTTGGCCCCCGCCCTCTTCCTGTTAGCGAGAGCCGAGCGTGCCAACCGTGGCATCGGCGCCGCTTGGACGTTCGCCCCGGTATCACATGCAATTGGCAAGTCGCCAAAGAAAAAGCGGACACGTTCGACGAATGGATGCGAATGGATCTTGCCTATGTCGATAACGCCAACCTTTGGAAAGACGTGACGCTGATGGCCCAGACCGTAGGCGTGCCGCTTCGCGCCAAAGGCAGCCGCTAAACTTGAGACGCAGAAGCTGCGAGGCATCTGCCCATGCTACCGGTGCGAACACTTTTCCGTCACCTCGCCCGAGCTTCGCTGAACACCTGCACGCCCGCTCGCTAAACAGTGCTGCTCGCTAAACATTGCTGCTCACTCAGCAACGCTGCTCACTCAAAAATTCCGTACGCAGGCAAACAAAAAAAGCCAAAGTCTTAACGACTTTGGCTTTGCTTTTTGAATTTGCTTTTTGAAACCGACTAGCGAACCGGTAACCACTGCACGGCATCGGCGACGACGTGACCGTTGGTTCCATCGTTATCGATCCGAACGCTTGCATTGCGGGTCGCATCAAATCGAAATTTGCCCAGCGATAGAAACAGCGACTCGATCGGCGGATTCTTTTTCTGGTTCACGCTAACCGTGGTCGAACCATCAGCGTGATCCACGGTCACCTTGACGTTACTGGCTCGATTGGAATTCGCGGGATACGCAAGCCGCACTTCGTATTCGCCCGCTTTTGGCAACGTGGTCACAAATGCAATCGACGCTTTGCCATCCGCGGCGTTGTCATCGTGGACGTAACCATGTTCGACAAACTTGGATGAAGACGTGCTGGGCCGCCATGATCCCGTTAATTGAGCCTTGGAATCATCAATCACGGTTCCTTTCAAATCTTTCAGATAGACCCGCTCGCGTGCCGAATGGCTAGTCGAGCCCGCGTAATGCAACACTTGTCCATCCGCTTGCAAACGGTCACGAAGCTGGTCGTAGGGGACATCTTGCACTGCGATCTTTTTATCAATCGCTATTACCGCCGCAGTCGCCGAACTTTGCCCCAAAATCATGAATACCGGCTCCATGCGAATCGAGCCGAACGCGATGTGCGAACTGGAAACACATACCGGAACGAGCAAGTTTTCACATTCTTGCTTCTGCGGAACCAACGATCCGTAGGCGATCTCGTAAGGCCCGTTGGTGCTGACGCCGATGTCACCTTCGTTTTGAACGTGACCTTCCGGCGTGATATAACGCTGGACATTATGAGAATCCATTGTATAGGATCCCATTCCTACTGACTCAGGTGTATCGCGACGTTTTAGCAATTCATGTTCGGTCATTACGAATTTGCCAACCATCCGACGCGCTTCACGAATATACAACTGGTGCGACCAATTGCCATTGTCGACAAACTCGTCTTTGGGCAGCCCCCATTTTCGCATTTCTGTCTGCGTTTGCTCGGGTACACGAGGATCGTTAGCAATGAAATACAGCCAACCTTTTTGATAGGTTTCGTGCTCTTTGATAATCTCGCGACGCTTCTCGTAGCTCGCCACGGGATACTCGTAATTAAACCCAATATTATCGGTGCTCATCGGTCCATGATTATTGGTATCCGTTTTGTGGTTTGGAATCGGATCAAATTTGCCAAAGGTCTGATTGAAGCCTGCCTCATAAATACGAACCAATAATTCGTATTGCGACGGATCGTATCCTTCGGGTTTGGCGAATGGAATTCGGTTTGAGGGATCGTTAGTCAAACACATACGAAAACAATAGGCTTGGATGCGATGATCGCCCGCCCCTTTTTCGCCTGGTGGATCGGGACTGACGCGAGGCAATACGCCGCTGGAAGGATCATCCGCAACGACATAGGGGCTGACCGGTTTCTTGAGGATGCCGAAATGGTGCGAATGATGCAGCACTCCGGTTTGAACGCCATTCCACGATTCGCCATAGGTCGAACCGGATTCACGCCCAACGTGATAGCTCACCCCGGCAGCGGCCATCAAGTCGCCTTCGTACGTGGCATCGATAAACATTTTGCCCGCGTAGGTTTTCCCGGTGAGCATGCGAATCGCGGCGATTCGCCCCTCTTTCATCGTGACACCCGACTCGCGATCGAGATACTCGTCGCGGACAACAGGGATTTCAAACTCGCGGATATAATCTTCGTAAACTTGCTCGGCAACGTGCGGCTCAAAAATCCACATTGTGCGGTTCTTGCCATCGATCGCGCGCGTTCCTTGGCCTTTGTTACCGTATTGCTGGCGAGTTTGCTGGACCCAAGATTCAGGACGCTCGTAGGCTTTCCAAATTCGATGATAAAAATCTCGCGACAATCCGCCGATCACCGACTTGTTGCCTGTATCGGTCCACCCTAAACCGCCGCTGGTCAAACCACCTAGATGTTTGTCGGGCCCCACGATCACCACCGACTTCCCCATCTTCTTTGCCTGGACCGCCGCGATCACCCCGGCGGATGTGCCGCCGTAAACCACGATGTCATATTGTTCGGACGCAGTATCCGCCGCACTGCATTGGGAAACCGCGGTGGTGGCGACGAAGAACACGAGCAGATGAAATCGTAGTCGCCCTAAAACGGACAAACGTGGCCTCGAGAGCAAGCGAGTCATAGCAGGAGATCCTGAGCAGATTTTTTTAAGGAGAGTGGGTAGGAACGGAAACCAAGACAGCATCGCAAGCGAGATAAAGAACGAATCGCTTCCCTTGATGGACGATGACGTCTGGCTGAGACATTGTAGAATACCAGCGAAGATAATTCACACTTGCTGCTTGAAGATGATGTCTGAAAAAAGGAATTCTCTGTGATTCACCCCCAACCTTACCTCCCCAAGATGCTCGCGTTGGTCGTGAGCGTCTTTGTACTTGCTCCGCAATGGGTGACGGCGGCCGAAAACCCCGCTGCCGCCTCCGATGACACGAAAGTCGAGAAAAAAGAAATGAGTTCGGATTCTGTAATGCTCAAACCATGGACGGGGCCCTACGGTGGCGTTCCCCCTTGGAACTTGGTCCGTCAAGAAGAATTCTTGCCAGCGATCGAGACCGCGATTCAAATCGCGAGCGAAGAGCTCAACGCAATCGCTAACCAAAGCGAACCACCAACGTTTGAAAACACGATCGTTGCAATGGAGAAAGCGGGCAAGACGCTTGACCGTGTGGAAACGCTGTTCGATGTCCACACCAGCAACCTGAACGTGGGTCCGATCCCCGATATTGAACGTGCGGTTGCCCCCAAGTTGTCCGAGCACCGTGACAGCATCTATCAAAACGAGAAACTGTTTAAACGTATCGAAGCGATCTACCAAAGCGATGCGATGAAATCGTTTACCGTCGCTCAAAAACGATTGGTCGACGATCTCTACAAGACCTTCGTCCGCCAAGGCGCGAAACTGAACTCGAGCGATAAGGCCAAGCTGTCGCAAATCAATACGCGATTGGCTCGACTGTTCACCGATTTCAGCCAAAACGTGCTCGAGGACGAAAAAGGTTATGTCACCTGGATCGATAACGAAGCCGATCTGGCCGGATTGCCTGACAGCGTGATTGCGGCGATGAAATCGGCTGCCGAAGAACGCAACCACCCCGACCAATGGGCTGTGACCAACACGCGATCATCGATGGATCCGTTTCTGACGTACGCGGACAACCGCGATTTGCGGGAAACCGTTTGGCGAAATTATTACAACCGCGGCGACAACGGAGACGCCCATGATAACAACGCGATCATCTCCGAAATCCTCAGCTTGCGTGCCGCGCGAGCCAAATTGCTTGGCTACAAGAACCATGCCGAGTGGCGATTAGAACCGACCATGGCCAAAACGCCCGCTGCGACGATGGATTTGATGATGAAGGTGTGGCCCAAAGCAGTCGCGCGTGTTCGCGAAGAAGTGGCCGATATGCAGGCGATCGCAGATTCCGAGAACGCCAACATCACAATCGCTCCGTGGGATTATCGCTACTACGCCGAAAAAGTGCGTAAAGACAAATACGATCTCGATTTCAACGAAGTCAAACCGTATCTGCAGCTGGAGAAACTACGCGAGGCGATGATGTGGGCCGCTGGCGAATTGTATGGCATGCAGTTTACCGAGATCAAAGACGTCCCCGTGTTTCACCCCGACGTTCGCGTTTGGAAAGTCGAGGATGCTGACGGCAACCGCGTCGGTTTGTGGTACCTCGATCCCTACGCTCGCGAAGGCAAACGAAGTGGCGCGTGGATGATGGATTACCGCAGCCAAGAAAATATCGACGAACCGATCACGCCGGTCGTTTCCAACAACTCGAACTTCGTCAAAGGGGTCGCAGGCAAGCCGTCATTGATCTCGTGGGACGACGCCGTGACGCTGTTTCACGAATTCGGACATGCACTACACAGCTTGAATTCGAAGGTAAATTATCCTTCGCAAGCCGGCACCAGCGTCGCGCGTGATTACGTCGAATTCCCGTCTCAGATCATGGAGCATTGGCTCGATACACCCGAGGTACTCAGCCAATACGCGGTGCACTACGAAACGGGCAAACCGATGCCTCAGTCGTTGCTGGATAAGATTAAAAACGCATCTAAGTTCAACCAAGGCTTTGACACGGTTGAGTATTTGTCCAGCGCGATTGTCGACATGAAATTGCACACCACAGACCAGACCTCGATTGATCCCGACGCGTTTGAAAAACAAACTCTGAAGGAGATCGGCATGCCGAATGAGATCCCAATGCGACACCGAACGCCCCAGTTCGCTCACATTTTCAGTAGCGATTCGTATTCAGCGGGTTACTACAGCTACCTGTGGTCAGACGCATTGACTGCCGACGCGGTCGAGGTGTTCGAGGAAGCGGGCAGTTTTTACGACAAACCGACCGCGAAAAGCTTGCACGACAACGTGATGAGTGTTGGCGACACCATTGATCCAGCCGAAGGATTCCGTCGATTTCGAGGCCGTGATGTCGACACCAGCGCTCTGCTACGCAAACGCGGCTTCCCCGTCGACTAGGGCTGCGACTCGCGGCAGATGCATGTAGCACGTGGTTTCGCCAGCACAAAGGAAGCCGTGTGCCACCTCTCCCAAACGCAGTTTGGCACAGGTCGAGCAGAGCTTTCAGCGATTGCATTGGAACGAGGTGAAGCGTCAAGCTTGCGGTCCAAAGCGGACCGTCACCGATCCGCTTTCGTCGTCCTCTTGGATTTCCACTTTGATATCCAAAAAGATCTTTAGCACATCGAGGTGCGTCTTGCTGTGCATCGACAACGGGCCGCTGCGAAATTCACTTGTTCGTCCCTGCATTGCCGCCAATCCCATTGGCAACATCAGTTGATCGGCCAAATGTTCGCCGACCGGGACCGCTCTAGCGATATGAGCTCGCGTTTGCCGCAGAACGCCTCGCGCGATATGCTCTGCCTTGACGCCCACCTTGCCAAACCCGGTGAATGTCTCGGTCACACTCGGTGTTGACCACTGGATCATCACCACGTTGCCAGGGCCACGAGGCTGGGACACTTCATGAACGTGAAAGCAGTCGGCATCCCATTTTGTTTTTCGCCGGATCGTATCACATTCACGATGCCCCACCGATTTGGGAATCGCCGAAACGATCGCGGTCACGCAAGGCGACGCCTTCTCGTCACACTCGATCAGCGCAAGCCCCTTTAAAGTGCGACAGGGAGTGATCGTCAACTGAAACTTTCCGCCGCCAGCGGGATAAAACCCGTAAGCTTCGATTTCAACATCGTTGGCGACTCCCATCTTGGCCAATTGCGGCAAAAACGAATCTCGGAAAAAGTCCAACGGGGGTGCCGCTGGATTATGGGTCCCCCCTTCGAAAGTCACACACGACGGATGATCCGCGAGCATCAGAGCCGGCAAAACGGTTTGCGCGACCAAGACCGCGCTGCCTGCCGTGCCAACTTTGAAGTCGAACTCGCCACCACGGGATTCATTCGGCTCGAACGTAATCGCTTGCGATCCGATCGCATCACCTTCGATCACCGCATTACAAACCGCGGCTACGGCTTGTACCGACGTGAGGTGCTGTCGCATCAGCCCTGGTTTACGGCGGCCGGCTCGAATATTGACGATCCGAATCGGCTGCTTGGTCACCGCGGCAAGCGCGAGCGAGGAGCGGAGGATTTGTCCGCCGCCCTCGCCCTGAGATCCATCAATTTCAATCATCCGCTTTACTCGCATCCTTAATCACGAAACGTGCCTTCAAGCGAGCGACTTCACTCGCCAATCCAGCGGTCTTTACCGATCGCAGCACTTCCTCGAAATCCTTGTACGCCGCCGGAGCTTCATCCTTGGGATAAAACCGGCAATTGCTGAGGATATCGTGCTGCTCGAATTCATCGTCAATCGTTGTTTGATCCAACACGCGACTGGCATGACGTCGCCCGAGCGTGCGTCCGGCACCGTGATTGACACTAAAGCACGCCTGCTCGGCACCGGGATCCGCTACCATCACCGCCGATCCATCACGCGGGTTCCCCGGCAATAGAATCGGGTGTCCGGTATCGGCAAACGGGGTCTCACGCAAAGCGTAATGGCCGGCCGGAAACGCACGTGTCGCTCCTTTGCGATGTACCCATGTCGGCCGATTATCCATGATCTCCTTGCGTGCAATATTGTGACTGATGAAATAAACCAACGATCCTGTCGTTCCCGGCAATACTTCTTGGAACGCCTCTAGTACGAGAGCATTGATCAACAAGTGGTTCGCGGTTGCAAAATTGGCTCCCAGCGCCATGTCGTCCAAATAGTCGTCGGCTTCGCTTGTTCCCAGCGGTGCGTAAACCAATTGGCGATCTCCGGCCGGCAATGGAATATCCCACTTGCTGAACTTGTTTTGCAACGTCTTGAACTGGCCCGATGCCAAGTTGTGTCCGAAACCTCGCGATCCACAATGCGACAAAAAGGCGACCTTTCCGTCACGCAGCCCAAACGTTTCGGCCACCGAGCGCGAACGGTCATCGTCCCCGACGTGAACCACTTCGCATTCACCGAAATGGTTCCCTCCGCCATACGAACCCAATTGGCTCATCTTGTCCGAAAAATTACTCATGTGCCGCTGAGCAAGCAGAACCTCTAAACGACTCTCTAGCGCATCGCGTGTTTCGTCATGTCCAAGGTGGAACGAATCTTCGCATCGATCGGCCCACTCAACCGGAATTCCAAGTTGCTGACAAACACTTTCACTTGCTCCTTCAACAACGAGTTGCTTCCCTAACGTTCGGTTCACAGGACGCGACTTCTTGGCACTTCGCTGTCCTTTGCCTGCTCCGGTCGGAGTGCGTTGACAGATGGCCGAGATCAGTGCACGTCGTGTTTGTCGGTCCTCGATGACGTCCGCAGGGATATCCAATTGCAACAAACTCATCGAACATTTGATGTCCACTCCCACGGGTCCTGGGTAAATGTGCGTGGGCGAGACCATCACACATCCCACCGGAGCTCCGTAACCGAGATGGGCATCGGGATTAAGCACAACATCGGTCACGCCGGGAGCTAGCCGCGAATTGATCGCTTGCTGCAAACAAACGTCATCAAACGTATCGCGAATTGCTTCGGTCCCAATCACTTTGATCGGAGCGGTTGTTTCGGTCGGCAAAATCGCGGTCGCTTCGCCGGTCGCGATCATTCTGGTTGGTGCAGGCTTGTGAAGCGTCGTATGCATTGCGATGCCTTTGATTCGAGTGAACGGGCGAGCCAGTTTATCGGTAATGTGACTGGCTGAAAAAATTCGGGACAAAGTCGGAAGCACGCTCCCAGCCTTTGCTTGAATCGGTTAACCTTTGCACAAGGTGTGCCAACCCACACAGGCACAACCCTAACCCATTTACACGCAACGACTTAATAAAACTGCGAGCGTTTTAGCACGCAAAAGCAGATCCGCCATATCTCTCTACTCATCGCGTGACTTATAATTCTGTCTATGAATAAGTCACGCGTCGTTATCGGTTTTCTCGGTACCCAATTAGACCAACCCGCCAAGCGGGGTGACCGCTGGTCAGGTTGGCGGCCCAGTGTTGCCGTCTGTCAGCAGCCCGACTTGATCATCGATCGGTTCGAGTTGCTGTGCGATCGACGGCACGAGAAGTTGGCCGAGAGTGTGGTCGCCGACATCCGCTCGGTCTCGCCGGAAACGGAGGTGCGTCTGCATTGGAACCAGCTTCATGATCCTTGGGATTTCGAAGAGGTCTATGCGTTGCTGCACCAGTTCACTCGTGACTATTCGTTCAACAGCGATAACGAGGAATACCTCGCCCACATCACCACCGGCACGCACGTCGCACAGATATGTTTGTTCTTGTTGACCGAATCGCGTCACCTGCCCGCCGCACTGCTGCAAACATCGCCACCAAACCGTAGCGGCAAAGATCCTCGCGGGGTCTACAGCGTGATCGATTTGGATTTATCGCGTTACGATCAATTGGCCAGCCGGTTTCAGGCCGAACACCAGGAAGGATTGTCGTTTCTGAAGTCGGGGATCGAGACACGGAACAAGGCCTTCAATCAATTAATCGAACGGATTGAACAGGTGTCGTTGGCGACGCGTGCGCCGATCTTGTTGAGCGGGCCGACGGGAGCGGGCAAGTCGCAACTCGCGCAACGCATCTTTGCACTCAAACGACATCGTCAACAAGTTGCCGGCCCGTTGGTCGAGGTGAACTGTGCCACGATTCGCGGCGAACAAGCGATGTCGACTTTGTTTGGTCATGTGAAAGGTGCGTTCACGGGAGCGGCCGCTGCCCGTGCCGGATTGCTGAAATCAGCTGACCAAGGAATGTTATTTTTGGATGAGATTGGCGAACTGGGGGCCGACGAACAGGCGATGTTGCTGCGCGCGATTGAAGAGAAGACTTTTCTCGCAGTGGGATCGGATGAGGCGACGTCGAGTGATTTTCAATTGATCGCAGGCACCAACCGTGATTTGCATCAAGAAGTTGGCAAAGGCAACTTTCGCGAAGACCTTCTTGCCCGGATCAATCTGTGGTCGTTCGCGTTGCCAGGACTGACGCAGCGTCGTGACGACATCGACCCCAACATTGAATTTGAATTACAGAAGTTCACCACGACTCATGGACGCAAGGTGACCTTTAACAAGGAAGCTCGCAAAAAGTTCATCGAGTTTGCCCATGATCCATCGACGCTTTGGAAGGCCAATTTTCGCGATCTAAATGCGGCGATGACAAGAATGGCAACGCTGTCGCTGGGCGGACGCATTACGACCGACATGGTCGACGAAGAAATCTCGCGGCTAAGGGCTAGTTGGCGAGGCTCGGAAAAACCCGATAGCCATGCTGCGACATTGCGAACCGTGCTGAACGAGAACCAAATTGCTCAGCTTGATCGATTTGATCAAGCCGCGCTTGCCGAAGTGATCAAGGTCTGCTCGCAGTCGCCTTCGCTCTCCGCAGCCGGTCGCGAGCTATTTCAAGTCTCGCGGCAATCCAAACAAAAAGCGAATGATGCCGATCGGCTGCGAAAATATCTTGCAAAATTCGGAATCCAGTGGAGCGATATTCCTTAACGGTGTGGCGCAAGGCGAATGTCATCCTGTTTGCTATTAGGCGGGTGGATATTGGTCATGCAAATTTTCTGTCACCTCTCCCGGCGAAGCGGGGAGAGGCCGGACGGGCCGTTCAGGCCTCGCTCGGGTGAGGGCCGACCGCGCAACTTAGCGTCCAGTGGCCTTAGCTTGCTCGGTCGGCCCTCACCCGAGCATCGCTAGAGGCTCTGCTCGACCTCTCCCAAACTGCGTTTGGTAGAGGTGACAGAATTGTCGACGCAACAGAAGATCAAGCGTACCGTTGACATCCAATTTCCTTAGCGCCCTGAAATCCGTTCGCTGATGCCTTACTATGGTGGAGCAAAAAACACTCAATTCACGTTAATCGCATCATGCCCAACCGACACCACAACCTCGCTCACCGGATCGCAGCTCATTCTGCGCCTGCGATGTTTTGGATTTCGCTTGCTTTTTTGGTCTGCCAATCGGTTTTGGTGGTGCTGTGGGTCGACGTGCCCAATTTAGAGGAAACTCTGATTCACGATCCGGTTACCGACGAGACGGTGATCGCGTATACGTTGCCGCCGATTAGCCGGACCGAAATCGCGGCCATTGCTCTGATGCTGCTGATCTGGCCTATTGTGATCGCCGAATCGATCTACCACTGGTACACCCGCCCGTGGAACGCCGAGACCCGCTGGACGCATTTCTACTCCTTCGTGTTTTGCATTTGCCCTTCATTGCGAATGTGTGCACGCAGTGTCGAGATGGGAAACCGTATTTGGCTACCCACCATGGGGTGGCGCAAGGCGGACGCGCGGTTGCGTCGGCGATTGGAGCGGTACTTCAGTTTGCCGATGATCTGGATCGCTTTGCTGATCATGCCAGTGCTGCTGATCGAATTATTGCTAAAAAACCAAGTCGCCCAATACGGTTGGCTGCGGTTTGCGTTGCACTTCAGCACCGGCGCGATTTGGTTTTGTTTTGCCGCCGAGTTTATCTTGATGGTTTCGGTAGCAGAAAAGAAAATCGCGTACTGCAAAACACACTGGTTGGATCTCGCGATCATTTTATTGCCGTTGGTTTCGTTCCTGCGATCGCTGCAGTTTTTACGAGCTACCGGGATCACCAAGATGGTGCGGTTGTCTCAGATCAACCAGGTCGCACGGATGTATCGTTTAAGAGGAACGGCACTAAAAGCAGTTCGAGCATTGGTGCTGTTGGACATGCTCGAACGGATCCTGCGGCCGTCGCCCGAACGTTCACTCGTGAAGTTAAACGCCCAGCTCGATGAGCTTGAGAAGGAAGCGAAAGTGATACGTCGCAAGATCGCCAAACTCGAGCGCGAGATGCCGGTGGAAATGTGTGCCGAAGAGTAACGGAGTCGACAGTTAAAAATTTGTCGCATTCGCGGTTGCTACCAAAGTTATTGACGATAGACCTCAACGACTGCCACCGCCAATGAATGAGCGAAGCAAGAGCAAGCAGCAATTTATCGAAGGACGTGCGTCTGTCCGCCGATGTATTGGTGGCCAGGCTGTGGCCATCTCTTCGGACCCAATAAATGAATCGCCTAAAGGCTATACACCAGCGCTGGTAAACAGCCATTCGCGGTCTTCTGATAGAATACTTGTAATAGAACTCACGTCGCCCTACTTGCATTCAATAGGCATCCCAATGCCCAAAGATCCCAATGCCATGTATCGGTGGCGGCAATGGACGCCAGAGCAGCGATCCAAAATCCTCACCGAACGCCGTCAACGCAATCACCCTGCTCACTCGCCGGCACACATTCAAAGCGACCACACTTCCATCTATCTCATCACCGCAGCCTGCTTCGAACACGCTCCGATCATAGGAAGGTCTGACAAACGACTCGCGGATTTCTCGTTGCAACTCTATGAATTTATGCAAACACATTCCCGAACCCTTTTCGCCTGGGTCGTGCTTCCCAATCACTATCATGTATTGTGCGACGTAGTTGAGCTCCACTTCATGTTTGAGCAGCTTGGAAAATTGCACGGCCGCACATCATTTCAATGGAATGGCGAGGACGGCATGCGAGGACGACAAACTTGGTGCAAAGCAGCCGAGACCGCCATGAAATCGGAAGGGCATTTTTATGCGTCACGAAACTATGTTCTCAACAACCCCGTGCATCATGGGTACTGTGCAAAATGGACCGATTGGCCGTTTAGCAACGCGACTGAATATTTAGAGAGCGTTGGACGTGAGCAAGCATTTCGATTTTGGCAATCCTATCCGCTTCACGATTACGGAAAAGACTGGGATCCCGCGACTTTGTAAGCCAGGGCTGGTACCCAGACTTTAGCCGCCGTCTTTGGACCTCGAAAAAGAATCGCCTAAAGGCTATACACCAGCGCTGGTGTCCCGGCCTTAGCCGGCTAGGTCACCCCATAAAAAGAGTCCCCCAATGGCTATACACCAGCGCTGGTGTCCAGGCTTTAGCCGCCGTCCTTGGACTTCGAAAAAGAATCGCCTAAAGGCTATACACCAGCGCTGGTGTACCGGCTTTAGCCGGCTAGGCCACCCCACGAAAAGAGCCGTCCAATGGCTCTACACCAGCGCTGGTGTCCAGGCTTTAGCCGCCGTCTTTGGACCTCGAAAAAAGAATCGCCTAAAGGCTATACACCAGCGCTGGTGTACCGGCTTTAGCCGGCTAGGTCACCCCACGAAAAGAGCCGTCCAATGGTTGTACACCAGCGACGTTAGCGCCCACCTCCCGGGCGTAGCGCTGCGACAATCCACGTGTTAAATTGCATTCTATGCAGGAACGTTGGTTTCGTCCGTACGCTCGACCTCGCCAGCCTTAACTCCCTTGGCGAACCAAGGGTAAATCGCGGGGATCACGAACCCGGTTAGTAATGTGCTGGTGATCAAACCGCCGATCACCACGGTGGCCAGCGGTCGCTGCATCTCGGCACCGTCGCTGGTCGAAAACGCCATCGGGATAAACCCGAAACTAGCAACCAACGCGGTCATCAACACTGGCCGCAAACGATTCAGTGCGGTTTGCTCGGTGACTTGATCCATCGGCAAACCCGCCAAGCGGGCATTTTCCGCCGCACTCACCCAGACCAAACCGTTCAACACAGCGACTCCGAACAGTGCGATAAACCCGACACCGGCTGAAATACTAAACGGCATCTCACGCAGCGCCAGTGCAAAGATCCCGCCGCTGGCCGCCATCGGCACAGCCATAAAGATCAACATTGCCAACGACACACTATGGAACGAGGTGTGTAACAGCAGGAAGATCAGCAGCAGCACAATCGGAGTGATCACGAGCAAGCGACGACTGGCGGATTGCAGGTTTTCAAAGTCACCGCCCCAACGGATCTCATACCCCACGGGCAATTCGATTTGCTCGGCCACGGCCCGTTTTGCATCCCCCACAAAACTGGCGACGTCTCGGCCGCGAACGTTGGCGGCGACAAAGGTTCGTCGGCGCACGTTGTCATGTTCGACCGACGGAGGTGTCTCCTCGAGTTTCAAATCGGCCAATTCGCCCAGTGGCACAATTCGTCCACCAACCGAATCGACGGGCAATTGCCGCAGCAATGCTTCGTCTTTTCGCCATGCTTCGGGGATCCGTACCAAGATTGGATAGCGTGCTCGACCGTCGATGATCGTGCCAACATTACGTCCTCCCAACGATTCGATCGCCCCTAAAACTTTCGAGGCGTTGATTCCATAACGCGCCAGCGCCTCGCGGTTGGGACGAATCGACCACGTTTGCAAATTGGCTTGATAATCGGCACGCACATCTGCGGAGCCTGCAATCATCTTCAAGACGCTTTCAATTTCTTTGGACTTCTTCGCCAACACATCCAAGTCGTTTCCGTACAGCAACACCGCGACATCGGATTTGACCCCCGCCACCAACTCGTCGACTCGCATTTCAATCGGTTGAGTAAACCCAAATGCAACTCCGGCGACTCGGCCGTTGAGCTGTTCGTCCATCTCGGTAATCAAATCATCGCGTGTGATGCCTTCTCGCCATTGGTCATGCGGTTTCAAAATCACCCACACATCGGTCTGGTGCACTCCCATCACATCGTTTGCAATTTCCGGACGTCCCGTTTTGCAAAAGACCGTTTTGACTTCGGGAAACTCCATCAAAATCAATTCGATCTCGGTGCTCATTTCCGTGGCACCTTCGATCGTCGCGCTGGGCAAACGCACTGCTTCGATCAGCAAGTCGCCTTCTTCGAGCCGTGGCATGAACTCGGCCCCCAGCCGCATCGCCACCGGCACGCTGACGCCAAACACGCCCAACGCGATCAGCGCAGTCAATGTCGGAGCCGCGATGGCACGATGGACCAACGGCCGATAAATCCATTTAACCCAGCGAACAAAAAAGACATCTTTGTCGGTCAGATTCCGAGGCAACGCGATCGCTGCAAGCGTTGGCATCAACGTCATCGATAGAATCAGTGATCCAAATAACGCAAACAAAACCGTCATCGCCATCGGCCGAAACAATTTTCCTTCGGTCCCCTCGAGTAACAGCACCGGGACGTACACCACCGCGATAATCAGTTCACCAAACATTGTCGGTTTACGCACTTCGATACAGGCATCACGAATCACTTCGACACGCTTACGAGCATTCCCCACGTTGTGCGAAAGTTTGTGCATACAATTTTCGATCATGATCACCGATGAATCGACGATCAACCCAAAGTCGATGGCTCCCAAACTCATCAAACTTGCCGAGATTGCGGTGGCGTACATCAAGTTCGCCGCGAACAACATCGACAACGGAATCGCCAGTGCGACGATAAACCCAGCTCGAAAGCTGCCCAACATCACTAGCAGCACCAAAATGACCAACAAGCCGCCTTCGATCAGATTCTTCATCACGGTTTTCAACGTGCGGCCAATCAACGCGGATCGATCGTAGGTGATTTCGAGCCTAACGCCGGGGGCCAACGTTGGCATAATCTCATCGATTCGGGTCTTGACTCGCTCGACGACTTCACGCGAATTTTCGCCGATCAACATCATCACCAATCCCGTGACCGCTTCGCCGCGTCCATCACGTGTGACGGCACCTTGCCGCGTCATCGGAGCGATCTCGACCTCCGCAATATCCGACAACAGGATCGGCACCCCATCCTCATTGCGGCGAACCACAATGCTGCGAATTTCATCGACATCTTTTAGCAACGCCTCGCCTCGGATGAACCGCTGTTCGTCGTGATAAACGACATACCCGCCGCCGGTCGATCCATTGTTCTCTTCGACACGGCTGAACAGATCACTGAGCGTGACATTGTTACTCACAAGAGCATCCGGATTGGGGCGGATCTCGAATGTTTTGTAGAAACCGCCGTGCGTATTGATCTCGGTCACACCACGCACTTCACGTAGTTTTGGCGCGATCTCCCACTCTAACATTGTCCGCAGTTGCATCGGCGTGTAGTCATCACCTCGCACCTCGAACTGCAAGATCTCGCCCAGTGCCGTCGTCAGCGGCCCCAATTCGGGAGTCCCGTAGCCTGGAGGGATTGCCGCGGCGGCCGTTGGCAGACGCTCGGTGACGACTTGCCGAGCGAAATAGATATCGGTGCCCTCGTCAAAAACAATCGTGACGACGGAGATGCCGAACTTCGATACGCTGCGGACCTCTTCGACGTTGGGCAATCCGCCCATTGTCGATTCAACCGGATAGGTGATGTATTGTTCCACTTCGACCGGTGATAGCGAACCGGCATCCGTGATCACCGCGACTTGGACATTGGTCATGTCGGGAACCGCATCGATCGGCAATTCGATTGCACTTTTTACGCCCGCGGCAGCCATCAGAAAGGTGACGGCGAGCACGATGAAACGATTCTCGAGACAAAATTCAATCAGTTTTTGTAACATCAGCTTATTCCTCCTCACCGGCGAGAAGAATTTCGCTCTTCAGTTTGAAAACGCCTTCGACCACGACCTGATCGCCGACTTGTAACCCCGAAGTGATTTCGGTCATCTCGTTTTGCTGTTCGCCCGTCGCGACATCCACGCGTCGAAATTCGGTATCACTGTCTGCGACAAACACAAACGTTTGATTTTCGTGCACCACCACCGCCTTGGTCGGCACCGCGATCACATCGCGTGACTCGGCCGTCGGGACCGTCATACGGATGAACATCCCTGGACGCAACCGAGTGTCCGATGATGTGATTTGAGCGACCAGCGGCGCTGCCCCGGTCGCCAAATTCACACGGCGCCCTACTACAATCACTTTGCCTTCGAATGAAGTGTTCGCAATCGCGGGCGCCGTGATCGTCACGACTTGCCCTAGTCCGACGGTGATTGCATTCCAATCACTTTGCCGAATGTCGGCTTCGGCCCATA